>Ga0326597_10004105_pt1 | contig 20597 bp, 18 predicted proteins | sample RVTome_12_FD_203789 | JGI IMG/M metagenome (GOLD analysis project Ga0326597, IMG submission 203789) | Soil microbial communities from uranium-contaminated site in the Upper Colorado River Basin, Wyoming, United States - RVT100D185 | ecosystem: Environmental > Terrestrial > Soil > Contaminated >...
GCGCGCCGGTGCGCGGACGGTGACGACCCGCCGGCGCGCTGGCCCGCGCCGCGCCGCGGGGCGGGCGCGTGAGCGCCGGCCATCGCGTGAGCGCCGCGTCGGGCTGGCGCTGGGTCGCCTGCGGGTGGACGATCTACCTCGCCTCGCCGGGCATGTGGCTGGTGCTCGCGGCCGCGTTCACTGCCGTGATGCTGGTGCTGTCGATGATTCCGCTCGTCGGCGGCCTGGCCGTGAGCCTGCTCGCGCCCGTGCTGGCCGCCGGCCTGCTGTTCGGCGCGGCGCAGCTGCAGGCGGGCCGGCGGCTGCGTCTCGGGCACCTCGTCCAGGGGTTCGTGGACGGCGCCGCGTTGCCGCGCCTGCTCGGGCTCGGCGTCACGGCGATGGCGGTCAACCTCGCCGCGGGCGTGGCGCTGCTCATCTGGCTGGCGATGACTCTCGCGCCCCTGCTGTACATGCCGATCGAACCCGCAGGCGTCGAGGCCGTGCTGATCGGCCGGCTGGCCGGGTTGGCCGTCATCGCCATCGTCCTTCTGACCGCATACCTGCTGTTGGGCTGCGCACTGGCCTATGCCGTGCCGCTGGTGCTGTTCCGCGGGACGGCGGTGCTGGCCGCGATGCGCAGCAGCATCGGCGCGTGCCTTCGCAACTGGCTGGCGTGGATCGTCGCGAGCCTCGTCCTGCTGCTCGTCCTCGCGGTGCTCGCAGTCGCACTCTTCGCCGTTGTCCATAGTGTCATGCCGCTGAACATCGGACAGATCGATTGGCCGCCCCCCACCGACCCGCTGGCGCTGCTGGACGCTTTACCGGTCCGGTTCCTGGCCGTTCCGGTCCTCGTCGGGGTCGGCGCCCAGTCCCTGTTCGCTCCGTTGGTGGTGGCGGTCCTGTACTGCAGTTTCCTCGACGTCTATCGTGACGTCGATGCGGCGCCCGGCTCCATGCCGGGGCAGGAGGATTGATGCGTTCGGCAATGATCGTGCTCGTGGTGCTGGGAATGACGCTGGCGATTTCCGCCGCGGCCCAGCACCGGTCTCTCATCCGCTTCTATACGGTCAACGACCGCGGCCAGGAGAGCCTGATCAAGCTGGTGCTCAACACCGACGAGCCCGGTTGCCACGCGTTTCCGATCTCACGCAAGGTTCATCGCGTCGCGGTGATCGGCTTCGAGTACTGCGCGGTCTTCGCGACCCGGGATTGCGAGGCGGGGAGCGAGGTGAGCGCGTTGTGGAAGAAGAAGCCGGACGAGACGAACACGCGCTTTCATCCCGGCTCGCAGTGGTATCTCGATCCCGAGGGCGAGGTGGAGATCAGCGCCTGGCGGTGCGAGGGATAGGGCGGCGATGACGGTCAGGGTCTACTTCGGCGAGGATCTGGCCCGCTACGGCTTCGGCGACGGCCATCCCTTCGGCCCGGACCGCATTCATGCCTTCTGGAAGGAGACGGTCAAGCGCGGCCTGGACCGCAGGGTAAGCATCGCCGCGCCCGTTTCGTGCGGAGAAGACGCCATCTTGCACTTCCACACGCGCGACTACATCGAGCTCGTCAAGGCGCGGTCGCGGGACGGGTCAGGTTACCTCGACTCCGGCGACACGCCGGCGTTCAAGGGCGTGTTCGAGGCCGCGTCCTACGTCGTCGGGTCGGACCTCGACGCGCTCGCGGCGATGCTCGCCGGCGCCGAGCGCCGCGTGTTCGTTCCCATCGCCGGACTGCATCATGCCCGGCGCGACGGCGCGGCGGGTTTCTGTGTGTTCGACGACATCGGCGTGCTGATCGAGACGCTGCGGAAGGAGCACGGCATCCGCCGCATTGCCTACGTCGATATAGACGCCCACCACGGCGACGGCGTGTTCTACGCCTACGAGGCCGATCCCGACGTCGTGATCGCCGACGTCCACGAGGACGGGCGGTTCCTGTACCCGGGAACGGGCGCGGTGGAGGAGACCGGCATCGGTCCGGCGCGCGGCACCAAGCTCAACGTTCCCATGCCTCCCGGCTCGGACGACGAGGCCTTCCACCGCGTGTGGCCGCTGGTGGAGGACTTCGTGCGCCGGGCCCGCCCCGAGATCGTGCTGCTGCAGGCCGGCGCCGACAGCATTGCTGGCGACCCGATTACCCACATGCGCTTCTCGCCCGAGGCCCACCGGCACGCCGCGCGCAGGCTGTGCGCCGTCGCCGACGAGTTCAGCGACGGGCGCATCATCGCGATGGGCGGCGGGGGCTACAACCGCGGCAACCTGGCGCAGGCGTGGAACGCCGTCATCGAGGCCATGCTCGAGTGAGCGCGTCCCGACGCGCCGTGGCGCCCGGCCCGGACCCGAACAGCGTTCCCGGAGATCTCGAATGAAGCAACGATGGTTCCTCGCGGGTGCCGCGCTCGCCGCCGCGCTGGCGCTCGCCGCCTGCGGCGGCGGCGAATCGACGGAAGCGACGCCGGACGGTCCCGCCGGCACAGAGCGCTTCGCCTGGAAGATGGTCACGACCTGGCCGCCCGGCTTTCCGATTCTGCAGGACGGCGCGCAGCGGCTGGCCGAGCGCGTGGGGACAATGTCCGGCGGGCGGCTCAGCATCAAGGTCTACGCCGGCGGCGAGCTGATCCCGCCGCTGCAGACCTTCGACGCCGTGTCGGAGGGCACCGTCGAGATGGGCCACGGCGCGGCCTATTACTGGGCGGGCAAGGTGCCGGCGGCGCAGTTCTTCACCGCCGTGCCCTTCGGCATGAACGCGCAGGGCATGAACGCCTGGCTGTACGCTGGCGGCGGGCTGGAGCTGTGGCGCGAGCTCTACCGCCCCTTCGACCTAGTGCCGTTCCCGGCCGGCAACACCGCGGTGCAGATGGGCGGCTGGTTCAACAAGCGGATCGACAGCGTGTCCGATCTCGAGGGGCTGAAGATGCGCATCCCCGGTTTCGGCGGCAAGGTGTTCGCGCGTGCCGGCGGCGTGCCGGTGCTGCTGCCCGGCTCCGAGGTGTTCACCGCGCTCGACCGCGGCACCCTCGACGCCGCCGAATGGGTCGGCCCGGCACACGACCTGCGCCTGGGTCTGCACCACGCGGCGCGCTACTACTACTATCCGGGCTGGCAGGAGCCGAGCGCGACGCTCGAGCTGATCGTCAACCTGCGCGCCTGGGAGTCGCTGCCGCCCGACCTGCAGGCGATCGTCAGCGAGGCTGCCGCGGCCATGAACGAATGGACCCTGGCCGAGTTCGAGACACGCAACGCCGAGGCGCTGGTGACGCTGGCGCAGAAGACGAAGGTCGAGCTGCTCGAGTTTCCGCCCGAGGTCCTGCGCGAGCTTCACCGCCACACCCGCGAGGCGCTCGCCGAGCTCGCCGCCGCGGACGAGGGGTTCCGCCGCATTCACGACGCCTACGAATCCTTCCGCGCCCGCAACGATGCCTGGAACGCGATCTCCGAGGCGGCCATGGGGAGGGCGCGCGCGAAACAGGCGGGACAGTGAAATTGGGACAGATTTAGTATTTGACCGACGGCGGCTCGCACCCGAATCGGCGGGCTGTCCTCCTGGGCGGTGGGCACGCCAATGAAGCGAGCGCTGATAAATAAATCTGTTGATCGGCTCGCGAATCTCGCCCCTGCCGTCAATACCTGCCGTTGCCCTGCGGCGGCGCGGGCGGCATCGGCGGAGGCTGGTCGCCCATCCAGGGTCGGTCTGCCCCGTACGGCGCGGCCGCGCCGCCGGGCGCATCGCCGGGCTCGCCGCCCAGGCCCGTGCTCATGGCCGCCGCCTCCCGGGCGTCCAGCGAGCCGTCCCGGTTGGTATCCAGGCGCTGGAAGCGGCGGTCGGAGAACTTCTCCTGGAACTGGCGGTACTCCTCGAACGTCACCGACCCGTCGCGATTCGCGTCCATGAAGTCGTATATGAAATTCGCACGGCGCAGGTTCGAGTCGTTGAACTCCTCGCGTGTCACGCGCCCGTCGCGGTCGCTGTCCATGCGCTTCATCGGGTCCATGTTGCGGAACGAGTCCGTCTGCGCGGTCGCCGGCGCGGCGGCCAGCAGCGACAGCGCTGCGCCGGCGGCGACGGCGGCGACCAGGGGTTTGAGTCGTGGCATTTCGTGCTCCTGTTGTTGACGGTTTGGTGTATCCGGTGCGGCGGTGTAACGCACGCGCCCCGCGGCCGGGTGACAACGCGGTTGAATCAGCGCGAGGCCGCTGAGCCCGGGTCCATGGCGCCGGGCGCCGCCGCGTCCAGCAGGCGGCGGTGCAGCCGGGCCCGGACCGGGTCGGGATCCGACATGCTTTCCACCTCCTCGATGGCGCGAACGTAGGCGGGCGGAAACCCGTGCAGGCGCGCCGCCGCCAGCACCAGCGCCTTGTACCAGTCGAAGGGGAGCAGCGATGCCTCGACGTTGCCCGCCTGGGCGGCGTAGCGGTGCGCCCGGAGGCTGCCCTGCGCCGTAACGACTGTCAGCCCGGTGTCCACGTAGCCGCGGCCCACTCCCTCGAAGTTGTCGAGCGCCGCCTTCTGAGCGGGGCGGATCCTGAACACGATACCGTGCACGCGGTCACCGGGCCGGCCGGTGTGCAGCATGTCGCACTTCCCGGAGCCGTCCCGGCCGCGCTTATGAAACGCGAGACGGAAACCCTCGGCACTGGCCGCTCCGACGAGGGTGACGCTCCCGACGCGCTCGGCGATCCGCGCAGGGTGCATGTTCGAGCCGTAGGCGAAATAGTCGAGCATGATACGGCGATCATGCTAGCACGCGCGCGGCGGCGCGCGTCGCACGGGGCGGGGTTCAGCCTGAGCGCAGGTTCGAGGCGAGCGCCTCGCACACGTCGCGCGCGTCGCCGAACACCAGCGAGCAGTTGTCCTGGTAGAAGAGCTGGTTGTCGATGCCGGAATACCCCGGCTTCATGCTGCGCTTGACGAAGAAGATGTGCCTGGCGCGGTAGACCTCGAGGATCGGCATGCCGTGGATGGGGCTGGAGGGGTCGTTCTTGGCGGCCGGGTTGGTGACGTCGTTGGCGCCGATCACCAGTGCCACGTCGCAGCTCGCGAACTCCGGGTTGATCTCGTCCATCTCCTCGACGTGTTCGTAGGGCACGTCGGCCTCGGCCAGCAGCACGTTCATGTGCCCGGGCATGCGCCCGGCCACGGGGTGGATGGCGAACTTGACGTCTATGCCCTTGCCGTGGAGGACCTCGAACAGGTCGTTCAGCGCATGCTGGGCCTGGGCGACGGCCATGCCGTAGCCGGGCACGATGATGACCTTGGAGGCGTTCTCCATCAGGAACGCGGCGTCCTCCACCGACGCGGTGCGCACCATCCGGTCGCCCTCGACGGCACCGGGCGCCTCGCCGCCACGGCTGGTGCCGAAGCCGCCGAGCAGGACGTTGAAGAACGAGCGGTTCATCGCCCGGCACATGATGTAGGACAGGATGGCGCCGGAGAATCCGACCAGGCCGCCGGTGATGATGAGCAGGTGGTTGCCCAGCGTGAAACCGGTGGCCGCCGCGGTCCAGCCCGAGTAGGAGTTGAGCATGGAGATGATCACCGGCATGTCGACGCCGCCGATGGGCGTGATCAGCAGCACGCCGAGCGCGAAGGCGGCGGCGATCATCAGCAGCATGGACATGAAGCTGTCGTTGACGATGAAGTCGGTGCCGAAGCCCACCGCCACCAGCGCGAGCACGATGTTGACGGCGTGCCGCCCCTTGAACAGAAGTGGGCGGGTGGGCAGCAGCGCCTGCAGCTTGCCGAAGGCGACCAGCGATCCGGTGAAGGTGATCGCGCCCATCAGCGCGCCGGCGAACAGCTCGATCAGCAGCACGGTATCGAGCGCACTCTCGGCGGAATGGGTGACGAAGGTGCCGACCGCTACCAGCACCGCGCACAGGCCGACGAAGCTGTGCAGCAGCGCCACCAGCTGCGGCATGGCCGCCATCTGGATGCGCACGGCGATCGCCGTGCCGATGGCGCCGCCGACTACGATACCGGCCAGGATGAACCCGTAGGAGTCCACCCGCGGGTCGAGCAGCGTCGCGCCGATGGCGAGCGCCATGCCGCCCATCGCCAGGTAGTTGCCCTGGCGCGCCGAGCGCGGGTGAGTGAGCCCCTTGAGACCCAGAACGAAACAGATCGCCGAGGCCAGGTACGCGGCCGCCTGCAGGTCCAAGCCCCCCATCAGGACTCGCCTGCCTTCTTTTTCTTCTTGAACATCGAGAGCATCCGCTGGGTCACGATGAACCCGCCGAAGATGTTGATCGAGGCGAGCGTGACCGCCAGGAAGCCGAGGATCTCGGGCAGGGCGCCGCCGCGCTCGCCGAAGCCGGCGACCAGCAGCGCGCCGACGATGATGATCCCGGAGATGGCGTTGGTCAGCGAGATCAGCGGGGTGTGCAGGGAAGGCGTGACGCCCCACACCACGTAGAAGCCCACGAAGCACGCGAGCACGAAGATGTACAGTGCGACCATTGCCTCGGACATGACGGCGGTCTCCTCGGGTTGTTCAGTTGTCGCGGTAGCGCCGCTCGCCGTTGAGCGTGATCAGCGACGAGGCCACGATGTCGTCGTCGACCTGCTTCGCCAGGTCGATGTTTTTCGTGTCCTGGTCGTACACCAGCGTGAGCAGGTTCAGCAGGTTGCGCGCGTAGAAGGAGCTGGCGTCGGTGGGCATCAGCGCCGGGAAGTTGGTGATGCCGCTGATGATCACGCCGTGCTTGGTCACCGTGGCGTCGGGCTCGGTCAGCGGGCAGTTGCCGCCGGCGGCCGCCGCCATGTCGATGATGACCGAGCCCTCGCGCATGCCCAGCACCGCGTCTTCGAGGATCAGCACCGGCGCGGGCCGGCAGGGGATCTGGGCCGTGCTGATGATCACGTCGGCCTTCTTGAGCTCCTCGGCGAGCAGCTCCTGCTGGCGCTTCTGCGCGTCCTCGCTCAGTTGCTTGGCGTAGCCGCCGCTGCCCTCGCCGCTCTCGCCGACGTTGAGGTCGATGAACTTCGCGCCCAGCGACTGGATCTGCTCCGCGACCTCGGGGCGCACGTCGTAGGCCCACACCTGCGCGCCCAGGCGCTTGGCGGTGGCGATGGCCTGCAGGCCGGCCACGCCGGCGCCGATGACCACCACGCGCGCGGGCTTGGCCGAGCCGGCGGAGGTCATCATCATGGGGAAGAAGCGGGCGAACAGCGCCGCCGCCTCGAGCACGGCGCGGTAGCCGCCGATGTTGGCCTGCGAGGACAGCGCGTCCATGGTCTGGGCGCGCGAGATGCGCGGGATCATCTCCATGGCGAAGGCGCTCACGCCCTGCTCGGCGAGCGCGTCCCAGGTGCCGTCGTCGTGGCACATGTCGAGGAAGCCCATGTACACGGCGGCGCGCCGCATCCAGCGGATCTCATCGAAGGTGGGCTTGTCGAGCTTGAACACCACGTCGGCGGCGAACGCCTGCTCGCGGTCGACGATGCCGGCGCCGGCCTCGGTGTACTTCCGGTCGGGCCAGTGCGAGGGCAGTCCCGCGCTCTTCTCGATCACGACCTCCAGGCCCATGTCGTGCATCCGGCGCACGGTGTCGGGGCTGGCCGACACCCGGGTCTCGTTGGTATTGATCTCTTTGGGTATGCCAACTCGCATGGCTGCTCCATCGCCCCGAGGGCGGACGATCCACGAATGGGCGGTGACGGTTGCCGGACCCACCCGGGGAGGGTATCCGGATGCCGGATCAGGGGTCTGTCAGATTGGCGACGGTCCCGCCGTTGTCCTTGTATACAGTATACCAGTCGCGGGTTGGCGGGAACCCCGGACCTGCGGGGGCGGGAGCCGGCCCTGCCCGAGGCGGATCCGGCGTCGGGATCGCGCAGGCTAGGCCCTGGCCTGCGCGCCGGACGGCCGGCTGTCCGGGCTATCCTCCGGAACCCGGTGCGCTGGAGGCGGGGGGTGCTTCCATCTCCGCCTGCAGGCGCCGCTTCACCTCGCCGGGGGAGCCCGTGTGCCTCGCCAGGAGGTCGTACGCCACCGGCACCACGAACAGCGTAAAGAAGGTCGCGGCGAGCACGCCGGCGAAGATGACGGTGCCGATGACCACGCGCGTCTCGGTGCCCGCGCCGGTGGACAGGATCAGCGGCAGCGAGCCGGCCGCGGTCGTGATCCCCGTCATGACGATGGGGCGCAACCGCACCCCGGACGCCTCCACCAGGGCGTCGCGGAACGGCTGCCCGGCGTCGCGCAGCTGGTTGGCGAACTCCACGATCAGGATCCCGTTCTTGGCCGCCAGGCCCACCAGCATGATCAGCCCGATCTGGCTGTAGATGTTCAGCGTCTGCCCGCTGAGGTAGAGCCCGAGCAGCGCTCCGCCGATGGCGAGCGGCACCGTGAGCATGATCACGAAGGGATGGATCCAACTCTCGAACTGGGCGGCGAGAACCAGGAACACGATGCCGATTCCGAGCAGGAATACGAACATCACCGACCCGCCGCTCTCCTTGTAGTCGCTGGATTGGCCCTTGTAGTCGACAATCACGGTTCCGGGGAGGTGATCGCGCACCAGCCCTTCGAGGTATTCCAGCGCGTCGCCCAGGGCGAGCCCGTCGGCGAGGTTCGCCTCCAGCGTGATGGAGCGCACGCGGTTGTACCGGTTGAGACTGATGGAATCGGCGAACTCCTCCAGGCCGACGAGGTTGGACAAGGGGATCAGCGCCCTGCTGCGCGCCGAGCGCACGTATATGTTCTCGAGGTTTGACGGCGTGCGCTGGGCGTCGCGCTCGCCCTCCACGATCACGTCGTATTCCTCGCCCGCGTCGATGTACGTGGTCACCCGCCGCGAGCCCAGCATGGTCTCCAGCGTGCGGCCGATGGACTCGATGGTCACGCCCAGCTCGGCGGCGCGGTCATAGTCGATGACGACCTGCAGCTGGGGCTTGGTCTCCTTGTAGTCCCAGTCGATGCCCTCCAGGCCCGGATTGCTCTCGTCTATCCTGGCGAGCAGGATGTCCCGCCACTGCGCGAGCTCGTCGTAAGTCCCGCCGCCGATCACGAACTGAACCGGTTTCTGGATGCGCGCCCCGAAGCCCTGCCGCATCACCGGGAACGCCCGCACGCCGGGCAGATCCTTCAGCCGGTCCTTGATGTCGTCCATGATCGCCCAGGCCGAGCGCCGAGCCCCCCACTGCTCGAGGACCAGGACGGCGATGCCGGTATTGAAGATCTCGTAGTTGCCGAAGGCGCGCGGGGCGCGCACCAGCAGTCGGGTGACCTCGCCGCTGTCCACCAGCGGCATGAGCCGGCGTTCGACCTCGGTCATGTAGGTGCCGATGTATTGGTAGGAGGCTCCTTCCGGGGCGTTGACCAGCACGAAGAACGCTCCGCGGTCCTCCTTGGGCGTGTACTCGTTGGGGATCTCGCGCAGCAGCCAGACCGAGCCGGCGAGTATGACCACGAACACGATCCCGATGATCCAGGCGTGACGCAGCGCACCTTCCAGGGCGACGCGGTAGCCGCGCCGCACCCGGCCGAAGGCGGCGTCGACGGCGTGCACGACGCGCCCCTCGCGGCTGATCTCCGGCAGCACCTTGGAGGCGAGCATGGGCGAGAGCGACAGGGCGACGAAGCTAGAGAAGGCCACCGCTGCCGCCATGGTCAGGGCGAACTCCGAGAACAGTCGGCCGACGTCGCCCTGCAAAAAGGCGATGGGCACGAACACCGCGACCAGCACGATGGTGGTGGCAACGACCGCGAATCCCACCTGCCGCGCGCCGCGGAACGCCGCCACCAGGCGCGATTCGCCGTACTCCTCCATGCGCCGGTGAATGTTCTCCAGCACCACGATGGCATCGTCCACCACCAGCCCGATGGCGAGCACGAGCGCGAGCAGTGTGAGGATGTTGATCGAGAAGCCCAGGACGAGCAGGACGGTAAAGGTGGCGACCAGCGAGACCGGCACGGTCACTGCCGGAACCAGCATGGCGCGCGCGCTGCCGAGAAAGAGGTAGATCACGCCGATGACCAGGACGATGGCGATGAAAAGCGTCTTGTACACCTCGCGGATCGCGCCCTCCACGAATACCGAGCTGTCGTAGCTCTGCCTGATCTCCATGCCTTCGGGCAGGGTGGGACCGATCCGATCGACCTCGTTCTTGGCGGCCTGGGCCACGGCCAGGGTGTTGGCCGTGGACTGCTTGACGATGCCGATGCCCACCATGGGGATGCCGTTGCCCCGGAAAAACAGGCGGTCCTCGGCCGCGCCGCGCTCGACCCGCGCCACGTCCCCCAGGCGCACGAGGTAGCCGTCTTCGCCGCGCGCGATCACCAGGTGCGCGAAGTCGTCGGTCGTTCGGAACGCGCGCTTGATGCGCACCGTGAACTGCCGCTCGGCGGAGTCGAGGCCGCCGGCAGGCAGCTCCACGTTCTCGGCGCGCAGGGCGGCTTCGACGTCCGCGACCGTGAGCCCGCGTGCGGCCAGCGCGCGCCGGTCGATCCACGCCCGCATGGCGTAGACCTGTCCGCCGCCGACGCGCACCCGCGCGACGCCGTCGAGCACCGAAAAGCGGTCCACCAGGTAGCGGCCGGCATAGTCCGTCAGCTCCGGGACGCTCATGCGGTCGCTCACCAGGTTGAGCCACATGATCACGTCCTCGTTGCTGTCCACCTTCTGAATCTCGGGCGGATCGGCCTCGGTCGGAAGGTCGTCGAGCACGCCGGAGACGCGGTCGCGTATGTCATTGGCGGCCGAGTCGACGTCGCGGCCCACCGTAAACTCGATGCTGATCGTCGAGCGCCCGTCCTCGCTGGTGGAGCGCACGAACTCGATGCCCTCTACGCCGGCGATGCGGTCTTCGATCACCTCGGTGATGCGGGTTTCCACGACGTTGGCCGCGGCGCCGGGATAGATCGTCTCGATGGACACCACCGGCGGGTCGATATCCGGGTATTCGCGCAGCGGCAGGCGGTCGAAGGCCACCAGGCCGAAGGCGATCAGCAGCAGCGACATCACTGCGGCGACCACCGGCCGCGTGACGGAGATGTCCGAGAGGATCATTGTCCGGCGCCGCTCTTGCCGGTGGACTGCAGCATCTCGCTCAACGGTCGCGTGCCGTCGTCAACGGCGCTGATCCGAACCTGCTGGCCCGCCTTCACCTTGAGCGCGCCATGGGTGATGACCTTCTCGCCTTCGGCGAGTCCTTCCACGATCTCGACCTCGCCGGTGCGGCGCGAGCCGATGCGCACCTCGCGCTGCACGACCTTGTTGCCGTCGGCCTCGTTCACCACCATCACGAACTGCTTCTCGCCGCGCGGCACCAGCGCCTCTTCCGGGATCACGATGGCCTGGCGCGGGTTCTTGAGCAGCTCGACCCGCATCAGCATTCCGGGCTTGAGCGCGCGGTCGGGATTGGGCAGCACCGCGCGCACCATGACCGAGCGGGTGACCGGATCGACCCGGCTGGCGACCGCCTCGACCTCGCCTTGAAAGCCGCGCGCGTCGTACGCCCTGGCGGTGGCGACCACCGACAGGCCCGGGCGCAGCACCTGCAGGAAGGGGCTGGGCACCGGGAAGTCCAGCTTCATGATGCTGTCGTCGTCGACGGTCGTGATGAGGTCGCCGGGGGTGACCAGCGCGCCGACGCTCAGGTTGCGGAGCCCGACGACGCCCGCGAACGGCGCCCGCACCAGGCGGTCGGCCAGGCGCGATTCGATGGCCGCGAGCCGCGCCCGGGCGGTCTCCCATTCCCGGCGGCGCTGGTCGAGGTTGGCGACCGTGGCGTTGCCTTCGGCCTCCAGGGCCTTGAGCCGTTCGTACTGGCGCCGCGCCTCCTCGGCCGTGGACTTGGCCTCCTCGAGCAGGGCGTGCTCCTCGGCGCTGGTCATTTCGGCCAGAACCTGCCCCTTCTCGACCCGGCTGCCGTCGTCGAAGTGGAGCGCGCTGACGGTCTCGGTGACCGATGCGGTGAGCTCCACCGACTCGTTGGCGCGCAGCGTGCCCAGCGCCTCCACACGGTCGACGAACTGATCTGCCCGCGCCTCGGCGACGATGACCTCCGCAGGGGGCGGGGCAGCCGCGGCATGCAGCCAGCCGAGAACGGCCAGAGCGGTCAAAAGGACCTTTGAGGCGTGTGGCATATCGAGAGATTCCTGGTGCGCAAGAGGCGGGCGTTTCCGGGCGCGCCGGAGTATGGCGCAAAGCCGTCGCGGCGGGTAGATGCCGGCGCGCGCGCCATGCGGCGCCGGGGCGGGGACAACGCTTTTCGCGGTGCGCAGGCGTCCCGACCCATTTGATTGCGGCAGCGCTGTTTGGTTCTGCGGCGCCATCTACGGGGAATCAATCTGCCACGGGATAATTGGTGACGTGCGAACAGGTGCCGGCCCACGAAGGTTGCACGGACCCATGATTCGGCGCAGAATTTTTCTACCGCAGCATCCTTTAATAGTAAGGCGGCTGGCAAAGCAGCCGGCAACACTGCGGGGGTGTTTCCACTCCTGGAGGGCAGACCATGACGGACAAGACAGAAAGCAGAGAATCCGGCCCGGCGATGTGCTCGCACAGCGGCCCCGGCGAGGACAAGGATGTGCAGGCGCGCCGCAAGGCTGTGGCGAAGATCGTGGCGGCGGGCGCGGTGGTCGCGGGTTCCAAGCTGATGCCTGCACAATGGACCCGACCCGTCACCGACGCGGTCATCCTGCCCGCCCACGCCCAGGCCACCGGTCCCGCCGCCCCGCCTGGGTGAGCGCCGTCCGGGTCTGGACAGAACCGTTCGCGCACCACTCGCCCGTGACCTGGGTCCTGGGGCCGCCATTCCGATAGGGAACCGCGGGGGCCCGCCGCTCGCCCGGCTCTCACCATGGAGCCTCTCCCTCCTGAAGCCCGTATAATGCCCGGCTCGCCGCCCGCCGGGCGTCGAGTCCATTGCACGTGAGCAGCAGCCGAAGGAGAGCTTGATGAGCTTTACCAGTGTGGAGCAGGCGCCGGCGCGCCTCAATCGCAGCGAGCTGGCCGTCCCCGGGTCGAATCCCACCTTCCTCGAGAAGGCCGCCAGGAGCCCCGCCGACGTGATCTTCCTGGACCTGGAAGACGCCGTGGCGCCGGACGACAAGGCGCAGGCGCGCAAGAACATCATCCAGGCCCTCAACGAGCTCGACTGGACCGGCAAGACCGTCTCCATCCGCATCAACGGCCTCGACACCCACTACTGCTACCGCGACGTGGTCGACGTCGTCGAGCAGGCGGGGCAGCACCTCGATCTGATCATGATCCCCAAAGTCGGCACCGCCGCCGACGTGTACGCGATCGACATGCTGGTCACCCAGATCGAGGACGCCAAGGGATTCGAAAAGCGCATCGGCTTCGAGCTCATCATCGAGACGGCGCTGGGCATGCAGAACCTGGCGCAGATCGCGGCCGCCTCGAAACGCAACGAGTCGCTGCACTTCGGTGTCGCGGACTACGCCGCCTCGACCAAAGCGCGCACCACGGTCATCGGCGGGCCCAATGCCGACTACCACGTGCTGACCGATCCCGACGAGAAGGGCCGGCGAGAGGTGCACTGGGGTGACATGTGGCACTACCCCATCGCGAAGATGGTGGTGGTCGCGCGCGCCAACGGCCTGCGCCCCATCGACGGACCGTTCGGGGATTTCTCCGACCCCGACGGCTTTACCGCCCAGGCCAAGCGCGCCGCCACCCTTGGCTGCGAGGGCAAGTGGGCCATCCATCCCTCGCAGATCGAGCTGGCGCACGAGGTGTTCACGCCCTCCGAGGCGGAGGTCACCAAGGCCAGGCGCATACTCGAAGCGATGGAGCAGGCCGGCCGCGAGGGCCGCGGCGCCGTCGCGCTGGACGGGCGCCTGATCGACCTCGCCTCCATCCGCCAGGCCGAGGTCATGGTGCAGAAGGCCGGGCAGATCGCCGCGGCCACGGGGAGGTAGCGCCGCCTGGCCGGCGATTCGAGCGGCAAGCGACGATTTCGTTCGCTTCGCCCGCGATAGTCGATGCCGTATCATGCCGTCGAGTGATCGCACCGCAGCGCTGTGCGCTCGCACTCGACGGTTACTTGCGAGAGTTCCCCATGAGGGTCCCCGTAGTTCTGGGCGGCATGCGCCTTCGGGCCCGGCTCCGGCGCTGGGTCCTCGCCGTGCTCAACCCCGATGGGCGCACCCACCCCATATTTCTCGACTACCCGGTCGACAGCGCTCCGCGCTACGGCTGGGGCCGGCCGCCTCACCCCCAGATCCAGGCGATACTGGAAGAAGGGCGTGCGCGCTACGACGCCGAGCTTCACCGGCTGCTGGCATATCAGGACGCGCTCCAGCGCATACCCAGGGACATGCCGGGAAACCTGCGCGATCCTTTCTGGAACAACCAGTCGATTCCCGCGCTGGACTGCGCCGCCTTGTACGGGCTGCTCTGCCAGCATCGGCCCCGGCGCTACGTCGAGGTGGGCATCGGCAGCTCGACGCGCTTCGCCCGCCGCGCCATCTCGGACCACGCGCTGCCCACGCGGATCATCGGCATCGATCCGTACGCCGACGCGGCGTTTCATCCGCTGTGCGACGAGATGATTGCGCTTCCTCTGGAAAAGGTCGATCTCGATCTGTTCGACCAGCTCGAGGCGGGCGACATCCTGTTCGTCGACAACTCGCACCGGGTCTTCATGAACTCGGACGCCACGGTGTTCTTCATGGACATTCTCCCCCGCCTGAAACCCGGGGTGCTCGTGCAGATACACGACATCGCCTGGCCGGTCGACTACCCGCCGCACTGGGTGGACAAGTACTACTCGGAGCAGTATCTCCTGGGGGCGTACCTGCTGGCAGGCGGCCACCGTTTCGACGTCGTGCTCCCCTGCGCCTTCGTCAGCCTCGACGATGATCTCAAGACAGTGCTGGAGCCCGTGTGGCGGCATCCTTCGTTCGACGGTGTGCACACCCACGGGGCTTCGTTCTGGCTGGAAATGCGCTAGCCGGGCAACGGCCTCGAGCGCCGGCTGCGCGATGCCGCCGGCGACCTCCATTCGCCCGCATTCGTCGACCTCGCCCCGCGGCCCTGTTCTCTGCGCCCGTGCTAACATGACCGTTGTTCCCTGCCAGCGGTCACAAACGACTGATCGCACCGTTGTCGGTTGACAGATTGCGCGGGCTGTTTGGAGTGATGCGGCGCCGACGCTTCGCGTGGAACGTCGGCGCCCTGAGCCTGACCAGCGCGCTGGCGCAGGCGCTCAACGTCGTGGCGTTCCTGGTGCTCGCCCGGCTCTATGGCCAGGAGGACATCGGCGTGTTCAGCGTCTTCCTGTCGTTCGGCGTCATCATCGCCACCATTGCGCTGTTCTCCTATCAGCTCAGCATTCTCAACGCCGGAGAAGACGAGTTCGGATCGATGATCTGGGCCCTGATCGGCCTCGGGCTGCTCGCGGCGCTGGCGACGGGCGCGGCATTTGCGGTCTTCGGCTACGCATTCGCCCTGCCTCTGGCCGCGTTCGTGTTCCTGCGCGCGCTGAACGTCGCCGTGGACAAGGTGAACATTCGTCACGAATCCTACCGCGCATTGATCGGGGCGCGCATAGCCGTTCCTTCCGCGTTCCTGGTCCTGCTCCTGGTGCTGTTCTTCGTGTCGCCCGATGCCTCCGGCCTGGTGTGGGCGCAGGTGCTTGCCTACGTCGCGGTCACGGTCGCGTATGCCGCGATCTCCCTTCGCGAGCCGCTTGCCGCGACGCGGTTCGACGCCCGGGCGGTGGCATCGGTGCTTGCCGCGCACAGGCGTTTTTCGACCTTCGTCTTTCCGTCGCAGGTCCTGAACATGCTGGCGTTCTACCTGCCCACCGTCTTCATCGAGCGCTATCTGGGCGCGGGCGCGGCAGCGCAGTATGCCCTCACACAGCGCGTGTGCCAGGTGCCGGTGGCGGTGATCGGCAACGCGGTCGGGCAGGCCTATCATGGACGCCTCGCGTCGTCCGTGCGCGAGGGGGCGAGCGGGGTCTACGAGCGATTCACGGCGCTTGCCCGCGGCCTGTGGGTGACGGCGGCGGCGCTGTGCCTGATCATGTTCGGGCTTTTCCCGCCGGTGCTGCGCTGGCTGCTCGGCGAGGAATGGGCGCTGGCCGCGAACCTGGTGCGCATCATGTCGCCGCTGTTCGCCACCATGATCGTCGTGGTCCCGCTGGGCGTGACGTTCTATGTCCTCGAGCGCCAGGGCTACGCCCTGGCCGGGCAGGGCGCCCTGTTCCTGTCGTCGGTCGCGGGATTCGGCTATGCGGTGGCCTCGGGAGAGCTGGTCACGGGAGTGGGCGTGTTCGTGGCTTTGTCGGTGGCGGCCAACGTTTACTTCTTCTTCAGGATTCGCCGGGTCTCGCGCGACGGCCTCGCGCCCCGGCCGGCGCGGGCACCCTGATCGGCCGAGGGCGGGGGGTGATGCCAGTGACGAATCAGTTGTGGTTCGTGTTCCGGCGGGCGCGCTACCGCCTGCGCCAGTACTGCGCCCGGCGCCCGGCGCTGTTCTTTCCGCTCTACGCCGTCAACCCGCTCAATCGTTCGCGGATGATCGGCCGGCAGACGCGGATCGTCATCGAAGGCTTTCCGCGCTCGGCCAACACCTTCGCGGTCGCCGCCCTCCTGGAGGCCAACCCGGGCCTCGGCGAGCGGGCGATCGCCCACCACCTGCACGCCCAGGCCCAGGTGCTGCGGGCGGTGGCGCGCGATGTGCCGGCCCTGGTGTTGATCCGCCGTCCCGCCGACGCCGTGCGGTCGCTGGTCGTGCGCCACCCCTTCATCCGCGTCGAGGAGGCGCTGCGTGACTATGCGCGGTTCTATCGCGATCTCCTCCCGCACCGGGCGCGATTCGTCATCGCGGATTTCGACGAGGTCACCGGCGGCTTCGCGGCGGTCGTGCGCAGATTGAACGAAAAATTCGGGCTGGCGCTTCAGGCGCCGGGGGCGGACGCGGCGTCGATGCAGCGCGTGTGGGCCGCCATCGACCGCTGGAACGACGAGCGCTCGAAGGGCGCGCTCACGCATCTGCACCGGCCAAGCCCCGAACGCGATGCGCTGATCCGGCGGGTGACCGTGCCGACCGCCTCCGCCGCCTGTCGCGAAGCGATGGAGGTCTACGAGAAATTCCTCGGTGGACGGCCGCCGCCGCGGCCGCCCCGCACCGGGACGGACGCGGGCGGCGAGTGAAAGGCCGGCACCTTGAACGTGTATGCGGGCCTGTTCATCGTATCGCTGGTCGCGGCCACGCTGCTGCCGGCGTACTCCGAGGTCGTGTTCGCCGGGCTGGTCGTGCAGGGCCACGATCCGCTCGCTTTGTGGCTGGCGGCGAGCGCGGGCAACACCCTGGGCTCGGCGGTGAACTGGGCGCTGGCCCGTTTCCTGCTCCGCTTCGAGGACCGGCGCTGGTTTCCCTTCCGCCGCGACCGGCTGGGCGCCGCCCAGCGCTGGTTCCAGCGCTACGGCGTGTGGTCGCTGCTGCTGGCCTGGGCGCCTGTTGGGGGAGATGCGCTCACCTTCGTGGCCGGGCTCATGCGCGTAAACTTCTGGCTGTTCCTGCTGCTGGTCGCCATCGGCAAGGCCACGCGCTATGCCGTGGTGCTCTGGGTGATCGAGGGCGTGAGCTGAGATCGTGTTCGAGTGTGATGGTTTGATGCCATGAAGGTCCTCTTCGTCTCTGCTTTCGATCCTGCGCCCGTGGGCAACGGCGGCAACCACCGCGCCTACCAGGTCCGGCACGACCTGGGCCGCGCGGTCGGCGAGGACAACCTGGTCATCGTAAGCTACGTCGATTGGCGTCGCGCGCGCAGCGTCGCGGCGCAACACGCGTCGCCGGCCTCGCCGCGGCTTCCCGCCATCGCCCGGCGGCTCGCCCGGCAGTGGCGTGCGGCGATGCAGCGCGTGCGCCGGCGCCACCGGTCCGCCCTCCACGGGCGGATCGAAACGCAAATGTGCGGGCCCGATTTCACCGCGCACTTCGATACGCTGGTCGATGCGACGCCGGACGCGGCGCTGTGTGTCATCGAGCACCCGAGCTTCGTGCGACTTGCCCCGCTCAACGCGCGCCGGGGGATCGACACGGTGGCCTGCCCGCAGAACGTCGAGTCGCTCGACGCCGCCGCCCGGCGCGGCGACCCGGACGCGGGCGCGCGCGCGGCGCGGGAGCTCGGCGCCGAGTACAGGCTGCTCGCCGCCTGCGCCGCGCGCCTGTTCATGTCCGCCGCCGAGGCACAGCTGTGCGAAGGGCTCGGCCTGACCTCCGAGGTGTACACCTATCTCCCGGTGGGCGAGATCCGGCAGGCATGCATGCGGACGGCGGAGCGGCGGAGCACGATCCCGCAGGACGGTCCGTTGGTGCTGCTCGGCAGCGGCAGCCACCACACCACGCGCAGCGCGATCGAGTGGTTCCTGGGCAACGCTGCGCGCAGCGGCCTGCCGCCGCCGACGTCGGTCGTGGTGGTCGGCATGCGTACCGAGGAATTGACCGCGAGCGCCACCGGCGTCACCGGCCTCGAGTTCAGGGGCTGGGTGGCACAGGACGAGCTCGAGGCGCTGCTCGAGCGCGCGCCCGCCGTGCTGGTGACGCAGCAGACCGGCTTCGGCACCCTGACCAAGCTGCCCGAACTTGCGCTTGCCGGAATCCCGGTGATCGCCTCGCGCCACGCCGTGCGCGCCTACGGGGGTGTGCCCGGCGTCACGGGGCTCGGCGACGACTGGGAGGAATGGCGCGCAGCGATGGCTGCTGCCGCGCGCGGCGCGGCACCGGGCGGCGCCGAGGCCTATCTCGCCTGGGAGCGTCAACAGGGAGACGTCCTGGTCGAGAACGTGCTCCGAGTGCTCGGCCGGCGGACCCGGCGCGGGTTCGGACGCGAACAGGCCTGAGCGCCCGGCGCCTCAGTCCGCTGCGGTGCCGGGTGCGGGACGCACACCCGCCCCCGTATCCAGTACGTCCGCGCGGACCAGTGCGCCGAGCTCCCCGCGCCGGAGATGCAGCTCGCCCGGTGCGAGGCATGCGCCGCCGGGGAGCGGTTCGGCCCAGGTCTTCACTGCCGGCAGGACGCGGCCGCGGTGTTTCCTCAGGTAACCCTTGGAGGACCACGGCGTGAGGCAGCGTTTGGTCACGTCGGTCGACAGCGTCCGGATGTCTATGCGTCCATCCATGAGGAAGGCCGGGCCGCCGGCGATCGGAAGAAACGAGAGCTTGACCGCCTCCGCGCCATCGCGCAGGTCGAAGATCCCGGTCTGCCGGTGGAGGAGCACACAGGCCAGCAGGCGTACGGTCATTTCCCGCTTCTGCCGCGCGCTTCGCGTGTCGCCCAGCAGGCGCTCCAGACGCCCGAGGTAGAACTCGCGCGTATCGGGACCGATCACGCCGTGAAAGCCCAGCCTTTCCAGCGCCGCGTAGCTCTCGAGACGTTCGGAGCCTTCGATGCCGTGACGCTGCGATTCGACCCAGTATCGTTCCAGCGCTCGATAGTTCTCGTCCAGGCGCGCAGCGATACGCTGCCCGAACCCGTCGTGCGGCAACAGGTCGAGAGTGTGAACCGTGCGAATGAAGGCGCCCAGTCCGAGCACCGCCACCAGCCGGTCGAGCCCGTCGAGGTAGGGCGCGAATGCGGCGGGCTGCTCGTTCTCGATGTAGCAGCCCTCGAAGTCCTCGAGGAACAGCGAAAAGCGCATGCCCGGCGCATGAATCCGGCTGACGTCGTTGTGGATCTCCGCCAGCCGCGCCACGGCTGCCAGCTCGCTCACGTCGATGCGGTTGTCGTCGGCATCGGCCCGAAACTTTCGCGGCGCCCATGTCAGAAAAGCCGCGATCGGACGCCGCCGCTGGACATGGGCGCTGACGCGCCGGCACAGGACCGCGCGTTGCGCCGCGTCCGGCGCCGGACCGATCCGTGTCCTTCGGCTGCCGACGAGAATCCCGACGACGTCCTCGACGGTGTCGTCCGTTCTCTGTGCGCGGGGCGGCTGCGCTTCGGGCTCATCATCGATCCGGAAAGCGGCCTCCTGCGCGCCGCGCAGCAATTCCTTCACCGAGGCTTCGATATGCGGAACGGATGGATCCGTGACACGTCCGCGGTAGCGGACGGACAGCGGCATGGCGCGATCCCAGGCCTTCACGTGGCCCACGATCTCGTTCAGATGCGCGGGATCGATGGTGCCGGTGAGGACGAGGGCGCCCTCGGCCGCATCGAGCAGGTCGTGAAATATCGATCGCCGACCGGCGGCGCTCGCCCGCTTTGCCGGATCCCCTTTGCGGTACGGTGAGTTCAGCACGATGCCGACGTCGAAGTGTGCCAGCGCCCGCGCAAGATCGGGCCGGCGCAGCAGGAGATTGGCATTGAGCTGAACCACGTCCAGCGGTTCGAGCAACGACGGCTCGCAGACGAGCCGTTCGATGACGTCCGCAGTCGAGGCCGACAGTCCCAGGGCCCGGACACCGTTGGTACGACGCCGGCGCATCTCGCACATCGCATCGAGTACGCCGTCACGTCCCTCCAGGAGCGACACGACCTCCGCAGCGGTCACGCCCGGGTTGGTGTGGAGGTACAGGAGATCGATCCGCCCAAGTTGGTGAGCACTGCGCGCGGTCGAGTCACGCAGGTTCGCCGCCGAGTAGTCGCGGCGTGCGAAATCGTCGGGATGGAAGCGCAGCCCCCACTTGGTGGCGATGACG
>Ga0326597_10004106_pt1 | contig 20592 bp, 19 predicted proteins | sample RVTome_12_FD_203789 | JGI IMG/M metagenome (GOLD analysis project Ga0326597, IMG submission 203789) | Soil microbial communities from uranium-contaminated site in the Upper Colorado River Basin, Wyoming, United States - RVT100D185 | ecosystem: Environmental > Terrestrial > Soil > Contaminated >...
CGGTCTGCGCCGCACCTGCGGCAAGCACCGCGCGCCCGTCCGGCGTCTGCACGCCCAGCACGGCACCGGGGATGCGCCCGGCCTCGATCGCGCTTTGCACCGGCGCAAAAGCGTGCTGCGCCAGCGCCAGCGTCAGGGGTAAAGATGGCATGCGACCTCCGTTCCAGCCGCGGCAAGCGGTTTCAGCGCCGGGCGCTCGGTGCGGCAGCGCGCGAAGGCGCAGGCGCAGCGGCTGTGAAAGGCGCAGCCGGCGGGCGGGTTGGCAGGGTCGGGCAGGTCGCCCTGCAGCACGATGCGCCCTTCGCGCGGCGCGCCCACCCGAGGAATCGCCGAAAGCAGCGCCTGCGTGTAGGGGTGCTGCGGATGCGCCATGATCGCCTCGGTCGGCCCCAGTTCGACGACGCGGCCCAGATACATCACCGCGATGCGGTCCGAGACATGACGGATCACCGAAAGGTCGTGGCTGATGAACAGGATCGCAAGCCCCAGCCGGCGGCGCAGATCGGCGATCAGGTTGATGATCTGGCTTTGGATCGACACATCCAGCGCCGAAACCGCCTCGTCTGCCACGATCAGCCGCGGATTCAGCGCCAGCGCCCTGGCAATCGCGATGCGCTGGCGCTGGCCGCCCGAAAATTCATGCGGGTAAAGCCCTGCGGCGGCGGCGGGCAACCCGACCAGCGCCAACAGCTCCGCCACCCGCGCGGTGCGGGCGGCACGGCCGCCGACGCCCTGCACCACAAGCGGCTCGGCCAGGATGCGGCCCACCGAATGGCGCGGGTTCAGCGCGCCGAACGGATCCTGAAAGATGATCTGCATGTGCCGGCGCATCGGTTTCAGGGCGCGGCGCGACAATGCGGTGATGTCGGTGCCGTCGAACAGCACCTGCCCCGCGGAAGGCTCGATCAGCCGCAGGATGGCGCGCCCCAGGGTGGATTTGCCGCAGCCCGATTCGCCGACGATGCCCAGCACCTCGCCCGCCGCCAGCGTCAGCGACACATCGGACACCGCCTGCACCAGCGCGCCGCGCGCGCCGGGATAAGTCTTGGAAAGGTTGTGCACCTGCAGCAGCGTCATGCGGGGTTCCAGCAGCGGACAAGGTGGCTGCCGCCCGTCAGTTCTGGCATGTCGGTCGCGCAACTGGCAACCGAGGCTGTGCAGCGGGGCGCAAATGCGCAGCCCGGCGGCCGCGCCCCGGGTGGCGGCACGGTGCCGGCAATGGCCGGCAGTTCGGTGCCGGGCGGGTTGGATGCGGGAATCGTGGCCAGCAGCGCCTGCGTGTAGCGGTGGCGCGGGCGCGCGAACAGTTCGCCCGCGGGCGCCTGTTCGACGATGCGGCCGCCATACATCACCGCCACCCGGTCGCAATATTGCGCCACCACGCCCAGATCGTGGGTGATCAGCAGCACCGCCATGCCGCGCTTGCGCCGCAGATCGTCAAGCAGATCAAGGATCTGCGCCTGAACGGTTACATCAAGCGCGGTGGTCGGTTCATCAGCGATCAGCAGTTTCGGCGCGCAGGCCAGCGCCATCGCGATCATGACGCGCTGCCGCTGCCCGCCCGAAAGCTGGTGCGGATAGCGCCCTGCCGCCGCTGCCGGGGCGGGTATGCCGACCTGCGCCAGCAGATCGGCAGCCGCGGCCCTTGCGGCGCTGCGGGCCAGCCGGCGATGCAGCACCAGCACCTCGGCGATCTGCGCGCCGATGGTGAACACCGGGTTCAGCGAGGTCATTGGTTCCTGAAAGATCATCGCGATGTCGTCGCCGCGCAGCGCCTGCAACTGCGCCGCGTCCATCGCCATGACATCGCGCCCGGCAAAGCGCAGCGCACCCTTGCGGATGTGCATCGGTGGTTCGGCCAAAAGCCGCATCACTGCCAGCGCCGTCACCGACTTGCCGCAGCCCGATTCGCCGACCAGCCCAAGCATCTCGCCCGCCGCGACGCGCAGCGAGACATCCTCGATCACCGGCCGCGTGCCGACATCAATGCACAGATTGTCGATCTGCAACAGTGCCGTGTCGGTCATCAACGCTCCTGCAGCGCGCTTTGCCTCGGGGCCCGGCGGGGCAAATCGGGGCAGGCGAACGAGCCCCTTGTCAGACGATTTCTAATACCATACCGTTCATATTGTCTAGGGTGGTAACAAACTGGACTTATCAATTGGCTCGGCGCGAACGGCCCGGCGGCGCCGCCGCCAGGGCGTAACGCGCCCCACAGGGTGGATGGAACATGGCAAAGCAAAGGCTCGCGGTCGCGCTGCTGGCGACCTCATTTCTGACCGGCGCCGCCGCGGCGGCAACGCTTGACGTGGCGATGGACACATCACCCGCCGGGCTCGATCCGCATCTGGTGACCGCCTTCAACTCGGTGCTGATCGTGCAGTCGAACATCTATCAGGGGCTGACCGACACCACCCCCGGCCTGCAGGTGGTGCCGAACCTGGCCGAAAGCTGGGAGATTTCGGAAGACGGGCTAAGCTATACCTTCAAGCTTGCCGCGGGCGTCAGCTTCCATGACGGCACCGCGTTCGACGCCGAAGACGTCGCCGCCTCAATCCGCCGCGTGCTGTCACCCGACATTGCCTCGCCGTTGGCCAGCCGCATTTCGCCGATCACCGGCATCGAGGTGCTCGACCCGCTGACCGTGCGCTTCACGCTATCGGCGCCATTTGCGCCGCTGCTGTCGTCGCTGGCGCAGATCGCCATCGTTCCGGCAGAAGCTGAAACCAACAAGGAGGCGCTGCAGCAGGTGCCGGTCGGCACCGGCCCGTTCAAGTTTGCCGAATGGCAGCCGAACGGCTTCATCTCATTGGTGAAATTCGACGGCTACCGCGAGGCGGGAAAGCCGCTGGTCGATGCGGTGAAGTTCCATTTCGTGCCCGAGGCCGCAACCCGGCAGGTCGGGCTTGCCAGCGGCGAATACGACATGCTGCCCTCGATCGACCCGGCCACGGCGCTGCAGTTGCAGGGTCAGCCCGGCATCACGGTGCATGAAACGCGTGACTTGGGCTATACCCTGGTCGGCATGAACGCCTCACGCGAGCCGCTGAGCGACCCGCGCGTGCGCGAGGCGGTGAACATGCTGCTCGACCGGCAGGAAATCATCGACGGCGCGCTGTTCGGCGCCGGGGTTCCGGGCGGGCCGCTGTCGCCCGCGCTGCAGGACTGGGCGCTGCCGACCTCGGATTTTGCCTGCTACACGCAGAACGTCGATGGCGCCAAGGCGCTGCTGGCCGAGGCAGGCGTGACCGGGCCGGTGAAGATCGTGATGAAGGTGCTGCCGCGGCAGGACGCGCGCGACATCGCGCAGATCGTGCAGCAGCAGCTTGCCATCGGCGGTTTCGAGGTGGAGCTGGTCAACCAGGAAATCGGCCAGTTCGTGCAGGACTGGCGCAATTCCGATTTCGACATGTTCGTTTCGGCCAATGGCGGCAGCGTCGACCCCGACCAGTATTTCTACCGCACCTTCTATTCGGGCGGCTCGACCAATGTGTTCAAATATGACGACGCCGGGCTGAACTCGCTGCTGGACGAGGGGCGCAACGTCACCGACCCCGCAGTGCGCAAGGCCGCCTATGACGCGGCGCAGCACCTGCTGGCCTGCACCGGACCCATCGCGCATATCGCCTATGGCGCGCTGGCCACGGCGGTCGGCCCAAAGGTCAGCGGCTTCGAGATCAACCCGCTCGGGCGGCTGACCAGCCTCGTCAACGTCACCCTGTCCGAATGACACCGCCGCCCCGGCAGGCCGCGCCTGCCGGGGCTTTCCCGCACTCAGGATCGCCCCCGTGACCCCGCGCTTTCTTATCGGCAGGCTGATCGACCTTGGCTTCGTGCTGTTCGGGGTATCGGTCATCGTATTCCTGATGATCCGGCTGATCCCGGGCGACGCGGTGGCGATCATGCTGGGCGCCAACACCGAAATCACCCCCGACCGTATCGCCGAACTGCGCGGCCGGCTGGGGCTGGACCAGCCGTTGCTGATGCAATACGGCAACTGGCTTTGGGGCGTGCTGCACGGCAATCTGGGCACCTCGATCTGGACCGGGCGCCCGGTGCTGGGCGAGATCGCAGCGGCGCTGTGGCCGACGATTGAGCTGACCGCGCTGTCGGTGCTGTTCGGCGCCGGGCTTTCCATCCCGATCGGCGCCTTCATGGCGCAGGCGCGCGGCAGGGGCGCCGAGGTTGCGGTGCGCGTGGGGGCGATTGCCGGGCTGACGATTCCGTCGTTCTGGCTGGGAATCGTGTCGATCTTTCTGGTGGCCAAGCTGCTGCCCGGGGTCTCGGCACTTGGCTACGTGCCGTTTTCGCAAGACCCGCTGGGCAATCTGCAACGCATGGTGCTGCCGGTGTTCGCGCTGTCGCTGCCGATGCTGGCCAATCTGTCGCGGCTGGTGCGTTCGGCGACGCTTGATGCGCTTGGGCAGGACTACACCCGCACCGCCAGGGCCAAGGGCGCCAGCCGGCGCCGCGTCGTCTATGTCCACGCGCTGCGCAATGCGCTGATCCCCTTTGTCACCTCGGTCGGGGTTTCGGTCGGCTATCTGCTGGGCGGCGCCATCGTGGTGGAACAGGTCTTTGCCATCCCCGGGCTTGGCCGTCTGGTGCTGGGCGCGATTGCCGAGCGCAACTATCCGTTGATCCAGGCCACGATACTGGTCATCACCGCAACCTTCGTGCTGGTCAATTTCGTGGTCGATCTGCTTTATGCCGCGATTGATCCCAGGGTAACGAACTGATGCTGAAGGTGCTGCGACAGAACAAGCTGTTGACCTTCGCGCTGATCTTCGTGGCGCTGCAGGTGCTGCTTGCGGTCGCGGCACCCTGGCTTGATCTGCACGATCCGTTCAGGCAGGTCATGGTGCAGCGCATCAAGGCGCCGAACGCGCTGAACTGGCTGGGCACCGACCAGCTTGGCCGCGATGTGCTGTCGCGTATCATCTACGGCTATCGCACCTCGCTGATCACCACCGTTACCGCGGTGGCACTGGCGCTGTTCGCCGGCGGCGGCATCGGACTGCTGGCCGCCTATTGCCGCGGCTGGTTCGACCGCATCGTGATGCGTCTGATGGATGTGCTGTTCGCCTTTCCGATCCTGCTGCTGGCGATCGGCGTGATTGCCGTGCTTGGCCCCAATGCCTGGAGCGCGGCCATCGCCATCGCGGTGGTCTACACACCGATCTTCGCGCGGCTGATCCGCGGCCCGGCGCTGGTGATATGCGAGACCGAATATGTCGAAGGCGCCCGCGCCATCGGCGCCAGCGACGCCCGCATCATCCTCACACATCTGCTGCCCAACCTGGTGTCGGTGATCCTGGTGCAGGCCTCGATCCTGCTGTCAGCAGCGATTCTGGTCGAGGCTTCGCTGTCATTCCTTGGCCTTGGTGCGCAGCCGCCGACGCCGTCGCTGGGGCTGATGCTGTCGGAAGGGCGCAATTTCCTGCTGCTGTCGCCATGGCCGGCGGTGTTTGCGGGCTTTGCGATCCTGTTCCTGTCGTTCGGTTTCAACCTGCTGGGCGATGCGCTGCGCGACAGGCTGGACCCGCGGCTGAAAGTGGCGGAGTAGAGGGGGCAAGATGGGCGATGCAGCCACAATCGAGGCACCGCAACCGATGCTGGCGCGCATCGTTGCCGCGCTGCAGGCCGGCGCGGCAACCCCATTGCCGCTTTATCTGCAGCTTGCCGGGGCACAGCGGGCGCTGATCGAGGCAGGCGAATTGCGCGGTGGCGACGCCATGCCTTCGGAACGCGATCTGGTGCGCGCCACCGGGCTGTCGCGCGTCACCGTGCGCAAGGCCACCGATGAGCTGTGCCGCGAGGGGCTGGTGTCGCGTCGCCACGGCGCCGGCAGTTTCGTCACGCGCCAGATCGACCAGCCGCTTTCGGTGCTGGTTGGCTTCTCCGAAGACATGCGGCGGCGCGGCGCGCAGGTTTCGTCACGCGTGCTGCAAAAGCTGGTCTGCGCCCCGGACCCGTCGGACATGCTCAAACTGGGCCTGTCGCCCGCCGATCTGGTGTTCCGGCTGTCGCGCGTGCGGCTTTCGGACGGCGAGCCGCTGGCGATCGAACACGCCATCGTGCCCGCCGATGCGGTGGCCCCCGACGCGGTGGCAGAATCGCTTTACGACGCGCTGCGGGCCAGCGGCCATATGCCGGTGCGCGCCTTGCAGCGGCTGCGCGCCGCCACCGCCAACGCGCAAGAGGCGCACCTTTTGGGGGTGCCAACCGGAAGCCCGATCCTGCATATCGAGCGCCGTTCGTTCCTGGCCAACGGCCGCCCGATCGAGGTGACAACCTCGTCCTATCGCGGCGACCGCTATGATTTCATTGCTGAACTGACGCTTGAACCCTGACCCGCTTTGTTGCAAAGGCCCGCACCCATGCCGAAATCCCTGATGTTGGCCGAAGCCGACGAATCGCCGCAGGTCGTCGCGCGGCTGCTGGAACGCGAGGCCCCGGCCTTCGCGGAACTGGCCCGGGCGGTTCGCAGCCAGCGCCGCCGGCTGTTTTCCACCGCGGCCCGCGGCTCGTCCGACCACGCGGCGACGGTGTTCAAATACCTGATGGAACTGGAAACCGGCCTGCCGGTGGTCTCGATCGGCCCCTCGGTCGCCTCGGTCTATCAGCGCCCGTTGCGGCTGCAGGGCGCGGTGCATGTGACGGTTTCGCAATCGGGCGCCAGCCCCGACATCGTGGCGCTGCAGGCCACGGCAAAGGCGGGCGGCGCGCTGACCGTGGCGGTGGTGAACACCGCCGACAGCGCCGTTGCCCGTGCCGCCGACATCGTCATTGCGCTTGGCGCGGGGGCAGAAAACAGCGTTGCGGCAACCAAATCCTTCATCGCCTCGGTCGCGGCGCTTGCCGCCGTCGCCGCTGCGGTCGGCGAAGGCGAGGCGCTAAGGCGCGGACTGGCGCGGCTGCCTGCAGCGCTGGAGGCCACCGCCGGCCTTGGTTTCGGTGGCGCTCCAGCGGTGCTTGCGGCGGCAGGGTCGCTGTTTGTCGCCGGGCGCGGGCCGGGCTACGGCATCGCGCAGGAAGCCGCGCTGAAGGCCAAGGAAACCGCCGCCCTTCACGCCGAGGCGTTTTCGCTGGCCGAACTGCTGCACGGCCCGATGCGGCTGGTGGGGCCCGGCTTTCCGGTGCTGGCCTTTGTGCCCGACGACGCGGGATACTCTGGCAACCTGCAGACGCTGGCGCATCTGCAGTCGTTGGGTGCGCGCTGCCTGGCGCTGTCGTCGCGCGCCGTGCCGGGGGGCACGCTGCCGCAGTTGCCCGGCACCGGCTGCGGCCTGCTGGATCCGCTGGTGGCGATGCTGCATTATTACCGGCTGATCGAGGCGGTGGCGCGTGACCGCGGCCACGACCCCGACCGCCCCGCCAACCTGCGCAAGATCACGGAGACGCTGTAATGCCCCTGCTGGCGCTGACCGGGGCGCGCATCTTCGACGGTGCGCAGTTTCACGACCGATCGGCGCTGCTGCTTGACGGCGCCCGCGTTGCGGCGATCTGTGGCGCTGCCGAGGTGCCGGCGACCGCCCGCCAACAGCGGCTCGATGGCGGGCTGCTGACGCCGGGCTTTGTCGACGCGCAGGCCAACGGCGGCGGCGGCGTGCTGCTGAACGATGCGCCCACCGCTGCCACGGCGCAGGCCATCGCCGATGCGCATCTGCGGTTCGGCAGCACCAGCCTGCTGCCGACGCTGATCAGCGACCGGCCCGAGGCGGTGACAGCGGCGATTTCGGCGGTGGTGCAGGCTGCGACGGCCGGGCAAGGCGTCGCCGGGCTGCATCTGGAAGGGCCGCATCTGGCAGTTGCGCGCAAGGGCACCCACCTGGCCGAACTGTTGCGCCCGATGACCGATACCGACCTTGCCGAACTGCTGGACGCCGCCGCGCGCCTGCCGGTGCTGCTGCTGACTGTGGCTGCCGAACAGGTCACGCCCGATCAGGTGGCGCGGCTGGCGGCTGCCGGCGCCATCGTCAGCGTTGGCCACAGCGACTGCGACCACGCCAAGGCGTTGCGGCTGTTTGCCGCCGGGGCGCGCGGTGTGACGCATCTGTTCAACGCAATGAGCGGGCTTGGCCACCGCGCGCCGGGGCTGGTGGGGGCGGCGCTCGACTGCCCCGATGCCTGGGGCGGTATCATCGCCGATGGCGCACACGTGGACCCGGTGGCGCTGCGCATCGCGCTGCGCGCCAAGCGCGGCCCGGGGCGGCTGTTTCTGGTAACCGACGCGATGTCGCTGGTGGGTCAGCCGGGCGATACGCTCATGCTCAACGGCCGCCCGATCCGGCGCAGCCGCAAAGCCGGCGGCACCCCGCGGCTGACGCTGGCTGATGGCACGCTGGCGGGCTCGGATCTCGACATGGCCACCGCGCTGCGCTTTGCCGTCGAGGCGCTGGAGGTGCCACTGCCCGAGGCGCTGCGCATGGCGGCAACCTATCCCGCCGCCTTCCTGCGGCTGCACGACCGCGGCCGGTTCGCACCGGACCTGCGCGCCGACATCGTGCATCTGGACGCGGGGCTGCAGGTGCAGGCGGTGTGGCGCGGCGGCGTGCCGGGCTGATCGGCCGCGCCGGCTCCGGCGCCACGGCGGCGCGAAAAGCCATTGCACCCCCAACAACCACAGCGGTAATGTGCCGCCGGGTTGCGCCCCGTCCGGCGGGCCGCGACGCGGATTGTGGATTGAGCGGGGTGCACTGTTGCAGATTGAGGAAACGGGGCTTGCCGGTGTTGTGATCCTGACGCCGAAGCGGTTCGGCGACGCGCGCGGCTTTTTTAGCGAGACGTGGAACCGCCGGGTGCTAGCAGACCACGGCATCGCCATCGATTTCGTGCAGGACAACCATTCCCTTTCGGCGCAAACCAACACCCTGCGCGGCCTGCACTTCCAGGCGCCGCCGCATGCGCAGGCCAAGCTGGTGCGCTGCGGGCGCGGGCGCTTTTTCGACGTTGCGGTGGACATCCGCCGCGGCTCACCCGATTTTGGCAAATGGGTCGGGGTTGAGCTGAGCTTTGAGAACGGCCGCCAGTTGCTGATCCCTGCCGGTTTTGCGCATGGTTTTGTTACCCGCGCGCCAGATACCGAAATCATCTACAAATGCTCTGATTTCTACGCCCTCGAATGCGACCGCGCGCTGCGCTACGACTGCCCGGCGATCGGCATTGACTGGGGGCTGGGCGGCGCGGCACCCATCCTGTCGGAAAAGGACCGGGCGGCACCCCGGCTGGCGGAAATCGAAAGCCCCTTCGAATACGAAAGTTGACGGCATGAAATTACTGGTTACGGGTGGGGCGGGGTTCATTGGCTCGGCTGTGGTGCGGCTGGCCGTGGCGCGTGGCCATCAGGTGGTCAACCTTGATGCGCTGACCTATGCCGCCTGCCTGGAAAACCTTGCCAGCGTTGCGCAAAGCCCGCTTTACGCCTTTGAGCACGCCGACATCCGCGACCGGACTGCACTTGATCGCATTTTTGCCGCACACCAGCCCGACGCGGTGATGCACCTGGCCGCCGAAAGCCATGTGGATCGTTCCATTGACGGGCCGGGCGATTTCGTCTCAACCAATATCACCGGCACCTATACGCTGTTGGAAGCCGCCCGTGCGTTCTGGACCCGCGCCGGAAAGCCGCCGCAGTTCCGCTTTCACCATATTTCGACCGACGAGGTGTTCGGCAGCCTGGGGCCCGAAGGCAAGTTCAGCGAAGATACCCCCTATGACCCGCGCAGCCCCTATTCGGCCTCGAAAGCTGCCAGCGACCATCTGGTGCGCGCCTGGTTCGAAACCTACGGCCTGCCGGTGGTGCTGACCAACTGCTCGAACAACTACGGGCCGTTCCATTTTCCCGAAAAGCTGGTGCCGGTGGTGATCATCAGCGCGCTTGCCGGCGCGCCGATCCCGGTTTACGGCGCCGGCGACAATGTGCGCGACTGGCTGTTTGTCGAAGACCATGCCGATGCGCTGCTGCTGGTGCTGCAAAAAGGCAGGCTTGGGCGCAGCTACAACATCGGTGGCGAGAACGAGGCCCGCAACATCGACCTGGTGCACAAAATCTGCGCCATCCTTGACGAGCTGCGCCCCGCCGCGCACCCCTACGCCGAACAGATCCGCCTGGTTACCGACCGCCCCGGCCATGATCGCCGCTATGCCATCGACCCAAGCCGCATTCGCAACGAGTTGGGCTGGCGGCCTTCGGTGACGCTGGATCAGGGGCTGCGGCGCACCGTGCAATGGTTTCTGGATAACAAACCCTGGTGGCACGCGCTGCAAGACCGCCATGGCGTCGGCCGCCGGCTGGGGGTGAACACGTGACCGCAGTGGCCGAAATTCTGGTCTTCGGCAAGACCGGGCAGGTCGGCGCCGAGCTTGCGCGGCTTCCCGGCACGCGCTGTCTGGGCCGCGACATGGCCGATCTGGCCGACCCCGAAGCCTGCGCCCGGCTGATCGCGCAGAGCGGCGCGCGCGCGGTGATCAACGCCGCCGCCTACACCGCCGTGGATCGCGCCGAAACGGAAGAAGCGCAGGCGCATCTGGTCAACGCCGCGGCGCCGGGGGCGATGGCGCGGGCCTGCGCCCAGGCCGGCATTCCTTTCGTGCATGTGTCCACCGACTACGTGTTTGACGGCTCGGGCAGCGCGCCCTGGCCGGTCGATGCCCCGACCGCGCCCCTGGGTGCCTATGGCCGCAGCAAACTGGCGGGCGAGGCGGCAGTGCGCGCGGCAGGCGGGGTGCATGCGATTCTGCGCACCTCATGGGTTTTTTCGGCGCAGGGCAGCAATTTTCTGCGCACCATGCTGCGGCTTGGCGCCGAACGCCCGCGGCTGACCGTGGTTGCCGACCAGATCGGCGGGCCGACCCCCGCCGACGCGCTTGCCGGTGCCTGCCTGACCATCGCGCGGCAGCTTGTGCTTGCCCCCGAAAAGTCTGGCACCTACCATTTTGCGGGTGCGCCCGACACCAGTTGGGCCGGGTTTGCACGCGAAATCATGGCTCAGGCCGGGCTTGACTGCGGAGTTGCCGATATCGCCAGCGCCGACTACCCGACCCCGGCGCGGCGCCCGGCAAATTCGCGGCTGGATTGCGCGACCACCCAGGCCGCGTTCGGCCTGCCCCGCCCCGACTGGCGCCAAGGCGTGGCCCGTGTGCTGAACCAATTGCAACAAAAGGAACAGGGCAGATGACGCAGCGCAAGGGCATCGTTCTGGCGGGCGGTTCAGGCACGCGGCTTTACCCGATCACCATGGGGGTCTCGAAACAGCTGCTGCCGGTTTACGACAAACCGATGGTCTATTACCCGCTTTCGGTGCTGCTGCTGGCGGGCATCCGCGAAATCGCGATCATCACCACGCCCGAGGATCAGGCGCAGTTCATGCGGCTGCTGGGCGACGGCACGCAATGGGGCGCCGCTTTCACATATATCTTGCAGCCATCGCCTGACGGGCTGGCGCAGGCCTTCATTCTGGCCGAGGATTTTCTGGCTGGCGCAGCCTCGGCGCTGGTGCTTGGCGACAACATCTTTTTCGGGCACGGGTTGGCCGAGCTGATGGGCGAGGCCGACAAGGACCACGCAGGCGCCACGGTGTTTTGCTATCAGGTCGCCGACCCGGAGCGCTACGGCGTGGTGGATTTCGACGAGAACGGCAAGGTGCGCGGCATCATCGAAAAGCCCAAGCAGCCGCCGTCGCATTTTGCCGTCACCGGGCTTTATTTCGTCGATGGCGGCGCGCCTGCGCGCGCGCGCGCCGTGCAGCCTTCGGCGCGGGGCGAGCTGGAAATTACCTCGCTGCTGGAAACCTACCTGCACGAAGGCCGGCTGAACATGCAGCGCATGGGGCGCGGTTATGCCTGGCTGGATACCGGCACGCACGGCAGCCTGCTGGATGCCGGCAATTTCGTGCGTACCATCTCACTGCGCCAGGGTCAGCAGATCGGCTGCCCCGAGGAAGTCGCCTTCCACAACGGCTGGATCACCCGCAAGGATCTGGCGGCGCTGGCGAAAGACTACGAAAAGAACGACTACGGCCGCTATCTTTCGCGGCTCTGAGCGGGGCCGCACCCCGGGCGGCCCATCGGCATTGCCGCCGGATCTGATCCATGTCAAGGCCCGGCTGCCCCGCTGGTGCAAAGTGCACGGCAAGATATGTCCTGCGCTAACAGCCCCGGGGAGATGGTCCATTGCTGCAGATTCGCATTCACGGCCGCGGCGGCCAGGGTGTCGTGACGGCGGCCGAGATGCTGTCGATCGCGGCATTTGAACAGGGCCGCCATGCGCAGGCCTTTCCCTCGTTCGGGTCGGAACGCACCGGCGCCCCGGTGGTTGCCTTCTGCCGCATCGACGACAAGCCGATCCGCCTGCGCGAACCGATCCTCGCACCCGATGCGCTGATCGTGCAGGATGCGCACCTGTTGCGGCAGGTCGATGTGTTTCAAGGGTTGCGCCCTGATGGCGCGGTGCTGATCAACAGCCGCCACAGCGCCGAAGACCTGGGGCTGGGCGAGATTGTCGCGCGGCTTGGCCGGGGCCGGCTGGTCACCCTTGGCGCCACCGAAATCGCGCTGAAACATCTGGGCAGGCCGCTGCCGAATGCCGTTTTGCTGGGCGGCTTTGCGGCGATGACCGGCATGGTGTCGCTGGCGGCCGTGGTCCACGCCATCGGACGCAAGTTCAAGGGCGAGGTTGCGCAACGCAACATTGTCGCCGCCACCGAGGCACATGACATGCTTGCGGCGCAGATGCAGGAGACAGGCGCATGACGCAACAGATGGAAGGCTCTCAGGCGGTCGCCGAGGCAGTGGCGCTGTGCCGCCCCGACGTGATCTGCGCCTACCCGATTTCGCCGCAGACCCATATCGTCGAAGGGCTGGGCGCGCTGGTCAAAAGCGGCGCGCTGGCGCCCTGCGAATTTCTGAACGTCGAAAGCGAATTTGCCGCGATGAGCGTGGCCATCGGCGCCTCGGCCGCAGGCGCGCGCGCCTATACCGCCACCGCCAGTCAGGGCCTGCTGTTCATGGTCGAGGCGGTTTATAACGCCTCGGGCCTTGGCCTGCCGATCGTGATGACGGTCGCCAACCGTGCCATCGGCGCGCCGATCAACATTTGGAACGACCATTCCGACAGCATGAGCCAGCGCGACTGCGGCTGGATCCAGCTGTTTGCCGAAAGCAATCAGGAAGCGGTCGATCTGCACATCCAGGCGTTCAGGCTTGCCGAAGAAACCTCGATGCCGGTCATGGTCTGCATGGATGGTTTCATCCTGACACACGCCTATGAGCGGATCGAGATGCCGGCGCAGCACGAGGTCGATGCCTTCCTGCCGCCTTATGAGCCGCGCCAGGTGCTTGACCCGGCCGAACCGGTCTCGATCGGCGCCATGGTCGGCCCCGAGGCCTATAGCGAAGTGCGCTATCTGGCGCATGCCAAGCAGATCATGGCGCTGGACCGCATTCCGCAGATCGCCGCCGATTTCGCGGGCATCTTCGGGCGTGACGCCGGCGGGCTGGTGCGCGGCTACCGTATCGAGGACGCCGAAACCATCGTGGTGGCGCTTGGTTCTGTGGTCGGCACGCTTCAGGAAACCATCGACACGCTGCGCGCCGAGGGTGTCAAGATCGGCGTGCTGTCAATCCGCTGTTTCCGGCCTTTTCCGATGGCCGCGGTGCGCACCGCGCTGGCACGCACTGCGCGCGTGGTGGTGCTGGAAAAAAGCTTCTCGGTCGGCCTTGGCGGCATCGTTTCCACCGATGTGCGGCTGGCGATGGTGCGCATTCACGTGCGCGGCTACACCGTGGTTGCCGGGCTGGGCGGGCGCCCGATCACGCAGGATTCGTTGCTGCGCGTGCTGCGCCAGGCGGTCGCGGACGAACTGAAGAACCTGACCTTCCTCGATCTCGACTGGGACATCGTCAACCGCCAGATTGCGCGCGAGGCCAGCACCCGCCGGTCGGGCCCGATTGCCGAAAACCTGCTGCGCGACATCGCCGCCGCCAGCGCCCGGAACCGTCAGGAAAGGCCCGCAGAATGACGCAACCGATCAAGTTCTACCAAACCGGCACCTTCACCGTGGGCAACCGGCTGCTGCCCGAGGATCTGCGCACCGTGCAATCCTCCGAGGCGCGCGACAACTCGCTGAACTCGGGCCACCGCGCCTGTCAGGGCTGCGGCGAGGCGCTTGGCGCGCGCTATGCGGTCGATGCCGCGATGCGCGCCACCAACGGGCAACTGATCGCCGCCAACGCCACCGGCTGCCTTGAGGTGTTTTCGACCCCCTATCCCGAAACCTCGTGGCAACTGCCATGGCTGCATTCGCTTTTCGGCAACGCCGCCGCGGTCGGGTCGGGCATCGCGGCGGCGCTGAAGGTCAAGGCGCTGAAGGCCGGGCAGGCGCAAAGCCCGGTGCGGGTGATCGCGCAGGGCGGCGACGGCGGCACCACCGACATCGGCTTTGGCTGCCTTTCGGGCATGTTCGAGCGCAACGACGACGTGCTTTACATCTGCTACGACAACCAGGGCTACATGAACACCGGCGTGCAGCGCAGTTCCGCCACGCCGCCCGCCGCGCGCACCGCCACAACGCAGCCGCTTGGCCCCGAGCCGGGGGCCGAATTCGGCACCGGCAAGAACGTGCCGCTGATCGCCGTGGCGCATGAAATCCCCTATGTCGCCACCGCCACGGTGGCCGATCTGCACGATCTTGAAGCCAAGGTCGAAAAGGCCATGGCGATGCACGGCGCGCGCTATCTGCAGATTTTCGTGCCTTGCCCGCTTGGTTGGGGCGCCGCCAGTTGCGACACCATCCGCCTTGCCCGGCTGGCGCGCGAATCCGGCCTCTTTCCGGTGTTCGAGGCCGAACGCGGCGAGATCACCGCGGTGACGAAAATCCGCCGCCCGGTGCCGGTGGACACCTATTTGCGGCTGCAAAAGCGCTTTGCGCATCTGTTCGGCGATCCCGGCCGCCCCGACATCGTGGCGCGCATCCAGGCCGGCGCAGACCGCAACATCGCCCGCTTCGGGCTGCTGGAACCGGAGGCAATGGCATGAGCACGCGCCCCTTTGCCATCACGCTCGACCCCGGGTCTTCGCTGGCCAACAAGACCGGCACCTGGCGCACCGAACGCCCGGTCTATGTGGACCGCCTGCCGCCGTGCAATGCGCAATGCCCGGCGGGCGAGGACATTCAGGGCTGGCTGTTCCACGCCGAGGGCGGCGATTACCAGACCGCCTGGCGGCATCTGGTGCGCGACAACCCATTTCCCGCGATCATGGGGCGGGTGTGCTACCACAGCTGCGAAGGTGCCTGCAACCGCGGCCAGCTTGACGCTGCGGTTGGCATCAACTCGGTCGAACGCTTCCTGGGCGATGAGGCGCTGCGGCAGGGCTGGCAGTTTGACCCCCCAACCGCCGATACCGGCAAGCACGTTCTGGTGGTCGGTGCCGGGCCATCTGGCCTGTCGGCTGCCTACCAACTGTGCCGCATGGGGCACCGGGTGACGGTTCTGGAGGCGGGCGAGGCGCCCGGCGGCATGATGCGCTTTGGCATCCCCAAATACCGGCTGCCGCGCGACGTGCTGGATGCCGAGGTGGCGCGCATCGCGGCGCTGGGGGTGCAGCTGCGCTACGGCGAAAAGGTCACCGACATCGTGGCGACGATGCAGGCCGAGGCGGCGGATGCCGTCTATCTGGCCGTCGGCGCGCATATCGCCAAGCGCGCCTTCATTCCGGCCAAGGATTCGGCGCGCATTCTCGATGCCGTTGCGGTGCTGCGCTCGATGGAGGGGGCGGAGCCGCCGATGCTGGGGCGCCGGGTGGTGGTTTACGGCGGCGGCAACACCGCGATCGACGTGGCCCGCACTGCCCGCCGGCTTGGCGCGACCGAAGCGGTGATCGTCTACCGCCGCACCCGCGACCGCATGCCCGCGCATGACTTTGAACTGGAAGAGGCGCTTGAGGAAGGCGTGAAGGTGAAATGGCTGTCCACCATCACCGGCGCCGCGGGCGGACAGCTGACGATCGAGCGGATGGTGCTTGACAGCGCGGGCATGCCGCAGCCGACCGGCGACTATGAAACGCTCGACGCCGACGCGCTGGTGCTGGCGCTGGGGCAAGAGGCCGACATGTCGCTGTTGGCCGGGGTCAAAGGGCTGCTGGGTGCCGATGGCGTGCTGCAGGTCGATCCCGAAACCCGCATGACCCGTCACCCCGGCCTGTTCGCTGGCGGCGACATGGCGCCGGGCGAGCGCAACGTGACGGTGGCGATCGGCCATGGCAAGAAGGCCGCGGCGCAGATCGACGCCTGGCTGCGCAGCGCGGCACCTGCGGGCAAGGCAGAACGCCCGCTGGCCACATTCGAGCGCCTGAACCCCTGGTATTACAGCGACGCGCCCAAGACCCTGCGCCCGCAACTTGACCTCGCGCGGCGCACTTCAAGCTTTGACGAGGTGCAGGGCGGGCTGACCGAAGAAACCGCGCTGTTCGAGGCGCGCCGCTGCCTCAGCTGCGGCAACTGCTTTGAGTGTGACAATTGCTATGGCGTCTGCCCCGACAACGCGGTGATCAAGCTGGGCCCCGGCAAGCGGTTCGCGATCAACCTCGATTATTGCAAGGGCTGCGGCATCTGCGCTGCCGAATGCCCCTGCGGCGCGATCGACATGGTGGCGGAGCAGAACTGACCGGGCGACCCTAGCGCGCCGCCCTGCCCTGCCCGAACAGCCCCGCCAGCGCCCGGCCGACAAGGTTGGTCACCTTCGGGCGCGGCAGCGCGGCAAAGGGCATCGGGCGGCACACCTCGATCGCCGCGATGCCCACCCGCGCGGTCAGCGCGCCGTTCACCACGCCTTCGCCAAACCGGCGCGACAGTTTCGACAGCAGCCCGCCCCCCGCCATCGTCTCGATCAGGTCATCGCCCGCCGCCACCGCCCCGGTGGCCACCAGATGCGTCAGCACGGCGCGCGCCAGCCGCCAGCCTGCGAAGGCCCCGGCGCGGCCGCCGTAAAGCGCGCCGATGCGCCGGATCATGCGCAAATTGGCGGCCAGCGCGGCAAAGACATCGGCCAGCGCCAGCGGCACCAGTGCGGTAACCGTTGCCACGGTGCGCGCCGCCGCCTCGACCTCAAGCCGCGCGGCGGCATCGAGCGGCGCCATCAGTTCGGTTTCCCCCAGCGCCAGCAGGCCGATGGCATCAAGCACCTCGCCCTCGCGCTCGCGCATCCGGGCACGCGCCCAATCCAGTTCAGGGCGCCCGCGATACAGCCCTAGCAGCGGCACCAGCGCCGCGCGGGCGGCAGCAAGGTCCCCCGAGGCGGCAGCCGCCGCAACCAGATGCTGCACCCGGTCAAGCCGCGCCAGCCGCGCGAAGGCGGCAAGTTCGCGCAAGGCCACAAGCACCGCCGCCAGCACAAACGCCCCCAGCAGCAGCGTGCCCAACCAGCCAAGCAGCGGATTGGCGGCGATCAGGCCCGCCAGCACGTTCCAGGCCGCCAGCGAGGCCAGAAACCCTGTCGCGGCCACCGCCGTCTGCCAGAAAAACCGCGTCAGCCGCGAAGGCCGCCGCGCCCCAAGCCGCAGCGCGATCTGCATGGCGCGGCCCTCGGGCAGGGCTGCGCCGGTATCGGGCACCGGCGGGGCGTCGGCCGGGCTGATCGCGGCATCGTCAAGTTCGATCACCACCGGGCCGGGGCGAGGGGTGGGTTTGTGGCTCACAGCTTGTCTCCCAGCAGGAATTGCGCGGCGCCGTCCAGCCGGATATGCGGTGGCCCGTCGCCGGGTTTCAGCACCACCGGCGCGGGGCGAAACTGCATCATCGCATAATCGGCATCCAGCCAGCGCGTGGCACCTTCGCGCGCCGGCGCCAACAGTTGCGCCGGATCGGCGGGCAGCTCGCCGGGGTAAAAGGCGGCCTTGCGGCCATCGCTCAGCGTGCCGCGCACGGCATCCAGTGGTGCCCCGTCATGGCTGACCGTTTCCTCGGTGGTGGTGCGCAGCGCCGCGATTGCCAGCGCCTCGGTGCGGGCGCCAGCGAATGCCGCCCGGTCGCGCGCCTCGCGCAGCATCGCCTGGGCAATCGCGGTCAGCCGCGGGTGCTGGCTGTGGTGCAGATGGTCGGCCTTGGTCGCGGCAAACAGGATTCGGTCGATGCGCCGCGCCCCCAGCAGCCGCAGCAGTCGCCGGCTGCGACCGGGGCGAAAGGCGGCGAGTATTTCCGCCATCGCCCGGCGCTGGTCCTCAACCGCCTGCGGCCCGGCGTGGATGGCGCCAAGCACATCCATCAGCACCACCTGCCGGTCGATACGGGCGAAATGGTCGCGAAAGAACGGCCACACCACCCGCGACTTGTAGGCCGCATACCGCCGCTCCATCTCACGCCAGAGACTGCCGCGCGGGGTCTGCGCCGGGCGCGGCAGCGGCGCGAAGGTCAGCACCGGCGAGCCGGCAAGTTCACCCGGCAGCAGAAAACGGCCGGGCGTGCAGTCCGACCAGCCCGCATCGCGCGCCGCGCGCAGATGCGCGGTGAAGGCCGCGGCAAGGGCTTGCGCCGTGGTCTCGGCAAAGGGCGCTGCGGCATCGGCGCGGGCAAGCTCGGCAAGGTATTGCGCGGCCAGCGGGCGGTTGGCGATGCGCGCCAGCGTGGTTTGCGACCAGGTGGCGAAGCTTTGCTCCATCAATGCCAGATCCAGCAGCCATTCGCCGGGGTAATCGACGATGTCGAGATGCAGCCGGCGCGGCCCGCGCAACGCCCCCAGCATCCCCGAAGGCTGGATCAGGAACGACAAGCGCAATTCGGAAACCGCCCGGGTGCCGTCGGGCCAGTGCGGCGCCGGGCCGGTCAGCGCCGCCAGATGTGCCTCATAATCGAAACGCGGCACGGTGTCGTCGGGCTGCGGCTGCAACCAGGCGGCGCAGATCGCGCCGCTGGCCGCAGCGGCAAGCCCCGGCATGCGGCCGCGGTCCATCAGGTTCGCCACCAGCGAGGTGATGAACACGGTCTTGCCCGACCGCGACAGGCCGGTGACGCCAAGCCGCAGCACTGGTTCGAACAGCGCCTGCGACACCGCCGCGCCGACGTTTTCGGCGCCGCGCGCCAGACCCTCTGCCAGATCCCCGATACCCAACGCGCGCCACCCTCTGCCAAGCTGCAGCCAAGATAGGCGCACCCGGGCGGCGATGACAGGGGGTGCGGCACGGCGGCCGCTGGCGAAGACGCGTCGACAGGGATTGTCAGGCGCTGGCGCGGCGCGCTATGGCACGCCATGCCCAGATACGCGCTGAAGATCGAATATGATGGCGGGCCCTTCGCCGGATGGCAGCGGCAAAAGGCGCTGCCCTCGGTGCAGGGCACGATCGAGGCGGCTTTGGCGCGTCTGCAGCCGGGCGCCCATACGATTGCCGCCGCCGGGCGCACCGATGCCGGCGTGCATGCGCTGGGGCAGGTCGCGCATGTCGATCTGGCGCGCGACTGGGACGGTTTTCGCCTGGCCGAGGCGCTGAACGCGCATCTGCGCCCGGCGCCCGTGGCGGTGCTGTCAGTGACGCAGGTGGACGACGGGTTCCACGCACGGTTTTCGGCGCGCGAGCGGCGTTATCTGTTCCGGCTGCTGGAACGGCGCACCCCCGCGGCGCTGGACCGCGGCAGGGTCTGGCAGGTGCGCGCCAAGCTGGATCTGGAAGCGATGCGCGCCGCGGCGGCGCATCTGATCGGCACCCACGATTTCACCACCTTCCGTTCCAGCCTGTGTCAGGCGGCCTCGCCGGTGAAGACGCTTGATGAGATCAGCATCGAGGCGCTGGCACTGCCGCAGGGGCGCGAGCTGCGCTTTCATCTGCGCGCGCGCAGCTTTCTGCACAATCAGGTGCGCTCGATCGTCGGCACGCTGGAACGCGTGGGCGCCGGGGCCTGGCAACCCGACGACGTGGCGCGCGCGCTTGCCGCGCGCGACCGCGCCGCCTGCGGCCCGGTATGCCCGCCGCAGGGGCTTTACCTCGCCGCCGTGCGCTATGATGCCGACCCTTTCGCCGCCGGACCGATTGCCGCAAGCCCCGCGCAATCTGGCGCTTGATCAATCGCGGCCAAGACCGCATACCGGTGCCCGGGCGCCGCCGCAGGTTCGTGTGCCCGCGTCTTGCATCGCCGGGGAAACACATGCCGAAGTCGGGCCGTATCGCGGGGATCTGCCTGTGCCTTGTTCTGGGCGCCTGCAGCCTGCCTCGGGGCGCCGCACTGCAATCGGAAGTGCTGCGCAATCAGCACAGCGCCGACGCCGGTTTCGCGCATTACCAGATCGACCGCGCCCTGCTGCCCGAAATCGCAGCCTGGCCGCGCAACGGCAAGAGCCCCGAGCGGCAATGGATCAGGGCGTCAAGTGGCGCGGCGGGGCAGATCATCGCGCCGGGCGACACCGTCGCAATCAGCGTCTGGGAAAATGGCGGCAACGCGCTCTTGACCGCGCCGGGCACGCATAGCACCACGCTGCAGCCCAGTACGGTTTCGCCCGAAGGCAATGTCTTCGTGCCCTATGTCGGCAGTATCAAGATTTCCGGCATGTCGCCCGAGCATGCCCGCGAAACCATCCAGACCCGGCTGGAACCGCTGATCGCCGCGG
>Ga0326597_10004107_pt1 | contig 20592 bp, 18 predicted proteins | sample RVTome_12_FD_203789 | JGI IMG/M metagenome (GOLD analysis project Ga0326597, IMG submission 203789) | Soil microbial communities from uranium-contaminated site in the Upper Colorado River Basin, Wyoming, United States - RVT100D185 | ecosystem: Environmental > Terrestrial > Soil > Contaminated >...
CGGGGCCGTCAACGCCGCGGCCGCCGTCGCCGCGGCGACACAGCTCACCGCGCACGATGACATCACTCCGCCGACGCTGGCGATCTCCCGGCCCCTCGACGGTGCACTCCTCGTTCACCGCACGGCCGCCATCGTCTCGGCGAGCGATGACGTGGCCGTCCTCGGGGTCACGCTTTTCGTGGACGGAATCGCCGTCGCGACCGACACGCGGGCGCCGTACTACTTCGTGGTCGACCCGGCCCGGTTTTCGCCGGGCCGGCATGAGTTGGGGTTCGAGGCCGCGGACGCGTCCGGCAATCGATCGGCGCGACAGACCGTGGCGGTGACCTTCGACCCCGCCACCGGCACGTCCACCGCCGCCACCACCATCACGTTCCGCGCCCCGGCCGACGGCACCGTGCAGTCCGGTGACGTGGACATCCACGCCAGCATCCGCGACGACGACGGCCTCGCCGTCGTGGAGTGGTTCGTCGACTCCGCCTCTGTCTGGGTCGCATCGGTGTCCGGGACCGGATCGGGCCTGAGCTTCATCTGGCGAAGCGACGAGTTCGACGCCGGCGAGCACCTGATCACCCTCGTCGTGACCGACGCCCGCGGCGTCCAGACCGCCGCCAGCCTCCGCCTCACCACCCGCTGACCCACCGGCCCCCCCGCGGCTCGCGGCTCGAGGCCCCGCGGGTGGGCTTGACGGGGGTGGGCGGGTGTGCGACAGTGAAGGGCTCGACCGGGCCAGCGGAGCGGATGGGCCCGGGCGGGTCTGTTCATGAACAAGGACGACGGAGCTTTCGCGTGTATGCCGTAATCGCCGACGGGTCGCATCAGTATCGGGTCGAGGTGGGCCAGACCCTCGAGGTTCAGCTCAAGGATCTTGCGGAGGGGGCGGAGCGGATCGAGTTCGATCGAGTGCTCATGGTCGGCGATCTGGAAAACGGCCCCAAGCTCGGTCAGCCGACGGTCGAGGGGGCGAAGGTGGTGGCCTCGGTCCTCGGGGAAATCAAGGGCGACAAGATCGTCATCCAGAAGTTCCGCCGCCGGAAGAACTCGTCGAGCAAGACCGGGCATCGCCAGCGGTACTTGCAGGTCAAGATCGAGACGATCGAGGTTTGAGCCGCCGGGTCACAGGCCTCACCACGCTGACAAGTCGCACCGATCGGATGCGTTTCGTCCGTCCCTTCCCGGCTTAGGTCCTACCTCAAGGCGGGTTTCCCAGCGTCCGAAAAGCAAGAGTCAGCGCACGATCCGTGCGCTGGCGGTGGAACCGTAAGGACGACCGATGGCCGGCCGACTAGCCGGGCCGACAAGCCCGGTCGGTCCCGCGGGACGGGTCTGTCCCGCACGAAGGGCGGGCCCCAAACGGAATCAGGCGATGCGCAAGGCGGCACTACAGCACCTGGTTTGTCCGACCACGCTCGGTCCGCTCACGTTGAGGGCGGCGGGGGAACGCGGAGGCGAGGTCGTCGAGGGCACGCTCTGCGCCGGCGCGGAGTCAGCCTACGAGATTCACGACGGCGTTCCGGATTTCTTCGCCGCGACCTCGACCCCCACTCAGACCACCACTTCGTTCGCCCAGAAGTGGAGCCGGCACAGTTATTACCGCAAACACACGGGGCGGTTCTACACGGACTGGTATCTGCAACGCTACGGGTTCTTCGACCTCGCCCGGCTGCGTGAGTTTCTCAGGCCCGCCCGGTTCATCCTGGACGCGGGAACGGGCACCGGGCGGGACGCGGCGAACTTTGCCGAGCACTCGTCGGCGCAGGTCTACGGCGTCGACGCGGCCCGCGAGGCACTGCGCGTCGCGCGGAAGGACGTTAGCCACGAGCGGGTCGCCTTCGTTCAGGCGGACGTGAACCGGCTGCCGTTTCCCGACGACTTCTTCGAGTTCATCAACTGCGATCAGGTGATCCACCACACCGCCGACCCCCGCACCGCATTCGAGCACCTGCGGGGCAAGCTCAAGTCCGGCGGGCGGATATGCTGCTACGTCTACAGGACGAAGGCGGCCCTGCGGGAGTTCGCCGACGACTTCGTGCGAGCGCAGATCGGCAGGCTGCCCATCGACGAGGCACTGAAAGTCTGCGCGGCGATCACGCGGCTGGGCAAGCAGCTTGCCGGGCTGAGGGCGACGCTCGAAGTCGAGGAAGACATTCCCGTCCTCGGCATCCGCAAGGGCACGTTCGACCTTCAACGCTTCGTCCACTTCAACGTGATGAAATGCTTCTGGAACGACGAGTTCGACTTCTTCACCAACAACATCATCAACTTCGACTGGTATCATCCGGAGTTCTGCTTCCGTTTTGAGCCCGACGAGTTCCGGGCCTGGTTCGCTGAGGGGTGGGAGATCGAGGCCTGGGACGTGCAGGACGCGGGCATCAGTTGTCGAGCGCGAAAGGTCTGAGCCGGTGTGCGGAATCCTCGGCGGCATCAACACGGCGTTCACCACCGACAGCCTGTTGCGGCTGCGCCACCGCGGCCCGGATCAGTCGAGCTTCGTCACCCAGGACCTGCCCGGATACGGAATCGTCACCCTGGGCCAGACCCGTCTGAACGTAGTCGACCGGGCTGACATCGCCCTGCCGATCCAGATCGGCGAGAGCGTGATTCTGTTCAACGGGGAGATCTACAACCACGCCGAGCTGCGGAGCGAGCTGGCAGCGCTCGGCTGGACCTTCCGGACACGCACGGACACCGAGACGGCGCTGGCGGCGTTTCTCGAATGGGGCGAGGAGTGCCTGGAGCGGTTCAACGGGATGTTCGCCCTGGCAATCTGGAACGGCGAACGGTTCTTCTGCGCTCGGGACCGTATGGGCAAGAAGCCGTTCTTCTACCGCTGCCGGGGATCGTCGTTCGAGTTCGCGTCCGAGATCAAGGCCTTCGATGACCTGGAGTTCACGCCGCAGGAGGTGTTCGACCTCTTCGAGTTCTGTTTCAACGAGCACACGCTGTACAAGGACGTGCTCGCCCTGCCGCCGGGGCACTACCTCAGCTATGACCTCATCCGCGGCACCTGCCACACACGTCCGTACTGGGACATCGAGCACAGGACCGGAAACCGGATTGCGGACGAGCGGGTGGCGCTCGATACCTTCATCGGACTGCTGGAAGACGCGGTCCGTCAGCGCCTCCGGGCCGACGTGCCGGTGACCCTGTTGCTCGCGGGCGGGCTCGACTCCTCCTTGATTGCCCGGCTGGCCGGTGTCGATGAGGCCTTCACATGCCAGTTCGACGAGTTCCGTGAGACGATCGACGAAGAGCACTACGTGGGCGACTTGGCGGAACGGCTTGGAATGCACGTCAACTTCGTCCGCCCCACGCGAGAGCAGTTCTTCACCGACCTGCCGCAGCTCGCGTACCACCTCGAAATGCCGACCGGGTCGTTCAGCGCCTTTCCGCTGTACCGTCTTGCCTGTGCGTGCCATGAGCACGGCTACAAGGTCGTGCTCTCGGGCGAGGGCTCCGACGAACTGTTCGCGGGGTATGCCCGGAACGAGTTTCTGCTCGGCGACGCGCTCGACGTGGGAGACCCCAAGCGGCGGCATTACGCCTCCATGCTGGGCCGCTACCACGGCACGGACCTCGACCGTTTCTGCCGGATGGCCTCGCGCTCGGGACTGGTCGGAGCCTCGTTGCTGAAAATGTACCTCACCGAGCATTGGAGCCGCGGGCGATCGATGCTCGAGAACCTCTGCTACGTCGAGGCGCGGGTCTTCCTTCAGCCGCTGTTGCAGATGGCCGACCGGATGTGCATGGCCCGCGGCGTCGAAGGGCGGTGTCCGTTCCTCGATTACCGGCTCGTCGAATTCGCGTTTTCCCTCGACGACTCGCTGCGGTTCCGCGATGGAACCGGAAAGTGGATCGTCCGCAAGGCGGCCGAGAAGCTGCTGCCCGCCGGGGCGCTCGTGCTCGAGCGGCCGGTGAAGGACGGACTGCCCACGCCCGTGAACCTCTGGATGCAGGGACGCCAGACGTTCGACCGAAAGCACTGGAACTCGCTGATGACCGCCGAGTGCATCAAGACCATGCTCGGCGGCCGGGGCGACGGGGCGATCCGGGCCGTGCCCGCCGCCACGGTGTTGCCGGCCCGCCGGCTGTCGTCCGGCGCGCGCGAACACGCACTGGAGGGACGCTCCTAGGCAGACCATGCGCCCCACGGCCCCGACATCGCAGCCGCGGGAGGTTCGGCTCTCGGTCATCGCGCCCTGCTTCAACGAGGAGGCCAACGTGGCCCTGCTCGCCCGCCGAACCCTCGCCGCGTTCGATGCGCTCGCCGCGCCGGCGGAACTGATCCTGGTCGACGACGGCAGCGCCGACCGCACCTGGACGCGCATCGAAGAGGCGCATGAGCGGGATGCGCGGGCGGCGGGCGTTCGGCACGCACAGAACCGGGGAATAGAGGCTGCCTGGCGGAGCGGGCTCACGGTCGCCTCCGGTGAGCTCGTGTGCCTGATCGACGCCGACCTTCAGAACCGGCCCGAGGACGTATGCATCCTCTACGATTATTTCCAGCGCGGAAGCTGCGATATCGTCCAGGCCGTCCGGCACCCGGCCCGCAACGGGGAGCGGTGCCACGCTTTCACCCGGGGGCTCAACCTGCTGCTGAACGTCACCTTCGGGACGCGGTTGCGGGACAACAAATCGGGGTTCCTGCTCTGCCGGCGGGCGGCGTTGTCGTCGATCCTCGCGCACCGGTTCCGCTATCGGTACTTCCAGTGCTTCGTCGGCGTCGCGGCAAGGACGCGGGGGCTGACGATCGGGGAGGTCGACACGGCGTTCGACCTCCGCCACGGCGGCAAGTCGTTCCTGTCTCAGCGGCCGGTGGGGGTGTCGTTGCGGGTATTGTGGGAGCTGGTCAAGTTCCGCGCCGAGAGCTGGCTCTTCAAGGCGCCTGCGCCGAGTGCGACCCACCCCTGCCCGAACGTTCTGGTGGCCGACGCATGAACACGGTCCAGGCGATACCGCTCGCCGACGTCGAGGAACGCAACAACGCCCTGGCCGCGCGGTACGACATCGACGAGTACTACGCCAACGCCCTGTTCCTGATCCGGATGGTGGAGCAGGCACGGCTGCGGGCCATCGCCCGGATGGTCGAGGCGAAGCCCAGCGACAGGATTCTAGAGGTCGGCTGCGGGGGCGGGCACGTGCTGCGGCTGTTTCGTGAATCAAGCCTCGTCGGTGTGGACGTCTCACCGCGGATGCTCGAGAAGGCCCGGCGAAACCTCCGCGGATGCCAGGTCGAACTGCTCAAGGGTGAACTGCGTGACCTCGCGCTGCCCGACCGGTCGTTCGACAAGATCGTCTGCACCGAAGTGCTCGAACACGTGAACGATCCGTCGGAGATTCTGTCGGGGATCGCCCGCCTGCTCAAACCCCATGGCCGGGCGGTCATCACCTTTCCCAACGATCGGCTCGTGAAAGCACTGAAGAAGGTCATACATTCGAGTCGCCTGGATCGGCTGCCCTGGCTCGACCGGCTCTCCTGGGGCGGTGACGAGTTTCACGTCCACCAGTGGCGAATTCGCGAGATGCGGGCGCTGCTGCGCCGGTTCTTTACGATCCGGCAGGAGCGGTTCGTACCGTTTCGGCTGCCTGCCATTCGCTGCTGCTTCCGCTGCGCGCTGCCGGCCTGAGCCGCCGTGCGAGCGCCCGCCGAAGCACGTCCATCGCCGCCGTAATCAGCAGGGCGAAGTAGAGGAATAGGAGCGGTCTCACCGGTAGCGCGTAGCGCGTCTGCGGGCCGCTCAACAGCGCGGACACCCCGACCTGCCCGGCGATGACCAACGCGATCAGAAGCCACGCCGCCCGGTCGCGGCAAAAGAGCGTGAGGACGGCTCCGATCGCACAAAGCGCGATGAACTGCTCATAGCGAGAGTCGAGGATGCCGCCGACAGGGCCGGCGGCGTCTACATGGCGGTAAAACCAGCGGTTGACGGCGGTCCACACACCGGCGGCGGCGGGCCGGCCCGTCTCCAGCGGAAGGTAACGCTCGCGCGCGCGGAGCACCGGCTCCCACGAGCCGGGCCCGCGGCTGTAGGTCGCGATGTCGTAGATGTCGGCCGAACCGTCGCGCTTCCCGCCGACGCCGGAGGCCCCGCCGGGTTGGAACCGATACACCGGATCCGGCGATTGAAGCATCCACATCGAGTAGCGCAGGGTGCCGACGGCAATCTCCCAAGGGTGCTCGCGCATCAGGTCTCGCCCGGCCCGCCCCATGATCTCGCTGCACTCCGCGAACGTCGACCCGCGAACGGCCTGATACGCCTTGATGACCGTGCCGCGGTCGCGGTAGGAGGCGTCGGCCGGGATAACGCCGCGTTGCCTCGCCTCGTCGAGCACGCCGTGGATGTCGGCCATCGCTTCGCTCGTCGTCGAGTCGAGCCCGTCGAAAGTAGCGGCGCGCAGATAGAAAACGTAGTCGAGGCAACGCGCGGCCTCGACCCCGCCGTTGACAATCGAGTTGGTGATCGACCATGGCGCAATCACGAGGATGGCTGGGGCGATGGTTGCGCACACGTATCGGAGCGCCTGGCGGCTTCCAGGTCTCGAGCGAAGAGGATTCCTTTCGACCCTCGAAGACGCGCCCAACCACGCGGCTGCAAACAGGCACGCGCCGACGAGGTGAAGGCCGACCGGGCGAAAGAGGTAGCTTAGCCCGGCCGCCAAAGAGCCCCAGGCGAGCAGTCTCAGATGATGCTCGCGGAGGAACCGGACCAGAAAGTAGACACATGCCAGCAGGGTCAAGGCGTACGGCGTCTCGGTGAGCACCAGGTTCGCGTACGCGAGTATCTGGAGGCTCGAGGCGCTCATTACGCCGGTTAGGAGGGCCGCGGTTCGCCGCCCGCTCATGTGCCACGCGATGGCGGCGGCCAGAACGGCGGTGGCGACCGCCATGCCGTGCTGAAGCAGGAGGATTGCGACGGGGCTCGCCGAACCGAAGAGAGAGAAGATCGCCGCGAGCAAGAACGGGTAGGCCGGTGTGCGGATGAGGAACAGCTCCTGCGTCACGTCGAAGCGGTCGGCCAGGCCGCCGGCAAGCTGGATGTAGTCGATCGAATCGGGGTAGACCCACAGCCGCGACCCCGCGAGGCACAGCAGGTTGGCGCCCGCGGCCACAAAGGCGACGATCCAGACGATGGGCCGAGGCGTTGCAGTGACTTCGCGCTCGATGGTCGGAGGCTGAATGGCGGCAATGCTCGTTAATGAGGTGTTCATGGCACGTGCTCGGGCGTCTTCGTGATTATCGGTCAACAGGTTCGCCCGGTTCAGGCCTGGCGAAGCCGACGCGGCAGGGCGGCGTTGAACGCGGCCGGCGCTTACCGTACAACTCGACGGCGCCGCCGACGTGACCGCGCAATCCCGGCGTTCCGGGGCCATTGAGGGTTCATCCATGGCCGAAGTCGCTCTCGAACATGTCACCAAGACCTATGGCAAGCGGACCAGGACGGTCACGGCGCTCCGTGAACTGACGTTGGCGGCTGCTGACGGCGAGCTTCTGGTGCTGGTCGGGCCGTCGGGCTGCGGCAAGACGACAACCTTGCGGTTGATCGCCGGACTGGAGGCCCCGTCGGCGGGGACCATACGCATGGCGGGGACGGTCGTCAACGATGTTCCGCCGCAAGACCGCGACGTCGCCATGGTCTTTCAGGATCACGCCCTGTATCCACACATGACGGTGCGGAGGAACCTGGCGTTCGGCTTGAAGATGCGCGGCGTGCCGCGGGCAGCGATTCGCGACCGGGTGACCGAGGCGGCACGGCGCCTGGGGATCGGCCACCTGATGGAACGGCGGCCCGGTTCCCTCTCCGGAGGTGAGTGCCAACGCGTGGCATTGGGAAGGGCGATCGTACGGCAGCCGCGGGCGTTCCTGCTCGACGAACCGCTTTCCAGCCTCGACGCGCAGCTCCGCGCCAGAATGCGCAGCGAAATCAAGAACCTGAAGCGCGACCTTCGAGCGACGATGATCTACGTCACGCATGATCAGGCGGAGGCGATGACGCTTGGCGACCGTATCGCGGTCCTTCGCGACGGCGAACTGCAACAGTGCGGCCCGCCGATGCAAGTGTACAAGCGCCCCGCCAACCGATTCGTGGCCGGCTTCATCGGAACGCCGCCGATGAACTTCCTCCCCGGACGCCTCGAAGCCAATGGTGAGGCTGCGATCTTCGTCCACGACCGCGGGCGGATCGCCCTGGAGCCGGGACCGGCTCCAGCCGCCGACGGGGTGGCGGCGGTACTTGGGCTGAGGCCCGAAGATCTGCATCTGGCCATCGCGGGCGGCGTGCCGCCCGAGGCCCCGACGAGCCGGGTCCGGCTGACCTCGCTGGGGAGCGCACGGGTGACGCTGGTCGAGCCGCTGGGGGACACCGGGCACGTCCACGTCGCATGGCCCGCCGGCGGTACGCTGGTTGTTCGAGCACCCTCAGCCGGCGAGATCGGCCTCGGAATCGAAGTGGAAGTCCTCGCAGACGCGCGCCGGGCCCATCTGTTCCACGATGCGGGTTCAGGGGAGCGGATCCCGTGGGGCGGCGAGGCGTAACTACTTGCGGTAGACGATGCGGCCGCGGTTGAGGTCGTAGGGCGACACCTCGACGACCACCCGGTCGCCGGGGAGGATTCGGATGTAGTACTTCCGCATCTTGCCGGAGATCGTGCACAGAACGTGGTGTTTTTCCTCACCGGCCTCGACTTCGACACGGAACATCGCGTTCGGCAGGGCGGCCACCACCGTCCCTTCAATCTCGATCGCATCCGTCTTGGCCATACACGCTCCACGCAGGCTCGCAACCGCCCCCCGGCTGTCGATTCGCCGGACGACCGTGTACTATACCGGAGCCATCGATCCCGGCAAGCTGGCGCGTTGTGATCGCCTTTCCATGCCAAGGGCAAGCCTGGTATGCAGAATCGGCTCCTTTGGGGGCCGGGGAGGGATAGAAAGTGAGAATGCCCCGCGCCCGACTCAACCTCCGGAGTGACAGCGAACGGGGGCGACGACGCTGCCTTTCGCCTGTCGGCATGGCGCTGACGATCGCGTGTGGGGCCGCGGGCTGCGCGTCGCCCCGGCCGCAGACGGTTCGGGCGGATCGCTACCTGATCGAAGCGGCGCTCGACCCGGAGTCTCATCGGCTGACGGCCCGGGCCACGATCGATCTGACCCGCACGGGTGGATCCGTCGTCCCACGGGACGGGACGGCCAGCGTGGAACTGCTGCTCCATCCGGACCTCAATGTCCGCAGGGTGCGGGCGAGTGGCGCGGCTGTTCGGCGATACTATCGCCGGGCGACGGCGCGGACTGACGTGGACGACGGCTTCACGCCGGCGAAGCACCTGGTCGTGCTCGATCATGCAGCGGACGCGCTCTCCCTGTTTGTGGACTACGACGGCGCGCTGTGGCAGGACGTGGCCGCGGGTGAGAGCCCGGACGAGATACACAACTTCAAGATGCGGGCCCACATAAGCCCCGAGGGCGTGTACCTGGCCGGCGGGAACTGGTATCCGCAGCCGCCGGACGACGAGGTGAACCCGTCCCTGGCGGATTACACGCTGCTGCTCGAGCCGGTGCCGGGGATGGAATTCGTGGCCGGCGCGGAACTGGCGCCATCGCGGGGCAGCGCTTCGGGGCGGCGGGCATGGACCAGCCCCTACCCGCTCGACCGGCTGGTGCTGGTGGGCGGCCCGCACGAGGTCCACCAGACCATTCATCGCGGCATCGCCGTCAGCGCGCACCTGAAGCCGGGTCAGAGCGAGCTGGCCGACGGATGGCTCGAGGCCGTGCGTCACATTCTGGATCGCTACGAGCCGCTGATCGGGCCGTATCCGGCCGGGGAGTATGCCGTCGTCGACAATTTCTTCAGCAGCGGATTCGCGTTCCCGACGTTCACGCTCCTCGCCTCCGCGGTCATCAACATGGGGCAGCGTGCGCAGACCACCCACGGCTATCTCGACCACGAGCTGCTTCACAGTTGGTGGGGAAACGGCGTCTTCGTGGACCCGCGCGACGGGAACTGGTGCGAGGCTCTGGCCAGCTACGCCGCGAACTACTACGGGTCCATCCTCGACGGGAACGACGAGGAGGCGCGGCGCAAGCGTCGAAACTACTCTCACTTCCTCAGCAGGATCGAGCCCGAGAAGGACAAGCCGCTGGGCACCTACGACCGTCCCGACGGGTGCGGGCGCGGCATCGCCTACAGCAAGGGCGCGGTCGTATTCCACATGCTGGCTCGGACGATCGGGCAGGAGAACTTCTGGTCGGCGATGCGACGTCTCACCGAGGAATACGTCGGCTGCTACGCGTCGTGGGACGACATCAAGCGGTTGTGCGAGGAGCGAAGCGGCAGGCCGCTCGAGAAGTTCTTCGAGCAGTGGGTTCGCGGCGCGGGCGCGCCGCAGCTTACGATCGAGTCGGCGCGGTACGACGCGCGCACGCTCATCGTGGCGGTGTCGCAGACCGAGCCGCCGTTCGAGCTTCAGCTTCCGCTGCGTATCCACGATGCAGACGGCCAGGTGGAGGTCACGCTCGAGCTCTCGACCACGTCGCAGGAGTTCGAGATACCCGTCGAGAGGGAACCGCAGTTCGTCGAGCTCGACCCGGACTTCCACGTCTTCCGCAAGGCCGCGCCGGATGAGATCATCCCGACGACCAACTCGACGCGGCACGGTGATGCGTTTGCGACGATTCTGCCCTCCGGCGGCGTGCCCGATGCGTACCGAGAGTTGCAGAAGATCTTCGAGTCGTCGTTCGAGGAAGACGAACGGAAGGTCTTCACTGGCGACGATTTGACCGAAGGCGATCTCGCAGCGCGGAGCCTGCTCATCCTCGGCAACGCAGCCCGGCACCCGTACGTCCGGGGCTTCCTGACCGCTATCGACTTCCCCGTGCGCTGGACCGATACCGGGTTCGAGGCCGCGGGCGTCGAATACGACGGCGAGGGCTCTGCCGTCCTCTGCACCGCCCGCCACCCGGACGTCGCCGGCGGCGGCGTGACCGTCGTGTACGCCAACAGCGAGTCCGCCATTCCGAATCCGCACTTTATCCCGATGTACGACCGCAGCCTGATCGTATTCGAGGACGGGCGGGCCACGGTACGCCTGGACTTCGAGAAGCCGGTCCGGGTGGCTGTGCAGCGGGAGTAGACGGGTGGCCGCCGGCAACCCGTGAACATGGGTTGACATATCGGACGCCGATCGTGGACCGGGTCCGACACCCCGCGGGTTGATGACGGGACACCTCCGGCCCGCAATAATGAAGTGCGTACTGCGCCACCAAGCGGCGCGGTCGAGTTGGAAAGGGGGACCCCATCGAGTGAACGTCCGCATGCTCATGGTGTTGGCGTTGTTGACGGCGGCCGGGTGTACGGCGATCTCGGTTGCGCCGTCATGTCCGGGGGAGCTGGCGGTCGGCGAATCCGGTGTTGTGGACGCGAACGAGAGGAATCCCGGCGAGATCCCGACGTATAGCTGGTCGGTGTTTCCGTTTGACGCGGGCACGATCGAGGCTCCGGACGAGGCCCGGACCATGTTCACGGCGGCCAAGGCGGGGCAGGCCGTCCTTCGGATCACCGCAACGGACGGAATCTTCATGGTGCAGGCGGATTGCCGCACGCTCGTGGTCGCTGGCACGATCGTCGTGTCGCTCGATTCGCAGCCGGCGGCCCCGACCGAGGGCGACACGATCACGCTGACTTGCAGCTCGGACAACGCGGCGGTGACCGAGTTTGCGATCGTGCAGACCGGCGGCGAGGCGGTCGAGCTGATCGACGGAGACAGCGGTGTGGTCACGTTCACACCGGAGGACGCCGGCACGTTCACCTTCGAGTGCAGCGGCGAGACGGCCGGCGGCGCCGGCGGCACGGCGTCCGTTTCCGTTACGGTCGAGTCGAGCGGCCGCGGCGGCCGCGGCCCGCGCGGCTGACGGATCGCTCGTTCGCAACGCAGCGTGACCGCAACGGAACGCTCCCTCACGGCTGCGTAACGAGCCGCCACTTGACGGTTTTCACCCGCGCGTATAGGTTCACTCTGACGCGGAACACCGGAGACATTTGCTGAACCGATCGATACAGGAGGCGACCCATGGCCCATGAACTTCCGTCCTTGCCGTATGCGTTCAACGCCCTCGAGCCGCACATCGACGCGAAGACGATGGAGATCCACCACGGCAAGCACCACGGCGGCTACGTCACCAAGCTCAACGCGGCGCTGGAGAAGCACGCGGACCTTCAGTCGAAGAGCATCGAGGAGCTGCTGGCGGGGATCAACTCGCTGCCCGACGACATGCGCACCGCGGTTCGCAACAACGGCGGCGGGCACCTCAACCACAGCATCTTCTGGAAGAACCTCAGCCCCAAAGGCGGCGGGCAGCCGGGCGGCGCTCTGGCCGACGCGATCAAGTCGGCCTTCGGCAGCTTCGACTCGTTCAAGGAGAAGTTCGCCAACGCCGCGGCGAACCGCTTCGGCAGCGGCTGGGCCTGGCTCTGCGTCGACAAGAGCGGCAACCTGCTGGTCAAGGACTTCCCCAACCAGGACAGCCCGGTGATGGAGGGGCTCAAGCCGATCCTGGGTCTCGACGTTTGGGAGCACGCGTACTACCTCAACTACCAGAACCGCCGGCCCGACTACATCAAGGCGTTCTGGAACATCGTCAACTGGCCCGACGTGGCGGACCGCTTCGCCAAGGCCAAGAGCTGACGCCGCCGGGTGTAACCTCGACCGCGCCCGTGAGGAAGCGGGGGAGGTCCGTACGCCGAAGCGAGGCGCGCCGCGTCCCGAACCGCGCGCCTTTCCGAACCCCGGACGGAATCGAGCGGGCTCGTCCGGAAGCGACGGGGTGGCGAAGCGACGAAGCGACGGAGGGAAACGCCGCAGCGCCCAAGCGTCGAAACGGACGCGTAGGGCGGGCTGGGCCTGCCGTTCGATCTTCGGATTTTCATCCTTGCGCCGTCCCCGAACGGGCATGCGATTCGCCCCGTAGCCCGGGGTGAGCGGCCCGCTCGCGGTTGTCGATTCGGCTTCGTTTGGCTTCGTTTTCTTAACACAAACCGCGTTCTCGCTATCGCCACGGCCGATCGGCGGCTTCGTTTCGCATTTTTTCTTTTGCTCGGCGGCGTCCCTTTCTGTTTTTCGGGCTGCGCGCACGTTCCTCCTTCCGCGCCGGGTGGTCGTTGGCGCGTTCGGTGCCAACGAGGCCGGCCGCCATAGCCTAACATAAACCGAATACATCGGGAAGTCAAGTGGGAGGATGGACGAAGGTCGCCGGGAGCGCGGAAGGGATCGTCGCACGGTGATGGCTGCGAGGACACGGGCGAAAGCCGGTCTGAGCCGGAGCGCGTCAGCGGTTTATGCCAGCCCTCGAAGCTGCGCACCTGGCGCAAGCTGCGCGGGATTCAGGGCGTCAGCTCTCCTCGCTGGCCTGAGCTTTGAGCGCCTCAAGAATGCGCCCAGCCACCTTTTGAAGGTGGTCCATGGTCTCGGTGTCCGCGTCCCCGCTCAGAAGTAGGTGTTTGACTCTGTCCGCAACTCGGGTCTTGCAGAAGCCGATCTTGAGTCGTTCACGAAATTGCTTCTCATACAGCTTTGTCCGCTTGCCGTCGGTGCTGACTGGTTCTAGCTCTGTTCCTGGGTAGGCTGAGCACACGGCGCTATGGTAGAACGAGGAACTGAGGATGTCCTCAAGTTCGAAATCGTCGGGGAGGCCTCCGAACAGTCGGGTTGCATCGATGATCCTCGCATCGGGAATGCCCTTACCGCTGAGCATCTTTCGCAGTTCACGGCCACGGCTATCGGCGTCGAGGAATACGACAAACGGCAACCGGCTACGCTGATAGAAGCGGGGTAGAAACGCCCCTGACTCCGAAACGCTCCCGTTAATAACGATCCTGGCAGCTTCGTCCGGCACGCATTTGGCAAATGCTCCTTCGAGGATCGGCTTGTCCGCAGCGCCTTCGACGAGGACATTTAGATCGTTTACAATCAGGCTGGAGACCAGGCTGGCACCGATCGCGGACCTGACGGGTTCCAGTAGGTCTTGCGGCGCTTCAGTGGTTAGGTTCAAACGGGAGACCTTGGTGCCGCCATGTTGATCCAGGAGCTCAACCTTACGCACTTGCTCAAGTCGGTAGGGGTCGATCATGGCAGGTGAGTGCGTGACGTAAATAACCTGGGCGCTCGCGGGCAGTTGCTGTTGCAGGAACCGTTTGATATCACGCTGCCCGTCGGGATGTAGCTCCAGGCCCGGGTTATCGAGCAGTATCACGGTCGGATCGGAGCCCGTGGTTTCGCTCAAGAGGGTGCTGTAGAAGGAAAGGTACCACTGAAAACCATCACTACGCTCTGTGGGCGCGATGCGAGGCGCGTAGATGCTGTCACTGATGGAGACCGAGAGCTTCTCTCGCTCAATCCGGAAGTGGATGTTGTATTTCGCCTGTGTCCAGAACTCGTTGATCCCACCCGAAATCGATGAGCGGTAATGATCTTCATAGCTCTCACGCTGGCTGACGTCAGTTGAGGCGGCCAGTTCGGCGATCTTCTGCAGCGATAGGCCGGCGGCACGACAGAGGTTCGCCATGCCTTTGGACGTGCCGTCCGGATCCTTCACAAACGACGATACCGTTACGTCGTTAGGGATGCGATCCAGCAGCGTACTGTGACGGATGAAACGTGGAACGAACTGCCAAAAAGCGCGCTCGGGATTCTCTGTCGACCGTTGGCGCATCTGTGTGATTGTTCGATCGATAGCCTTGACTCGGCTCGCGATCTCGTCCTGAATAGGTTTGTCCTGGTTAGGAACCGACGCCAGCGAACTTGCCAGCGTGTCTCTTAGGTTCTTGAGTTGCGCAAGATCCGAAAGATTCGCGGTGGTGAATGCGGTGATATGTTGCCGCGCTTGCTCAAGCGAACCTGCGAATTGCGGAAGTCTATTGGCATGGGACTCGAGGCTGACACCAAGCGCGCGCCCCTCGCTCTCTAGATCCTTGATCTGCTCGGTGAGATCAGGCGAGGCAAAAGTCAGCTGATGCGTAGCCCCATCCTGATCGACGATGGAGTATTTGTAGTGGCCACCGAAAAACCGATCAATGCGTACAAAGTCGGTTGCCACTACCTTTGAGCTTGACGAGAGCTTGGCAAGAGTCTCGATTTCTGCGGGGTCCGGAGTTAGCCAAAGGCTAATAATCAAGAGCGAGGCAAGGTCCTTTTCCTCAAGCCCCGGTCGTAGGTGATTTGGAAGGTCACTCGCCGAATACGTAAAGTCTTGGTTGAGAGAAGCGAGGGCCCGAAGGAAGTTGGTCTTGCCCTGTTCGTTCTTACCGATCAGGACAGTAACTTCGTCTTCGAGCTCGACGGGATCGCCGCTGTCGACGATGGATCGGAAGTGTTCGACATGTGCTCGCTTCAAGCGCATTTAGAACCGGCCTTACCACGGATGCCAGCCCACAGACCTATCTTGAGTTGCGTGGTCCTGGTCGTCGGTAATTTTGCGTGGAGCGGGGACTGCCGTCAAGACCCCTGGTCAGTCCAGACAAAGCGAGGTAGCCGCTCGGGCGGTCGTATCCCCGGGTGGGTTCTCTCGAGCTAGTCGACCCGCGTCCCCTCGGGGGTCTGGTGGTACCTTGGGGGGGCCGTGGGCGGCCTCCGGCGGTGGCGGACGCGGGCTAAGCCGATTATCGGGTGGCGCGCTCGGTAGCGGGCGAGCGTGTCGAACTCGGAAAGTTCGGCGCCGCCCGGTGGGCCGGCGCGTTCGAACGAGCATGAGGCAGCCCGTGTGGGCGACACCTTTGCGTAGCCCATGACGTGAGTCGGGGGAATCGAAGGTCTTCTGTCCTCCCGGAGCCCCGGACCCGGCGACACATCGTCGACGCCCGGCGGACCTGTCGCCCCTTGAAAGGGGCTTTACGTGTTTCGGGGCCGGGCTTTCCCGGGGCTGACGGGGCGGGGCTGGGGGGAGGTGTGGGCGGGTGGGCTGAAGGCAGGTGTACGGCGGTCGTGGTACGGTTGGTCACGGGCGAGTATGGGGTAGTCTCGAAGGCGTTCGACGGGGTTTCCGTCGCCCCTCCGGGGCGAGAACTGAGAACCACAATCGGTTTCCACGGGTTCCGCTCGTTCGCGGGCGCGAACTCGCTCCACCCGTGGCTACAGCCCGTGGCCCCTCCGGGGCCGGATGCGACGAGTGTGTGGCCTCCCGGAATGAGCTGCGCCGCTACGTACTCCGGGGCCGGATGCAACGGGTGTGTGCCCTCCCGGGACGAGCTTCGCCGCTACGTACTCCGGGGCCGGATGCGAGAGACATGCACACTCTGAGGAAAAGCTGCGCCGCTACGTACTCCGGGGCCGGATGCAACGGGTGTGTGCCCTCCCGGGACGAGCTGCGCCGATACGTACTCCGGGGCCGGATGCGAGAGGCGTGCACACTCTCAGGAAAAGCTGCGCCGATACGTACTCCGGGGCCGGATGCTAGAGGCGTGCACACTCTCAGGAGAATCTGCCCCAGTACGTAGCGAGACCGGTCATGCGGAGTTATCGCAACCGGTCCTTTCCTCTCGGTCCCTCGGTGTTCTTGTGATCCATAACCCGCCCGAACGTCCGGACGGACCGCGGCGTACACGGACGCGGGACGGCCACGGGGGTGTCGGTCTCGCGGGAAGGGATTCCCGCGGGGATGCGTGCGAGAGGGGATTCTCGCACCAGAGGCATCTGCACGCGTGCGTCCAGCCGGGGCGGGCAGCACGCCGATGTCGGCCTGGTGATGCGGCAGCACCGTCCAGGCCATGAAGCTCGCCATGAAGACGGCGACGGACGAGACGAGAATGGGCAGGCAGAGTCGGGTGAAGGAATTCATGCAATTGCCCTTATGAGGGGTGACGCGGGGAGGCGGCGCGGGCGGGCCGGGTTGCGCGGCCCACCCGTGCTGCCGGAAGGTTCCACTATCCGCATCCGCCGAATGCGGCTTCGGCGGCCTTGGCCATTTCGGCGGGGGTCAGGTCCTTGATGTGCGTGGCGAAGGACCATGCGTGTCCGAAGGGATCGGTGACGGTTCCGTAGCGGTCGCCCCAGAACATGTCGGCGGCGGGCATGGTGACGGTCGCTCCGGCACGCTCGGCCTTCTTGATGGCGGCGTCGCAGTCCTTGACGTACTGATGGATGGTGACCGGGCTGCCGCCGAGCGACTTGGGCGTGCGGGACTTTCCGCCGCACATTTCGGGGAAGTCGTCGCACAGGAAGATGACCTTCCCGCCGACGCGTATCTCCGCGTGCATCAGCTTCTTGCCGTCGGGGGCCGGCATTCGGAACAGCTCCTCGGCGCCGAGCGCCTTTTTGTAGAAGTCGATCGCCGCAGCGCCGTCGTTGACGACGAGATGCGGGATCAGCCCCTCACAACCTTCTGGAATGGGTTTCGCCATGTCTTTCCTCCTTTTCTTGGATCACACGTAGTTCGCAAGACAACCCACAATGGGATCATGGGCCCATGCACTTCGCATTCGCCCGGGCCGCTACCTTGAGCCGGCTTCGTGTACGGATTCACGTCACGCACAAGGGGCGACGCTACATCGCGTGACGACGGTCGCCGAACGTCACCCACAGGGTATGACGCCCCGGGGCGGGGGCAATCGACGACAATTTTGCACGGACGGTCAGGGTTCGTCGGCATATCGGCTCGCCTCATGCGGTTTGGCCCAGGCCCCATAGAGTTCGCGGAGCATCTGCCGCGCCAGGCGGGCGTCCGCGTGGGCGCACTCAGCCAGCACAGCGGCGGCCTCGGCATGCTCGAGCGGAAGGCTTCCGCCGGTGCGGCTCAGGACGGCGAGCGCCGTTTCCGCCATTGCGCGGCGGGCCTCGAGATGCAGGCCCGGGTCCAGGGCGTTGACCCAGCCGAGGATCAGCCGGGCCGCGATCGGCTTGCAGATTTCGGCCACAAACGGCCTGCTTTTCTCATCCATGCAAACCACGAGTCGCTGTGCATCGAAGGGTCGAGTGTGCAGGTCCAGAACGTTCTCCATCGCGCAGACGAACTCGGCGTTCTGCTCCGGCGGAATGCACCACATCTTCTTTTGCCACGGCTTGAGTTCGTTTTTTTTCTACACCCGTTGGATGGTCGACGGCGAACAGCCCTCCACGATCCGCAACACCACCACGCGATCCGCCAACAGTTCCAGCGTCCACCGCGCCCGTCCATTCGGCGCGGGACCGCACGCCAAGGCGATCAGCTTCGCTTCCTGCGCTCCATCGAACTTCCGATTCACAAGGGGCGCATCCGCCCCCGGTCCCGCGGTATCCGTCCGTTCGACGCAAGGCCGCTATTGTATTTGGAATACGTTAGGAAGACAAGCAGGTTGGCGTGAACCCTGGGAATCCGGGTTCATGGCGGCGTGGCCCGTGCGGTTCTGCTCTCCGCTGCTGCCGGTGTCCCACCAGTTCGGGCGTTGGCCCATGCGGCCTCGAGCAGCAACTTCTCCAATCCGATCCCGCAGCGGAAGCGCGGATGATACGGGGCCGTTCGCAAATGCGCGGCTGCCGGACGCCGCCGAAGGCGAGCGTGGGTCCTTGCCTGCGACCGTCCGCTTCCGGTATCATGCGGGCATGAAATACACGGTTCTGATCCGCGCGGGTAACGAAGGCGGGTTTGTAGCGACAGTTCCGGCGTTGCCCGGATGCGTATCGCAGGGCCGGACGCGCCGACAGGCGCTCCGCAACGCCAAAGAGGCGATCGAAGCCTACATCGAGGCGCTTCTTGAAGATGGCTTGCCCGTGCCCGTCCAGACCGATGCGGAGTTCGTGGACGTCGAGGTATCGGCGCGGTGAGCCATCTGCCCCGCGGGCTGTCGTATCGGCGCGTCGTCGCCGTCTTGAAGTCGCTGACGCTACGGACGCTGGTGATGTTCCGCCAAGTCCGCTCGACGCTGAGGAAACCTTCCAACAGCAACTTGTTGGCGACCTTGGACAGGAAACCGCCGATGTCCATGCCCGAGAACGCAGCCTGAAGGTTCTGCCCTTGACGGCCTAGCCAAGAGCCTCGACAATCGTGCCGTAAACGATGGGCAGGAGCGGCCAAGCGCACTGGACGACCGATGAGGGCCGTGCGAGCCGAGCTGAGAAAGCACGGCAACGATGCAAGCATAGCATGCTGGAGCTAGTGATGGGCGGGAATAGTCACACTGACGAATTAGAAGTACTCCGCGTGGTCAAAGAGGCGCTCGCTCCGCTGGGTTCAGACGAGCGGCAACGTATCCTCAAATACGTTTCAGAAATATACGATCTCAATGTTCGGGCGGAGCCACCTCGAACAGTAGGCTACGACTGCCAAATCCCCAACACACAATCGCGCCACCGGGAGATGAGTTTCACCGACCGCGAAACCTTGCCTCCCAAGGATTTTCTGCACGAGAAGCAGCCTCAGAAGGTCACCGAGCGCATCGCGTGTCTTGCACGCTACTTATCCCTGTATCGTAACACTCCGCACTTCACGCCAATCGATATAAGTAAGTTGAATACAGAAGCGGCCCAACTCAAACTTACGAATCCGTCCTTCGCGGTAAAGAACGGCATCGATGCCGGACTGCTCACATCCGCGGGCAAGGGCACATACCAACTCAGCGCCATCGGCGAGCGATTCGTTGACGCCCTGCCGAATCGTGATGCGGCCGGGGCGATTCTACGTGAATCGCGCCCGCGCCGCGGTCGGAAGAAATCGCCAAGCACAAAGAAGAAGTCGCGCGGCACGACCGAATAGCGCCGGAGCCATACCCGTGACTCGCAAGCCCCTGCGGATAACGGTTTTCAACCACAAGGGTGGCGTTGGCAAGACAACGTTAACCATTAACATCGCGGCTGCACTGGCAGAACAAGGCAAGAAAGTTCTTCTTGTTGATAGCGATTCCCAGTGCAACTTGACATCGTATCTGTTCTCTGACGATGTCGTCGACGACTTGCTTGACACTTCCGGCGATCCAGAAGGAAAGACCATTTGGAGTGCGGTCAAGCCGGTCTTCGATGAAGTCGGCAAAGTTAAATTGGTACAACCGATGCAGACTTCCACACCACACGTTGATCTGATTCCGGGTGATATTCGGATGTCGCAATTCGAAGAATCGTTGGGCGATTCCTGGACCTCTTGTTTTAAGCGGAAACTCGGTGGCTTTCGGGCGGTTACTGCCATCAGTTTACTCGTGGAAGACAAGCGCGATTACGCCTTTGTCTTTTATGATGCGGGACCCAATATCGGGCCCTTGAACCGGGTGCTCTTGCTCGATTCTGACTTCTTCATTGTTCCCGTTGCCTGTGATCTCTTTTCCACGCGGGCGCTGAGCACTTTGGGACAGGCGCTCAAGCGGTGGATCGTCGATTGGGAGACAATACGCGCGCTTGCCCCCGATGACACGTACTTGTTGCCCGGAGTGCCGCACTTTATGGGCCACATTCCTCAACGTTTCAAGACGTACGGGCAGGCGATGGCCAAGGTGCCCGCAGGATTTCTACGGGGCGTAGAAAAGCGAATCCACGCTGATGTGATCGCCGTATTGAGGGAGTTAAACCCGGCCCTTGCGCGCGGTACGGTTTCAGATCTTCGTCTTGGGCAGGTACAGGATCTTTCTACCACCGCGCAAAAGGCAC
>Ga0326597_10004108_pt1 | contig 20591 bp, 16 predicted proteins | sample RVTome_12_FD_203789 | JGI IMG/M metagenome (GOLD analysis project Ga0326597, IMG submission 203789) | Soil microbial communities from uranium-contaminated site in the Upper Colorado River Basin, Wyoming, United States - RVT100D185 | ecosystem: Environmental > Terrestrial > Soil > Contaminated >...
CACTTTCATTGGCTGACCATTGCCGGTTGCGTCTCAAAGCACGCACCCCGCTGAGCCAAGGCCAACAGATATCGCACGCGCTCCTCACGGTCCGGTTGATACTGGCGATAAGCCCGGTACGCTTTTGTGACGAACTGCATGCGTAAATGCCAGTTTAAACGATCGAGAGGTACCTCCCAGCCGATCTGCTCCTTATAGGCCCGTAAAAATGTCGCCCCAAGCCATTGCACATCGGCCGCGCTGAAGTCATAGAAGTGCAAATCGACAATAAAACTCGCGAGATCTTGGAGAGGATCCCCCAGCCCACATTCATCGAAATCCAAAAACACAACTTTTCCTTCATGAACCAATAATTGCCTGAGGTGGAAATCGCCATGGATGAAGGTGCGTGGCGCCGGTGTCAGGCGCGGTGCGCTTTGCTCCAAAGACTGTCTGAGCAACTCCAATGGTTTCTGTGAGACAGGAAACGCATACTGCAGTTTTTCTGTCTTGGTACGGAGATCTTCCAGGTGGTCGCTCAACGCGAGTGTAGTGGAACTGACAGAGGGGCTTTGATGCAGCCGGGCTAACCCTTTGGCAATCGCTACAAGCCATTCCTTGCGCCGAGCCGTGCTCATTAGACTGATGGCAGGGACCCCTGGGACGGCTTCTTGCCAGACGGTTTTGACTCTAGAATCATAGCTGAGAGGTTGGGCTACCGCGAAACCTTCGGGCTGCTCCTGCGCGCTCTGCCAGAGCTGTCGCAGCCGGCGATAGACTTCTTGCCCGGTCTTATCTTTAAAGGTTTTTCCAATAAGCGTGACCGTGCGCGGCGCTTCCGGCAGCCCCCATTGCAGAGAGTACCGAGAAGTACAGCGCTCTTCTGGATAATAATGAATAACCTCAACGCTTACATCCGTAAGGTCCCGCGGCCCATCAACACCTGCTGGCAGAGAATCGTAGGGTAGATAGGGCAACACCTTTTGGGGATCAATAACGTCGGGCAGATGGGGCAGTTCTGGATCGTTAGGAAAGGCCCAGATGACCATATCGAGATCTGGCAGGTGTATTAACGGCTCGCCAAACCGTGGTGACACAAGGATCCCAACTTTCGCGGCGTCAAATCGCTGCTCGCTCTTACCATCGAGAAACGCCTTGGCGTAAAGCATCTGTGTTCCGACTCGACGCCCCGCGCCGTCACTTACTTCGAGCTCATAGCACAAGGCTAAATAAGATTTACGTCGTGATTCCCGGCGAACGAAAGTCTTGTAACGAGCGTAAAGGATGTCGCACCGAGTGACCAGTAAATCCCGGCTGGCAATCCCCAGGAGCCTCTCTTGGAAAATCCCGCGCATATGATCGGTGTCGATAAACCGATCGAACGGCTGCATAGAAATATCATGATTCAACGGCTGCATACTTCCTTGATGTAGGCACATAACGGAAATTATGACGAACAACTGCCGATTTGATTCAGTATCTTTGTCAGTATTTTGTCAGAATCAAAATACTCCTCAGCAATCTCTCGGGCTGCTTTACAGTGGGCCGAGTAATCGCGATTGATTTCCTCGATGCCTGCCACAGCTTCCTCCATTGTGGTAAAGGTCAGCAAGCCCTTTCCCGTCGGGAGATGGTTTTCAATCCCGGTTGACTGCACCAGCACCGGCTTTCCGGAGGCCAGATAGAGGGCGCTGCGGTCACTGAACCAGCCGACTGAGAAGTCCACCACCCGGCTATGGGCAATACTGAACTCCGCGCGGGATTGTCCAATATAGTCTCTGTAGTCCTCGAGTCGGTTAAGCTGCCTAGGATCAGCGAGCCACCAGCCGTTCTCCCGAAATAGCTGCGCATCGGCTTCGCGGTCGGCAGATTCGATTCGCAACGCAATTTCGAGCTCCTGTCCAGTTCGCTTTGGAAGCTCGATGAACTTCAGCCAATTGTCTGATTTTTCACCAGAAACCTTCCCTTGCCAGTGGAAAGTAGTTCTTCCCTTCCAACTGGAGACAGTCGTGAATCGCTTGCTATTGGGATTAGTCTGCATCGGCCACATCGGCAGTACCACCGGACGGACCATGGGATGCCACTGGCGGCCCCCCGTGGGAATAGGGCACTTATCCGTACCGATATTGAGGCCCAACGTGAACAGGTGGTCGTAGCGGTTCAGAGCCTCGTAATCGGCTCCACGCTGTTCAAGGAAGACCTGTGTATTGCCAGGATTGCCATCGATATAGACCCGACGTCTCGGAGGTGCAAAAATCTCTTGAGCCTTATGGATTTCGCCGCTTCTGGTAATCAACAAGTCACACCGCTCGGCGACTTTGACGGCGTCGGCGAACGGCATGCCGTGCGTCGCCTCTCCATTCTTGTAAATCAGGCAACAACGCGGCCAAATGCCGTACGATCGGGTCACTGCCTCAAAATGACGTCTGCCATCCCATTGAGCGAAAGGAACTCGCTGATTGGCCGCGTCTGTACAGCGTCCACCGCCCACACGCTCCATCACGTAAACCTCATGGCCCAGTCGCTGCAAGCCCGCTGGGTAGGCCATGAGACTGTCGATATGACCCACGGTGGCATTGGCAATTTTGCCCGTACAGATGATCAGCATGCTGTGCCTACGGCTCCTAGCTTCGGAGATATCGATCTACACGTCTTTACACCGCGCTCGCGAAATCCGTCGATGACCTGTATTGGTTCCCCATCATCGCGAATGAATTCCTTCATCCTGGCCCCGTTCCTTCCCCAATCAATATCTACAGTAACCTACAGTATTTCTCGTGCCGTGGGGCGGACCCTCCTTCACATGGAGGCTCACCGCGTGTAGAAGCGGAGGAATTCGTCCCGGACTGCCGGCGCGAGGGACTCTTCCAGCTTCTTCCTCGCGGCCTGGCCCACACGCTTCCGCAGCGCCGGGTCGGCTTTGAGGGTCAGGAGGATCTCGACGGCCTCCGCGTCGGTTTCGAAGAGGAAGCCGTCGACTCGGTCCTCGATGTACTCGCTGTAGCCGCCCCTCCTGTGGCATACGACGGGCAGTCCGCAGGCCATGGCCTCAGAGACGACCCTGCCGCTGGGCTCGAAGTACGCATCCGACGTGCGGTAGAAGAAACAATCCAGGCTCTTCAGGAATACATCCGGCTCCTGCGCGCCTGCCGGGAGCATGGTGACCTCTGGCACGTCATCGAGCTCGTGGGCAAGGCATCGGCCCCCCATAATCTTCACACTGCAGCTTTCCGAGACAAGGCGGCGGTAGATTCCGATGTCGTCGGGGTGGTGCTTCTTGGAGTTGTCCCTGCTCAGCCGGCCGATCGTGAAGCGCCCGTTCGGCCCATCGTCGCGCTCGCATTCGGCTGGCGCGAACCGTTGCAGATCTATCGGAGACATCTCTACAGGTCCCGAGAGGTTGCAGGCATCCATGAGCCACCGCGCCGCGAAGACGATCTCCACCTTCGGTTTCCCGAAGCGCTGCAGCGTGTGCAGGCGGTCCCGGAGCCGGTCTGGTCGCGACGTGTTGTAGATGAGAATGGTGCGCGTCGGCCGAGCCAGGTGAATCCAGGGTCCGAGCTCGTGATAGACGCCGACGATGATGAAGGTGCCGGTCATCGGAAAGGACATGCGCGAGAGGCTGAGTCTGCGCATCGGATGGCCCGAGAAGCGGGGATTCGGCTCCGAGGAGCTCCAGAGATGGACGTTGCAGTGCGTTGAGAGCTCTTCGAACAGTCTCAGAGTCCGCCACTCGCTGCCGCCCGACGCGTTCCCCATCGGATTGATCAGATGGACCTGTTTCAACATGAGCCTCGACTCCACGGGGCTGTCGGAGTCCCGACTCCGCTCGGCGCGCACGCGGACCCCTGGATCCGGTGCGCGATACCATCATTCACAGGGTTTCCAACCTGGAGATCCCAGAGTCGGCGGCAATTATCCCTCCGGAACCGGTCGGCGTCCGCGTTCGAGAGACTCATGGGCGTCCTTTCGAGGCGAGCCTCGTTGCGTTTCTGGCCAGATCCAAGATTCGCAGGACCTCCTGTTCGGTCCCGGCCGCTTGTTGGAAGTAGGCCCGATAGGCCTTGTTGAGGAACTGGACGCGCAGATGCCAAGCAAGGCGCTTGGCCGACACCACCCAATCGACCACGCGCCGGTATGACGCGAGAAAGGTAGAACTCATCGCGTCCCGGAGTGTTGGAGAGAAGTCGTAGAAATGCAGATACACGATGAAATTTGCCACGTCCCGCGTCGGATCCCCTTGCACACAGTCGTCAAAATCGAAGAGCGCCACCCGGTCATCTTGGGCCAGCAGGTTGCCGAACTGAAAATCTCCGTGGATGAGCGTGTGGTCGGCTGAAGTGACTGAGGGCGCGTCGGTCTCCAGACGCTGGAGCAGGGCCTGCAGCGGCGTCGTCAACACGGGGATGGCCTGCCCCAGCTTGAGCGATTTCTTGCGGGACTCGACGAGATGATCATCGATGGTCACGGTACGCGAGCTGGCCAGGCGGCTCTTGTGGAGCGTCGCGAGACCCGTCGCCACCGCGGCGAGATAGCGTTCGTAATTGGTCTCGTCGATGACACGAGACAACGGGACGCCGACGATGGCGTGTTGCCAGATGGTCTTGACGGTTTCCGTGTAGGCGAGCGGCTGAGCCACCGTGATGCTCCCGGGATCCTGGCGCGATGTGCGCCAGAAGTGCATCATCCTCGCGTAAATCTCCTTGCCCTCCTCGCCCTTGAAGGTTTTGCCGTAGAGGGTGAGCTCGTGCGGGGTCCCGGCCACTTGCCATCGCAAGTCGTAGCGTGTGGTGCAGCTTTTCTCCGGCAGGTAGTGAGCCACTCTGTTAGTGAGATCAGTGAGGCCGCCTGGTCCGGGCACGTTGTTCGGCAGAAGCTCCCAGGGCAGGTGGGGCCGGACCCTCTCGGCATCAATCACCTCCGGCAGATGCGTGAGCACCGGGTCGTGTGGGAACTTCCAGACGATGGCGTCGAGCTCCGGGACGTGAATTGCGAAGGTTCCCAGGCCTGGGCCGGTGCGGCTCGAGTCGGCCAGCTTTTCCCATTCGTTCCGGCTGCGACCGCCGAGATAGGCCTTGACGTAGAAGAGGGCATCGTGCCAGCCCTCTCGACGGCGGGCCAAGTCGAGCCGGTAACAGACGGACAGTGAAGATTTTTGCCGCGACTGCGCCTTCAAATGCTTGTAGCGCACATAGACGATGGCGCAGGCGATTGGAAGATCCTGGCCGGCGAAGCCCGCAGCGAGCCGCTGCCACAGGAGGTCCCCCATGGCTTCTGCGTCGGCGAATCGCGCGAAGGCCGCGATGGGCACGTCAGATTCGGGATGCGCGATGTTTCGGTCCTCCATCGTTTCGGTCCTCCATCAGTGTTGTCAAGCGAGACGGTCCGAATGGTTGGCTTCCAGGCAGATCGTCCTCATCCGCGGCTCCTCCCCCGGCCAGATCTCGTACAGGTGTTCGCTCTTCGGCCTTACGGCGATCTCGACATCAATCGTCAATACAAAGGTGGGTGGGTTATTTTTTGCCTTAAAAGAGTCCATGCTGTTTCCTTAGATGGTCAAGCTTTCTTGGCTTTACGCAATTGAGCGGCCAAATGACCGGCTAACGATTTTGTAGCTCACCTAACTCTGTAACACTTGCGGAAGCAAATAGAGCATAGCCAGTTCGTCCGGAGCGGTATGCCACTCCTTTTCTGCCAGGGTAGGCTCGAAGACTTCTGTCCAAAAATCCACTTTGGGCGAGAGCTGCATCGATGATCGGCTTGCCAACCACTTTCCAGTGGAGCGCAAAGTTGTAGTAGTCCTTACCGTTAGATTGTCTCCAGTCCAAAGACGGAGCAAGATCTCCCTCGGACAAACCGACTATTTTGTTTTGGCGCCTCCTCTCCTTCTCCCTCCTCTCCAATACGTCTGCGTAGGTGACATTTGCCCAGTCAGGTGCGTTGATCGCAATGATGTGTCGGTGGAAGGGATTAAGCTGCTCCCCAAGGTGCCAAAAGGCACCCCCTTGGCGCCGGTATCCGGAAGTGGCACGGATGTAATCCGGATTCAAGAAAGGTGTGAACACTAGACCTGTTTGCGAAGTCAGCGATCCCGAATGCCGTCTTCGAGTGCGCTCGTACGCCCGCTTTAGATATTTGAAGATACCAAATTCTTTCATAGACAAACGGACTCTTGCATCAGTTTCTTATAAAGATCATCCAATTGGATACCAGATCTATCCCATGAGAACATTTTGGCTCGTTCCCGACCCTTCTCGCCCATCCTCCTCGCCTCCTCGGGGTTCTCAAGAAGGTGAATGACGCCGGATGCGATTGCGGAAGGCATCGACGGGGGGACCAAAAGAGCCGTCTCGTTCGGCAAGACCACCTCGGGGATCGCGCCGACGTTCGTCGCCACAATCGGCTTCCCTGAGGACATTCCTTCAACCAGGATCAGCCCAAAACCTTCCCAACGGGAAGGCACAACCAGAATATCCAGAGCGGAGTAAACCCGGTGAACATCGGGAATGTAGCCTGTAAAGATCACCTCCCGATCGACCCCATGAGCAACAGCAAGCGCCCTTAAACGTGTCTTGAGGGTGTCGTTCCCGGTTTGTCCGATGATTAGAAAAATCGTATTGGGAAACGTTTTTTTGATCAGACCTGCCGCTTTGATGAAATCATCTTGCCCCTTTTCTTCTGAGATTCTTCCCACAATCCCGATCACCTGAGAATCAAGAGGGAGCCCCATCTCTTCCTTCAACGACCTGAGATGATCGCACGGCTTGAATTGGTCTAAATCCACTCCGTTTAAAATGACTTCGATCTTTTCACGCGATACACCGATCCTTTCCGAAACATGTTTACCAACGGACTCCGAACATGCGATCAACCGATCCGTAAAAGGAGCCAACAGTTGATCACAAATAAGGTCATCGTTTTTTTCCCATTTGTTTTCGCCATCGTTGTGGTAGTGGCTGACGATTTTAATCTTTCTGCATAAGATCCCTGCAAGCCGTCCGATTAAATTCGGGCCGTATGAATGGGTATGAAGAATATCGATCTGATTCCGCAAGAGCCATTTACAAAGATCTGCTATCTTGTCCGACTTGTTTTTACCCTGATCGGGGAAATGGACTTCCAACCCAAGTTCTTTAAATCGATTAACTCCCCTTACGGAAATATCCGGAGAACCGCCGCGGGATTTTAAGGAATAGATTGAAAGCGCATAGTGTTCGGCAGGCAATGCCTTCAAAAGATGATAGACAACCTTTGGCACCCCGCCAAGTCCCATCGCATCGTTGACAACATGGACGATTTTAATTTTTCTCACTGCATAGGCCCAACAAAAACGCTTTTTCGATTTCAAGATTCAATACATGATGATCTTAGTTGACTATGTTCTAGCCGGTCCCTGATCTTTAAGAACGATTCCAAATGAGCGCCTTCGGCTCCGGTTCCGAGTAAAGTCGTTTTACACGCCCGCATGAATGGACGAAAGAGAAGGAAAGCATTTAGGAGATCGAGGTCGATCGCGCAACCGCTACGTTCCCGGTAAAGATCAAGAAAGAATAACCGGTCCCCCCTATCGGGATATAATTTGGAAAGAAAGACACCGATGTCCTTTTCCCTCGGCCCCAGGGCGGCATTGTCCCAATCTATGATTGAAAGCTTCCGCGGCGCGAATGCCCCGGCTTTCCCATCGTCATAGAGGATGTTCTTTTCTGAGAAGTCATTATGAATCATCGTTACATAAGGCCCGTTGGTTTTATGGAATCTTTCACAAAACATCTCAAATATTTTACAAATCACTGGAGACAAACTGACTCGACGGGCTTCGATGTAATTGACATACCGTCGCATCGTCTCAATATCCAATTTCGCGGTCCACTGAGGAAGGGCGATCCGGGTCGTATGGATTTCGGACATGATCCGCACGACCTCCTCAAACAGCGGGCGCTTTATTTGACTCAGTACGCTTCGACTTAACTTTCCAATGTTCTTGCCAGGTAGAAAACCAAAGAGGAACGCATTCTCTGAAATTGCGTAGGAAATCAGGGTCGGAAATGAGATCGCACGATGGAGATGAGAAGTTAAAATCGCACGATGGATCTTTAGAGTTTCACCAAACGCGCGTGGTTCCAAGACTTTAACAATCATGCTCTGTTCCGAGTTCTCCGATCGGAGAAGGTTCGTTCCCCGCACCCTGGGGTCATAGCTAAGTCTCTTAACCGAGGGATTCTCCCCAGGATCAAAAATGCCCTCCCATGAGTGTTTCCATGAAGACTCGAGAAGAAATCTTTTACAATGAGCCAGTTTCGACAGTGAAGGAAGGTCCGGGTCCTCAGGATAAAACCAAAAGCGAGCATGTTCTCCTACTTGCAATGGAAATTGAAGTACTAGTTCTCGTTGGAACGTCGTCATGTCCACCGCATTTTGGAACTCGATCCATAGATTTAGAAAACTTGAATCAACACGATATTGCTCTTTTTTCCCGAGACGTATCCCCGTTAAGAGAAATGCTCCACCGGTCTTCTTGTAAGCGTTTCGTAAAGAGGATAGAAGAGTGCCGCAATCCAGCAACGGTTTGACCGTCGTGGACGATAACGCTTCAAGAAGATCGAGTGGCGCAGATAGGATCTCCATCGCCTTTCCAATGCCTTCGCTCATCACATTTCCCCCAGAATGATCATCCAGCACGACACTACAGTCGTTCATACCCTAAAGTTTTTATGGACGAAGCCAATTCGTCCCTCCTCTAAACGGATTGTCCTGATACTCGGTTCGTCTCGGAGCGTGATTTCGTATAGGTACTTGCTGTTCACCTTTAAGCCGTCAAGCTGTCCTGATACTCTTTTTTTGCCGTTCCATTCGCTCTGACCGTGCCTTGCCAGAAATATTCTTGTTGACGCAGGTTCTTTCATTGCTACTCTCACTTTTTAACGGGAAGCTTAAGCCTAAACTCCGGCAAGCCCTTCGGCGTGGCTTGGTAAATCCGCCGTCACGGCCTGACAGGCCCTTTCAACCAAGCCCAAATGGACCAACCTGTTATCGTCGATCCTGATGGAGGCTTCATCGCTCGCCTCCTTTATCTGCTTAATCAGCGCGGCCTTGATTTTCGGATTTTCATCCAGCCAGGGAGGGACAGTCGGTTGATCATAACCAAACTCGACCGTATCGAGCTGGACCTGATGTGCCAACTTGATAAAGTCGGGAACCTCCCGAATATTCTCAACGACCAGAGTCATATGTCCGATCAGTTCGATCTTCGACTGGTGACGGGCCTTGGCTTCCACAAGGCGGTGAATATTTGCCATCACCTTTTCCCAATTCGATCCTTTATTGACAAACTCGTGAACTGTTTTGGTTGCACCGTTGATCGAGATAATCAGGTAATCGGAGCCTTTCACAATCAACTCCGCCCATTCATCATTAATTAAAAGGCCATTGGTGATCACGTTGACTTTCTTTCCTAACTCTTCAGTCAAATATCGATAGCACTTCCGGCCTTCCATGATGAACAGAGGCTCTCCTCCCTGAAACTCGACCACTTTAACGGCATGATAAGGAATCTTATGCTTCCAAACTTCTTCGGTCAGGGCGAGCCGGTCACGGTGATCCTGTTTGCACATGATGCAGGCGATATTGCATCCCTCACTAAACATCAAACGAACCTTTTTCAGATCGTGTTCCTCAACTGTCAGTGAGGTCCTTCGCACGACGTTATTCGCTTTCTCTTCCGGCGAGAGAAGCGTACAGCCTGCAAAACAGTGGAGCGTTCCATCAATCGAATTTTTCCTGTATTGTTGAATTTCTGGGCCGTTCCATATCTCCATGAAGCCCTTCTCATAAAGGTTGCCGAGTTTATCGGGTTGAAATTTACAGCAGGCATAGACTTCGCCATACTGATCCACATAGACGCGGTCCCATAACCTTTTACAGAATGTTCCCATCTTTATCCCCCCTTGATAGGCTGAATCCGTTTTCGTTCCATTCGAGACTGATCCGATCGGCCAACCTGATGAGGTGATCCAGAATGTCTCGTCTTCCGGCTTTCAATCTTGTTACGCAGCGGAAAGCACGTTCATTGATAAGGGCCGTCGCAATGTACCATTTGAGTTCTGATCGAGAGATGGTCCATGGAACACGCTTCTCGTATTGTTGGATGAACACGTCGCCGATCCGCTCGATCAGTTGTCCGGAAACTTGGGTTAGGGTCCCGCGATAGAGCAGACCCGCAAGGAAGCTTCCTATATCTTGGAGCGGAGCCCCATGGCACAGGTTATCCATATCGATCAAGAACACTTTTTCTCCATCCACAAAAAGATTCTCAAAGTGGAGGTCTCCATGTAATATGGCAACCGGTTGCTCCTTCAGATCTCCGGCCTGAAGGATCAACCGGTCAACTAAAGGGTGAAGCATCCCCTGACACGAAGGCCACGCTTGGGGGAGCAATCGCTTCATCTCTTCTAATTTAACGAGCAAGTCGCCTAACTGGACCGATCTCGAACAGGAAACAGAAGTCTGATGTAAAGCAGCCACCGTCGATGCCACCCCTCCTAAGAGCGTTAGAAAATGAGGAGCGTTCATCTCCTGGTCGAGAAGCGTTCTGCCGGGCAATCCTAATTGCCAAAGGGTCTTTGTTTCCGGGTCATAGCCGAGCGGGGCCGCCATGCTTAAATATTCAGCGCGCCTGACCTCGGACCCCCACAACTGCTCCATCAGATGATAGGCTTCTCTCCCTTCTTCATTGTAGTAGGTCTTCCCGTAAAGGGTCATCGCCTGTCCTCTGTTCGTTTCCGCATTTTGCAGTTGCAGACACACTCGTACAGTACAGGTATGTTCCGGAACATAGTGCACAACTTCATTTGACAACTCGGAAATGGACCAACCTGGACCAAGCGTCGACCGGATCAGTCCAGGGAGCATCCTGTCTTTCAAAAAGATCGGATCTGTGATTTTCGGCAATCCATGAAGTTTACGGTCATTCGGAAATGCCCAGATCACCATGTCGAGCGCAGGGATATGGCTCACCGGCTTTCCGAAGAGAGGCATAACCACCGCTTGCGATTGGGCCTTGCTAAACCGGGAGATCGCGCCGCCCTTTGCGAAAATTCGGGTACAAAACCGCTGCCAGCCGACCTGTTGTGTCACGCGATCACGTATCTCCAGTTGATAACAAAGCAGGCAGTTCTTTCCGGGTTTGTATTTCACCCGTTCAATCGAACAGTCTTGAATCTGAAACCTCCCTCTTTCAGGAAAGAATTCTTCTTGAAAGACTTCCATCATCTTTGATGGATTCAAAACATCAGCCAGTTGAGGAAGCGTTGCGTCATGCGGAATGTTTTGACTCCCGATCATCACTGATAACCTCTTCTAGATAATGGAAAGCGCAGAATTGGCTACAATGTTTCTATTTCCAGCATGCAACGCACTTTGCGACAGCAACCCCTTTTTGAACAGATCATCGTATAGCTCGGGGCGAACATCATAGACTGATCGAAACCCGCCCCTTACCTCTCCCTTGCTATTGCGCAATGGCAGTTTACGCCCACTCATACTTAGCTCCTCGTTGTAATCAAGTTGCAAGGACAGCCGTCCGGAAGCCAATTTGGACAGAAGTAAGATGCAGCGGGAGTTGGTCGTGAAGTGAAAGCGAAAACGATCGCCTTCAAAGAGCTTTGCATAGATAGGAAGAGGAATGAGTTCATTGCCATATCTCAGCACGAAACGATTTGTGTACGCGGTCAGTATTCGGTCATCTGCGGCGAGACCGTACGGGTAATTCCAGTTGGATTCACTGATATGGAGTATGGCACGCCCTCCAGGTTTCAATACTCTGCAAACCTCTTCCAGAAATTGCGCCTTGTGCCTGATAAAGCGGATCGTAACCGCAGAATAAATAAGATCGAGGCTTTCGTCGTCAAAGTGGAGTTGGGTTGCGTCGTAGAAATAAGGATGCGGAAGCTCGAAACCAGCGAGTTCCGATTCAGGGATGATTTGGAATTGCCGTGCTATGTTCCTGAGATCCTCGCGCTTGTTTATGTGCTTCGTCATATCTACGCCGTGAAAAGTTATTTCTCTATCCCGGAACCGCCAGGCTAATTCCAGCATAGCGAGGCCGTAGCCGAATCCCACTTCCAGCACTTCGAGCTTGGTTCTTGTTTCCGACAACTCAGATATAGCAGATTCCAGTTTCGTAGCAGCTTTGAAGATGTCGTTTATATCTGTCAGAGTACGCATCCTGTCTTCCGCGGGCATAGTAACCTCCAATTTTCCAGAAAAGCCTGTAGAAACTCGATTTAACACTCGAACCGGTTTCAACTCTATGTTCCTAAAATAGACATTTCCGACGCGAGGAGTGCTCGGCCTGGATCACCCTCAAATCTTACTATTTTGCCTTCAGAGTCCGTTCTAACAAAGAGGAAGGAGCCGCCATATCGAAACCCACCGAAGACATATTCCACACCGGGATCACCGGGGGCAGTAAACCAGTAATCTCTAACGCGTTGTCCATTCTTCGTCACGGTAATACAAAGTGCGGATGTCCTCTCCGTGCAATCGGTTTCAGAGTCGCTCTTCACCGGCAACGCCTCCACGGAAATCCTCGGCCCTTGATTTTTAAACGGATAAAGAACCGTATGATAGACGGCATTCGTCCCATGGCAGCCAAAGCGAACCACGGGCGCGGGATGCTTGACCCCATATGTTCTGGAGACATATCCCTCCTCCACGCGCAGCTTTATTTTTGGATCGTGAGCTTGCGCGATGACAAGATGCGGCGCCTTGATCAGAAGCGTGTCATCCTCCACGGCGACAGAAACTCTCTGGAAGGCCTGATCCGAGAGATGGAACAAGAGATCATAGTCATGAGATTGCTCCGCGAATAAGAAATCGGAGATAATCCAATACTCCGGGCAGACAAAACAGATCTTACGTTCATGAACCGCTTCATACTCATGACTGCGAGCAATCCCATGGAGATAGTCAAAGCCGGAACCGGAGGCGAAGCGCTTCAGTTCTCTATCCGGCGCAGGCCCTTTTATCTTGAATTTCTTTGCATCACAGTGATATGCGGTCTGATTCTTTTTATCGACCATCACCGTGTTGTGGTAAGCGGTGCCGCGAAAGCGCACGCGCCAGTTTATCTCCCCGGACTGATCGTAAGTATAACGCCCTGGATCGACGATCATTGACTGGCCATAGGCCGCCATCTCGAAGCTCAACAGATCGAAATGTCCATGATTGCCGCGCCCCAAAGGACCACAATCAAAGATTAGGTATCGTTCATCTTCAAACGGCTCTGTTCCGTTTCCCCAACCGCTGCGCACAATATAATAGCCGCCATCTGGGAAGGCTTTGGAGCGGCTAGCCGGCGGTTTGCCGTGCTTGCCCCGAGAGGCCACATACAAAAGCGCCTCATCACCGTAAAGAGCATGTCCCTGTTCGAGCAGGGCGAGAAAGCACCGGCTGTCACCATCGCTGAGCGAAGGAATCAAACCATCGGGTTTGTGTACATACATCGCAAAATCGAGCGCCTTACGGATTAGCACATCCATCCCTTCAGGCATGGCAATGTTATTTATCGCGGCAAGCTGGCGTACCCAAAGATAATTCTTGAGCACAAGGTGGTGATAGTCCGTCGATAATTCGCAATGCACGCCATCGGGGAGAATATCTGCTTGGATATTTTGCAGCAGTTCTCGTTTCGATAAGTCGAGCCAGGAATCAGCGTCTTGAAATTCCGGGAAAACCACGGCAGCCAGAAAAACCGCCGCAAGCTCCAGCGTTCGATGATTTCTTGCCGGCGTCAAATGGTCGCAAAGATGGTTTACTTGCTGTGCAAGGGAGGCAAGAAATTCCAGATAAAAATCCGGTGCAATCGATGTCGTCGGATCGCAAGTGACAAAATAATAGTGCGCAAAAATCCAGTTCTGAATTCGCCTGCCCGCCACGTCGCTGGGAAGAAATCCAAGTGGGACCGTTTTGATCCAGGACGCGGTCAGCTCGATCCATTTTGCAGCATAGCGCGGCTCTCGGGTCTCACTGTATGCTACCCCCAATCCGGCGGCGTAATAAAACTTGTGCAGTAAGATTAGCCATTCAACATCCGGGCTCGGGTTGACCTGCCAATCAAAAGGGCTGGGTAACGGGTACGACTCGCCATTAAACGTGAAGCGATTCGCCAGCACATCGTCGATCTTCTCCCTGCCGGTCTGCTCCTCATCGAGCACGGGGAAATACTTGATATGCGAGCGGCTGCGAAAATACGTGAGAATCTGCTCCGCAGACCAAGCGCTATAAGGAGCGCGAAAGACCGAATCCATCATGCGGCAGTCCTGGTCCGTTCAACAATGCACGACTCAAAAAGATCTTTGAGCGCCACGGTGGTTTTCGTACTTTCAAACACTTCACACACTTTTTGTCTGGCGTTCCTTCCCAACCGAGCACGTAATGCCTGATCCAGCAGCAGTTTCTCGAACGCGTCTGCTAAAGCGACGGGGTCTTGCGGTGGCACCAGGAGCCCGTCGCTGGAGTGGGTAACCAACTCGGGAATCCCCGAAACCTCCGTGGTCACGACGGGCTTTGCCGTAGCCATCGCCTCTACCAACACGTTAGGGATACCGTCGCGATCGCCATTGCCAACGATCAGACAGGGGAGCGCGAAGATCGTACATTCACGATACATCTGCCTGAGCTCTTCTTGCGCCACCGCGTCCTGCAACAGGATAATGTTTTCCAGATGATATTTTTTGATGAGCTGCTTGACCGCTTCGCTATCCTCATCGGCGGCACCGACGATCCGGCAGCGAAAGTCGTACCTTTTCTCTTTCAAGATTCGACACGCCTCGATTAAGTACGGAAACCCTTTCTTCTTGACGAAGCGCCCGACGGACAAAATAGTCGGTATCGCAGATTCCTCGCTTTGCTCAGCCGGGGTGAAAAATGCTGTCGACAAACCATGATAAATCGTATGAATCGAACGAACCTCAGGGCAGAGGCTTTGCAGATGGGCCCTGTTGGCGTCCGTACAGGTAGCGACAAACTTAGCCTGGCGTATTTTCTTATGGAGCAGATCGCCGGGATTGAGCTTTGGCAGATATATGTCCTTGGCGTGGGCCGTAAAACTGAAAGGGAGGCCCGTCATTTGACTGACAAACATCGTGATCACGGTTGACCCATGGCAGAAATGGCCATGGAGATGGCCGATGGTTCCTGCTTCGATAACCTTTGAGGCAATATATCCGGCACGGAGGAAGTCCTTGAAAAACGATTTCTTTAGGCTCCAAAATGTGGAACGATATTTCACGCTGAAATACGCGGCGCGAAGAAAGGTCTGGAGATAAGCGAACGGCCGCAGCCTCAACAGTTCGATATGGCTGCTGATGAACTGAGGGAGGTTTGTCCGCAACCATACCCGGAACGTACTATCTGCGACCGAGGCATCTTCCGGCAGGTAGGTCACCTCGGCGCAAATATTCTCCACGACGCCGTGAACTTTTGTCTCAGACAGACCCTTGACTGCAAAAATACGCAGGCGCAATCCCAGGCGTTCGAGCAGGTAGATTTCATTGGTGATGAAGACCTCAGAAACCCGCGGAAAGCCCTTCATGATATAGGCGACCTCAGAGGACGATGACCGCGTGTATAGATTTTCCGTGCCATGTCCCGCTGAGTGAAGCGGGGAGGGGAACGAATCCCGACGAAAAGCTAACCGCTCGCGCGCGTCCTGCTGCCCTGCTCGATCAAACCACATCAGTCCTCGCCAAATCCTTGTAGCCATATTCAACCCGCCATGTTCCATTTGCAAGCTCTCAACTCGCCTTTAACTTTAACAAGCGCAAGTAACGTGCCGAAACCTATTTGGCTCTGCCGCTACCCTCGCGAGTAAAATTTATTCAGATACTATAAGAACTTAGGGCTGACAGGCCTCCGGGGAATGAGCGCTTGTATTCGTACGGCTAACGGGGTTTGTAACGATTCCAGTGGTCGATTTGCCCTGCCTGAAGGGGATATCAACCAGTGCGGGTTAAATGCCCCATCGGCAGGGCCCTTCGATGCCAAGGTAGCGTGGCCTCGAAGGCCGACGAGAACCGGAATGCGGAATATTTCACGCCGCCAAAGAAAAATAAGTACACACGAAAATCTGTGGGTAACGTGGAGAGACGAATATTTCCGAAACCCAAAACTCTAAGAAGATTTTCCCTGCTTGGCCGGACTGTTCGCTGCTACCATCGTTGGGAAGGATTACGATTCACGGAGAATGCGCGAGACTGCGCATGAAGTTCCCCATGCCCAGAACGTGATGACAGTAGAAGAGAACCCGCTCCATTACCTGCCCCCCGGCTGCGTGGTGAACGACGTCGGTTATACGGTCCACATCGCCACCGTCGTGAATGAGAGATCCCGCCAAAGCAATGAGAGATCCCAAGCCGTCAAGATCCATCCTCACGGTTGAGAATGAGCGTCCAACGCCGTAACCGATGAGGTAAGCAGCGGTATACCAGTCCACCGCTTCCCTATCAGGAGGCCAGGGTGCGTGGTGCCAGTACTCCTCGAGGAATACGGCGATCAACCGGAAAGCGTCGTCGATCGATCGGCCGTCACTCAGAGCGCTCTTGAGCAGCCTGGCCGCAAAACTACCGAGGTCCTGCGATGGCGAACCGCGCCGCACTTCGTCGAGATCGATCAATCCCACCTGGCTGCCGACCCGAACCATGTTGCCGAGATGAAAATCGCCGTGCAATGTGACAACAGGTTCGTCACGGATCCGGCGGGAGGCCTTCCGGAGCCGCTCGACCACATCCGCACACTCGGGAGTGACCGGAGCATCGACCCTGGTGAGCATTTGTAGCGCTCCCTCAGCTCGAGACAGCCAGTCCTGTTGGGTCCTAAGCGGGAGGCCGAGAGTACCAGTCGAGTGAAAGCTGGCAAGCGCCTGGGCCGCAACCCGTAGATGCAGCACGAAGCGTTGGTCCCATCGTCCTGCGCCGGCCACGATCCGACCGGACAGCGCCGCCTGCCACAGCACCCGATCCTGCGCTAGGAAGCCAAGTGGTTCGGCGAGCAACAACTGACCGCTTCTGCGCTGGTCGCTACGCCACAGCTGCTGCATGACGTCAAAGGTGGCGGCTCCCAGCTCGTCGGGATATACCTTGCCGTACACGGTTCTTCGCCGGCCGTTCCCGGGTGAGCGGGTATGTACCCGGACCGTGAAGCTGTGATTGGGCACATATTGCACCGGCTCGATTCGCAGATGGTCTCCTCCGCCCAACCCGTCGACTGGTGCCAATCCGTGGTTTCTCACCCACGTCTCGTCGAGCAGGTGCTGCAAATTGGTGAGCTTGCTATCGTTCGGGAAGCCCCAGAGCACCGCATCCAACCCGGGAACCAGAGAAACTGGCCGGCCGATCTCGACCGCAACAGGGTTCCGCCCGCTCGCTCTCCGGTAAGAGCCGGCACCTCGCCCCGTGGGATAGAAGCGCGAAGTAACGAGATGGGACCGAACCGCGCCGGACGCGGCGTCCCGAACACTGAGCCGATAGGAGATCCGCAGCGTCTTATGCGGCTGGTAATTAACCCGGCCGATCTCGCACCGATCGAGATGCCAGCGGCGCGGCGCCCCTTCCTCATCCAGGATCTCCCGCTGCAGAATCGGAGCCATGATTCGCTCATCGAGAGCGTCGAGCGCGCCGCCGAGCACCGGGTCAGGTGGGAAGGCCAAGGTCATCGGCATAGCTTCACGTAATCGACGCGGGGGGGACTGCGAAAGGCGTGCAACATAGTGCTCGGAATCTCATGGGACGCGACAGTTCCTATAAGTTCCGCCGGTTTCTTCCCCGACCCGTGGCAAACTCGATGGGCATCGCTGAGGTCAACGCAGCCTGCGTGACTGGGAAACCCGATTCTAAATCCCCGATTGCAATGCGCGCCATGGTGATGGCGTGCGCAAGAACGCAGAAATCTCGCTTACCGTCTTACGAGTCTGCTTTGAACAACAACCGGGCCTTTAAAAAGTTCTCCTCTTTCGGCCTGAACGAAACGGACGGGTGTTTTCAAGCAGCTCGATCCCCGGCAATCATCTCAGTTATCCCCGCCTGCAGATTTTCACGAATCGGTAGAGATGTCCCATCAAACAGGGCTTTCAGATCCTCGGCGTTACGTTCCGCAGAAAACTCCCGGCATACCTTCTCTCGCCCGGCCTTTCCAAGTTCTCGCCGTCGCTGCGGCTGGTCCAACAGGCGCGCAATCGCCGCAGCGAGACCTGCCGGATCTTCCGGCCGGACCAGGAGACCGTTCTGCTCATGCTCCACAAGCTCGGGAATACCGGAGACGTTCGTCGAGATCACTGGCAGCTCCATGGCCATGGCTTCCACGAGAACATTGGGAATGCCGTCCCGGTCGCCATCGTCGGTTATCTGGCAGGGAAGAACGAAAATCGTCGCCCTTTTGTATAGCTCGATGACCTCATCTTGGGCCAACATGCCGGTCAAAAACACTACGTCGCCTAACTCGAACTCGGCCACGAGCCGCTCAATTTCTGATTGCATTGGACCATACCCGACGATCACGCATCGAAACTTATATCCTCCAATTTTGAGGTAATGACAGGCGTTGAGAAGACAAGGAAACCCTTTCTTCTCGCGCAACCTGCCGACACTTAGAAGCAGAGGTAAACGTTCCATCGAACCAGCGCCGGGAACAGGGCGAAAGTATTCCGGGTCAAGGCCATGATAAATCCGGACCGCGGAAGTGCCGTCGTTAGAGAGCCTGCTCAAAAACTCGCGGTTATACTCGTTGCACGTGACAACAAACTTTGCCCGCTTCATTTTTCTGGTAAGCTCTTCCGGCGGCGATAGATAGATGTCTTTCGTATGGGCGGTGATGCTATAAGGCAGGCCGATCAAAAGGTGGACGAGTTCCGCGACTCCTGTCGGTTTATTGATAAAATGCGCGTGGAGGTGTCGCAGCCCCAAAGCCCGAATCGTCAAAGCCAAATGACACGCTTGCACGAAGTCCTTAAATCGCCCTGCTTCTGGGCGCTTCACGACGAAATGAAGCGCGCGAAAGTAACGCAAGGGATTTGCCAGGAGCAACAAAGAGTTGGCCCGCAAAAAGCCCATAGGATTATCGAAGAAAGATGACGGGAGATACTGGACATTGGCCCGCACCTGCGAGGCCGCGACGTGAGACTTTTTTTCTTGAGGGCGTTGAAGTGAAAAAATATGCAAATCCATTCCCGCTTTTTCCAACGCGAGAATTTCTCGCAATATGAACGTCTCCGATATTTTCGGGAAACTTTTCATCAGATACGCTATTTTGGCTTGCGGCAAGTGCGGCATCATGGGAGACAACCTTCCTTCAGCAACAATAAGATGGTCAGAACCTCGGTTTGACTGCGTCTTCGGGCAATCCCATGTCGGTCAGCGGCAAATCACCGATGCCGAGCTGCCCCCGCTACATGGAACGGCTAGGAAAGAACAGCACGCTATTGGCTTGCGGCACGGAGTTCATCTTGGTGCATGGCACTGTTCCCTCTTCCGTTGCTGCCTACCCGTCGCTCCAATAGGCGGGAAATAGGAGCCGTGTATGCGTAGTTCCTACTGATGACCGCATCCTCTGCCACCCCTTCGCCCAGCAGGCCGGCGACGTAGTTTGTGATACGCGGTAGAGCATCGAGATCTAACCGCGGCTGCGACCCGCCGAGTCCACTGGCGGCATGTAGGTTATCCGAAACCGTACGGATCAACTTCGCGGGCGTAAGATCGTCCGGGTGAATGACTCCAAACAGACCGAGGCGGGCCATGCGCTCCGCCCGGATCCACTGCTCCGCCACGGGCCGGACACGGGGCACGACAACGGCGCGCTTTTGTAAAGAAAGCAGCTCACACACGGTGTTGTAGCCTCCCATGGAAACGACCAGATCCGCGGCATCCATATAAGCCGGCATGTTATCGACAAACTCCCGCACTTGAACCTGCCGGTCCCGGCTCGCCGCCTGGTAAATCTTCGTCCGTTGCGATTCCGACATCTCCGGACCGCAAACCAGCACACTATCGAAGGGCTGTGCCGGCGGTTGGGCCGCCAATCCTGCCAGATAGGTGGCCATCAGTTGATAGCCGTCTTCCCCACCTCCCACGGTCACCAGCACGAGTTTTTCTGTGTGTAACTTGAGCTTTTTTCGCAGCGCATCGCGATGCTGATTCTCGGTTTCCTTTTTGATGTATCCGCAAAATCGCACCTTGTCCGCGACCGCGGGCGGGAAGCGGTATTCTTTGCTCGTATCGAAAACCGCCGGTGTCCCGACGATCAGTACGAGATCGTAAAACCGGCGGAGCGCCTCATAGTAGCCGTGTTTTTCCCATACCTTCACAGTGCTCTCCACGTCGTCAAGGATATCCCTGAGAAGAAGAGCGCGTTTGGTCTCGGGCAAATGGGTCTGCACGTAGTCGAAAGCGCTGCGCAACTCGTGTTCTACACCGTAGGGTTTCTTGTCCACCAGGATAAGATCGGGTTTAAAGCTGGCAACGGTGCGCAAGATCAAGTCGGACCTGAGCTTCACCGTTTCATCAAGGTCGGCATCGATACCTTTCACCGCGTAGCCTTCAGCTTCCGTGCGGCTGAGACAGGGA
>Ga0326597_10004110_pt1 | contig 20587 bp, 17 predicted proteins | sample RVTome_12_FD_203789 | JGI IMG/M metagenome (GOLD analysis project Ga0326597, IMG submission 203789) | Soil microbial communities from uranium-contaminated site in the Upper Colorado River Basin, Wyoming, United States - RVT100D185 | ecosystem: Environmental > Terrestrial > Soil > Contaminated >...
CCACAATAACACCATCCACATGGAATGGGGAGATTGCCAATGGCGACCCGGCATTGCAGACGGTTTCGGCGTCGGGAGGCACCGCGCCGCTTGTGGTTTTCGGGTGTGACGTGGCCGGTGGTGGTACAGTATCATTCTCCACCGCCAGCCCGGCATTCGATGATGAGATTCTCAATCCCGGCGACGACATAATCGTCGGCTATAAGCTTTATGATAGCAGCCCGGCCGATCATGACATCGACGCCGACGACAACGGGAACAGAAACGCCCTGGTCTCTGGCTGGCTGGAGGTGGCGTGATGTGGCGCATCTACCACGGCGCCGGCTCGACGTTCTCAAGTGAAGGCGTTCATGCGGCGGCGATTGACTGAATAGGAGACTCCCATGGCCGTTCTCGCCAACAGGGTCGCCGTCAGCACGGCCACGACCGGCACGGGCACGGTGACGCTCGGCTCGGCTTTGACCGATGCGTTCCTGACCTTCGCCGAGGGCGGGGTGTCGGACGCCGACGAGGTGACGTATCTCATCACCGAGGGCGACGACTTCGAGTTTGGGCGCGGCACGTACACTGCATCCGGCACGACGCTGAGCCGCGACACGGTGCTCGACTCGAAGATCGGCGGTACGGCCGGCACGACCAAGATGACGCTCGCCGGCGCGGCCGAGGTGCGCATCGCGGCGGCTGCAGAGGACATCGCGACCACGGCTGCAGCCTTGCCGTTCGTCGCCGCTGGGGACATCGCGGCCACGGACGTGCAGGCGGCGATTGAAGAGTTGGACACCGAGAAGGAGCCCGCCGACGCGACGATCCTCAAGGACGCCGACATCGGCGACACGGTGCAGGCGCACTCCGCCGTCCTCGACGCCACCACGGCGTCGTTCCTGACCGCCGACGAGACCAAGCTGGACGGGATCGAGGCGGGCGCCGACGTGACTGACGCCAGCAATGTTGCTGCCGCCGGAGCGCACATGTCCGGCGGCACGGACGTTCCCATAGCCGATGGCGGAACCGGGTCGAGCACCGCCGCTGCCGCCTTCACCGCTCTAAAGCAGGCCGCGACCACGACGGCGACGGGCGTGGTCGAGAAGTCCACATCTGCGGAAAACATCGCCGGGACCGAGGCCGACAAGTTCCCCGACGTGCCCGGCGTCAAGGAGATGATTGACACCCACGCTGGCGGTGGCGAGTTCACGCGGGCGGCGGCGCAGGCCACGACAAGCGGCACGGAGTTCGACTTCACCGGCATCCCCGCCGGGGTGAGCGAGATCGTAGTCTCGTTCCAGGGTGTCTCATTGAGCGGTACGGACAGTTTCCTGATCCAGCTTGGAGACGCGGGCGGACTGGAGGCAACCGGGTATGAATCTGGATCTTTCAACGCGGCATCAACGGTTACTAGCACCAGCGGGTTCATCATTTTCGAGGCCTCCGCGACTGATTGGCTTAGCGGCGTCATGACGTTCTACCGGCAGGAGGCCAACAAATGGCGAGCCAGTCACGGCGCTTTTATGGGGGGTATCAATCGCGCCATCGCCGGCGGCGGCACCAAGGAACTCTCGGCGGAACTCACGCAGCTTCGCCTGACGCGCACCGGCACCGACACCTTCGACGCCGGCGAAGTCAACATCATGTACAGGTAGGAGGCAGCCATGAGCTTCGTCGCCATACTGGCCGCCGCCCCTGATGGGCGTATCGGCAAATACGCAGGGTTCGACACCCTGGCCGCTGCCCAGGCCCATGTCGTGGCGTTCCAGGCCGGCTATCCCGATGCCTTCGCGGTCGAGGCGCCCGCCGCGCCGTGGCCGCACTGGCGCATCGACATGGTTGCCAAGTCCGTGACGATAGACGACGCCGAGTTTGTCGCGGCGGAAGCGGAGCGCTTGGCCGAGGAGCAGTGTATTGTCGACCTTAAGGCGGACGCGCTGCGCCAGGAGATGATCGACAAACTGACCAGCGCCACGCCGCAGCAGATCAGCGACTATGTGCGGGCGCGGATACCGGACACCGAGACCGCCAATATGTTCATCCGCATCCTGCTCGTACTCGCGGTAGCCGTGAGGGAGTGATGTGGCGCATCTGGTACGCCGACGGTTCGACCTATTCGGGAGAGGGCCTCCCGCCTGACGATGTGCCGGGCTACGGTGTCGAGGCGTTCGCACAGCCCGATCCTACGCCGGGTGTCGGCAACGTGGGCTACCTCCTGCTGGCGGGCTACGACTGGTACTACTGGCGCACTGACGACAAGGAGTGGGCCGGGGCGACGGGCGATACCTCGATCTGGGATCTGATCCTGCACCGGGAGCCCATCGTCTGCATTTGCCAGGGCCGCCGCATGTCACGGGCGCGTTACCACCGCCTGCTGGACGAGGCTGCAAAATGGGCCAAGACTCAGGGCTTGCCAGTCAAGAGCGCCTTCCAAGTGGGTGAGCGCGCGCCATGACAACACCAGTCCTCGAACAGGTCGAGTTCCGCGCCCGCGACGATGACGTTGCCCTGAACTCCGGCACCTTCACGCACGCGCTCAACGGCAATTTCTCGCAGGAGGCTAATACTGTTTTCCGGGTTCGCTTCACCATCGCCGAGACGGCCGGCGGGATGGCGAACAACAAGGTGTTCCTGCTTCAATGCGACCACAACGGGGCGGGGTTTGTCACCATCGGCGAGGGCCAGTGCGTCAAGGCCTCGCTCAGCGGCCAGTTCTCTGACGGCGATCCGACCACGCAGGTCATCTCCACCGGCACCTTTGTCGCGGGTGTCGGGCTTGAAGGGGCCACTTCGACCAATATCTCCCTCGCGTCGAGCCGGACGGAGATCGAGTGGGCGGTTGAGATCGACAGCGCGGTGGTCGCTGATACCGACACCATCGTTCTGCGCGTGGTCGAATCCGGGCCGACGGCGCTCACCACCTACACCAACTCGCCGACGATCACGGCGGTGGTGCCCCCGACAACCGATGGTGTCGGTTCGGCTGACGGCGTTGCCGCTGTCTCGGGCACGGGCGCATCGACGGCGGCGGCGACGGCCGCAGCTGCGGGAACCGGAGCGGCATCGGGCACAGGCGAGAGCACGGCTGAAGCGGTCGGTGCCGCAGCTGGCTCCGCCACGACATCGGGCACAGGCACCGCCATCTTCTCGGCGGCAGGCGCTGCGGCGGGTTCCGCCACGGTGGAAGCCACCAGCCCGTTCGTGGCCGAGGCCAGCCAGGGCTTCGGGGCCATCGGCGAGTTTGCCGTCGGCGAGTTCGCGACGGTAGCCGAGAACACGGAGGGCGCAGGAGCCGCGGCGGGAGCCGCGACGGTCTCCGGCGTTGGCGCCGCGATCTTCGGGGCCGTTGGTGTGGCGGGCGGCACCGCTTCTGTCTCCGGTGTCGGAGACGCTCTTGTCGCAGGGGTTGGCGCGTCTGACGGCACCGCCGCCGTCTCGGGTGTCGGCGAAAGCACTGCTGCCGCAACGGGCGCGACAGCCGGCGAGGCCGCCGTATCCGGCGCCGGGGAAAGCACCGCCGAGGCCGTCGCGTCGGCCGATGGAGCGGCGACGGCTTCCGGCGCTGGCGAGGCAACCACGGAGGCCGAGGGCGCATCGGCAGGCGTCGCAGCGGTTTCCGGGGTCGGAGCGGCGACAGCCGAGGCGACTGGCGCAGCGGCGGGCGCTGCGAGTGTTGCCGCAGTCGGCGCGAGCACCGCAGCGAGTGACGGGGCGGCCGCCGGAGCTGCCGCAGTGTCCGGTGTTGGTGATGCTGCGGCGGAAGCGGCTGGGGCGTCGTCCGGCGTTGCAACCGCCTCCGGTGTCGGCGAAAGCACGCACGCTGCGGCGGGCGCTGCATCTGGCGCGGCCACAGGATCCGGAGTCGGGGCATCCACCGCAGCCGCGGACGGCGTCGCGAGCGGCGTTGCAACGGTCGCTGGCGTCGGTGCCGGTGTCGCCGCGGCGGACGGAGCGTCTGACGGCGTTGCCGCAGCATCCGGTGTCGGCCAGGCCATTGCGGCAGGTGTCGGGACAGCCGCTGGCGTAGCGACGGCCTCGGCCGAAAGCGAAAGCACCCACGCCGCTGCCGGCAGCGCAGCCGGAACGGCCACGGTTGCAGCCGTCGGCGCCTCGACGGCTGAGGCCGCCGGGTCGGCCGCTGGTGTCGCAACAGTGTCGGCCATCGCCGATGCCGCTGGCGAAGGCGCTGGTCTCGCAGAAGGGCAAGCCACCGCGTCGGGCATCGGCGCAGCGACAGTCGCCGCCGCTGGTGTCAGCGCCGGTATAGCGGCAGCCGCCGCCGTTGGTGAAAGCACCCGTGCCGCATCTGGCGCGGCTGCTGGAGCAGCGGTAGCCGCGGGATCTGGTGCCAGCACGACAGCCAGCGAAGGCGCGTCCACTGGCCTTGCGGCGGTCTCCGGCGCCGGCGCCTCGACTGTCGAAGCAGACGGGGCCTCGTCAGGGGCCGCAGCGGTTTCCGCTGTCGGGTCCAGCGTCGCCGAAGCTGTCGGCTCGGCGACCGGCACCGCCTCGGTCGTCGGCGTTGGAGAGGTCGCGGACGATCCGGCGTTCCAGGCCGACGCCTTCCAGAACGACGCCTTCCAGACCGAAGACCTCGGCATCGAGGCTGCTGCCGGGACGAGTGCCGGCGTTGCTACCGTCTCCGCAGCCGGCGCCTCGACGGCTGAGGCCATCGGCTCAATTGCTGGCCTCGCTGCCGTTTCTGGCGTCGGGGCCTCAACCGCAGCAGCGGATGGTGTGGCGAGCGGCACGGCAGCGGTGTCCGGCGTTGGCACAGGCATCAAAGCGGCAGACGGAGCCGCTGCAGGCACGGCAGCCGTCTCGGGTGTCGGCCAGGCCATCTCTGAGGCGGTTGGCTCGACAGCCGGGGCAGCCGCCGCCACGGCGGAAGGGGAAAGCACTGCTGAGGCAACGGGCACGGCCGCTGGTGCTGCGACGGTCGCTGGTATCGGTGCAGCCACTGCGGCTGCTACTGGCCTTTCCGCAGGCGCCGCGACGGTATCGGGCATCGGTTCTGCTGTTGTCGAGGCAGTGGGCTCCGCGGCGGGCGCGGCCACTGTCGAGGCCAGCGGGGATGCGGTTGTTCCGGCCGCCGGTGCTTCTGCTGGCGCGGCCACGGTTTCTGCGGTTGGTGAAAGCACTGCGGAAGCCACGGCGGCATCTGCGGGTGTCGCCACGGTCTCGGGCACCGGAGCGTCCACAGCCGAAGCGGTCGGATCGTCTGCCGGTGCGGCCACGGTGGCTGCCGTCGCCGACGTCGAGGGCACGGGCGTCGGCACGGCCGAGGGAGCTGCGACGGTCTCTGGCGTCGGCGCGTCGATCGCGGCCAGCGACGGCGCCGCAGCAGGGGTGGCCACTGTTTCCGGTGCCGGCGCCTCGATCGCCGAGGCAGTCGGTTCTTCTGCCGGCGCGGCGGTAGTCGCCGGTGATTTTGCCGCGTTCATCGCAGCCATCGGCGCGGCAGCCGGCGAGGCCATCGTTGTCGGCGAGATGGCCGCCACGGCGGACGCCGCGGGCTCATCCGCCGGCGCGGCAACGGTCTCCGGTGTCGGCGAGGAAGCCGCGCAGGAGCAGGGTGCAGGATCGGCGGCTGGCGCAGCCACGGTATCGGGTGTCGGGGCGACCATCCATGCCGCTGTCGGGTCCACGGCTGGTCTCGCGGCGGCTGCAGCAGTCGGCGCACTGGTGTTCGAGCCCGCATCGGCGCTCCGCGGCAGGCTGTTCCTGCGCACCGGCAGCGACGGCCGCCGGGCGAGCATCTGGCGAGGCATCCGGCCATGAGCAAGGAATACTACAAGCCCGGCGACTACTGGCTGATTGATGATATAACTGGGCAGAAAATCAGGGCGTCCGAGGCGAAGAAGCAATGGGACGGGCTTCTAACGCATAAGGGCAATTTCTCGCCCCGCCATCCGCAGGACCTGGTGCGCGGCCGCCTCGACCGCCAGGCCGTGCCGGACGCCCGCCCGCGTCCCGTCGACACCTACATCGGCCCGCTGGTCACCGAGATCGCCGCCGCCGCCACCGCCGGGACCTCCGTCCTCACGGTCGAAACTTCCGAACGCATGGTGCCCGGCGACAGCGTTTCGATCATGCTCGATAACGGCGACACCTTCCGCGCCACCGTCGCCGCCGTTCCCGACAGCGAAACGCTCACCGTCACGCCGGCCCTGCCCGGTGCCGTGAGCGTGGGAAACCGGGTGTTCAACAACACTGCCGTGGCCCAGCCCGACATAGGATGAGCATGCCATGACCAGCTCCGGCAGCATCGACTGGACCGCCACGCGCAACCAGATCATCAGGATGGCGGCCCTCGACCTGCAGGCCATCGGCGCCGGCGTGACCATGAGCGCCGAAATGCTCCAGGACTTCGACTGGTCGCTCAACGCCATGGTGAAGACCTGGAACGCCACCGGCATCCATGTCTGGACCGTGGCCGAGGCGATCCTGTTCCCGCAAGCCGAGCAGATCACCTACGAGGTCGGGGCCGGTGCGACAGATCACGTCACGCAGACCTACGTGAGCACCGCGCTTGCGGCCGACGCGGCGAACGGCGCAACCTCCATCGAGGTCGACTCCATCACCGGATTTGCCGACGGCGACAACATCGGCATCGTGATGAGCGACGGGTCGATCCACTGGACGACCGTGAGCGGCGCGCCTTCGGGAACCACCATCACCCTTGCTGTCGCCCTCACCGACAGCGCGCTCGAGGATACGCCGGTGTTCGGCTACACCGACAAGATCGTGCGCCCGCTGCGCATCGTCGATGCCCGCCGCCACGACATCGACAGCGACACCGATACCCCCATCATTCTCACCGCCAGGCTGGACTACAACGCCCTGCCGCTCAAGAGCCAGACCGGCACCATCAACCAGCTTTTCTACGATCCGCAGATCGGCAAGGGCGTCATCAAGCTGTGGCAGCCGGTGGAGGTGGTCGAGACCCTTGTCCAGTTCACATGGCACCGGCCGATCGAGGACTTTGACACCGCCGGCGACAACCCCGATCTGCCGCAGGAGTGGATCATGGCCCTGCGCTACAACCTCGCAGAGTCGATGTTCACCCAGTTCCCGGTGTCGGACGCCATCGCGCGCCGGGTCACCGGGCTCGCTGCCAAGTATCTCGATGTCGTCGTGGGCCACGACCGGGAGAACGAGTCCATCTCCTTCGCGCCGGATTGGGGCCCATGAGGATTTCCTTCGCAACACAAGCCTACCAGTCCGACTCCCTGCCGGTCTCGGCGCAACGGTGTGTTAATGCGTACGTCGAGCTCCAGCCGCAAGACGCCAAGTATGGCGCTGCGGTGTTCGGGTGCCCCGGCATCGAGACCTTCGCCAACGTCGGCTCCGGGCCGATCCGCGGCCTGTTCGAGATGGGCGGGACGGCCTACGCGGTGTCGCGCAACGAATTCTACTCGATCAGCCCCGGTGGTGTCCCTACCCTGCTCGGAACCGGCATCACCGGCCTTGGCCGGGTGTCGATCGCCGGCAACGGGTTCGAGGTCATCATCGTCAACGGCTCGCTCGGCTTCGTCTACAACACGTCCACCGAGGCCTTCATCCAGATCAGCGACGGCGATTTCAACGTCGCCAACACCGTCACCTTCATCGACAGCTACTTCGTGCTCGATGAGGCCGGGACCAACAAGTTCTTCCTCTCCGACCTGCTCGACGGGACGTCCTACGACGCGCTGCTGTTCGCGTCCGCCGAGTCGCACCACGACCGGGTGGTCGCCTGCTGGAACAACAACGGCGTGCTGCTGGTGTTCGGCGAGAGCACCATCGAAAGCTGGGACCATACCGGCGCTTCGGCCTTCCCGTTCCAGCGCTACAAGGGCGGCACCATCGACCGCGGGCTGGCGGCGGCGCAAGCCATCACGGCCGAGGACCAGGGCATCTTCTTCCTCGGCGACAACCGCATCTTCTACCGTCTCCAGGGCTCACAGCCGGTCCGGCTGTCGAACCACGCCATCGAGAAGGAGTGGGAGGGCTACTCCACGATCACCGACGCCTTCTGCATCTCCATGACGTTCGGCGGCCACACCTGGATCTACATCACCTTCCCGACCGCCAACACGACCTTCTGCTACGACATTGCCACGCAGCGCTGGCACGAGCGCGAGAGCTACGACAGCCAGGCGGGCCGGACCCGCTGGCGGGCCAACTGCGTCGCGGAAGCCAACGGCCGCACCCTCATCGGCGATGCGCAGTCAAACAAGGTCGGTCGCCTCAGCGGCAGCGTCTACACAGAGTTCGGCACCACGATCATCAAAACCTTGGTGTCGCCGCCAATCCACGGCGACGGAAAGCGGTGTTTCATGCCCATGTTCGAGCTCGACATGGACGCCGGTGTCGGTCTCGCCGACGGGCAGGGCGAGGATCCGCAGGCGATGCTCGACTGGTCGGACGACGGCGGGCGGACCTACAGCGCCCCGCAGTTGTGGCGCTCCATGGGCAAGATCGGCGAGTATCAGCGACGCCTGCAATGGGACCGCCTCGGCAGCTTCTATGTCCGCCACCTGCGGCTCAGGATCGCCGACCCGGTCAAGCGCGTGGTGATCGCGGCGCGGGCTCCTGGCCTTTCGGTGGAGGCCTGACATGGCCCAGGGCGAAGCGCCGAACATCCCCCGCGGCAACACCCAGTTCGTCGACAAGGACGGCATGCTGACGCCGGAGGGTCTGCTGCTGCTGGAGCAATACTGGCGCCAGATCGCCGCCGGCTTCGTCACCGTGCCGTGCGTCGCGTCGGGCGCCAACCTGATTACGCTCACGCCGACGCTGCACCGGGAGGGCGCCCGGACCTATGCCGACCACATGGTGTTCGCCGCCGTGGCGGCTGCGACCTCGACCGACGCAGTGACCGCCAAGGTGGCGGACGCAGCAGGGAACGCACTGGCGACGCTCAAGGTCTACGTGGATGGCGGGGCGACACAAGCTGGCACGGGCGATGTGGTGGCCGATCGGCTCTATTTCTTCGTGTACGCGGCAGCGCTCGACGGCGGCGCCGGCGGCCTGGTTTTGAAATGAGGCCGCGGTGAGCGTCCGATTTTATAATCCGCGCGCCTACTACACCGATGGAAGCGGCGAGCCGCTGGCCGGCGGTCAGCTGTTTTTCTTTCTCTCGGACACATCGACCCCGACCGGGACATGGAACGACGACGAGCGGCTGAACCTGAACAGCAACCCGATCATCCTCGACAGCGCCGGGCGCCTGCCGAATGACGTGTTCCTGGATCCATCAGTCACCTACAAGGTCGTGCTCAAGGCCGCCAACGACGTGACGATCTGGACGGCCGACCCGGTGAACGACCCCAACGCCGAGTCGATCGTCAGTCTCGAAACCCGGCTGACTACGGCCGAAGGCAACATCACGGCCAACGCCTCGGCGGTCCAGAGCCTCGACACCCGGGTCGACGTGGCCGAGGGCGACATTACCGCCCAGGCCACCGCGATCACGGCGCTCGAGGCCGACATCACCGACCTCAATGCCGGGGTGACCGGGAATGCCTCGGCCATCACCACCCTCGATGCCCGCGTCACCACGGCCGAGGGCGACATCACGGCCAACGCCAGCGCGATCACGGCGCTTGAATCGAGCGTGACCAGCTTGGAGTTCGACGTCTCCGGGAATGCCTCGGCCATCACTGCCCTCGACACCAGGGTCACTACGGCCGAAGGCAACATCACCAGCCAGGCGAGTTCGATCACCACGCTGGAATCGGACGTCTCCGATCTGGTGAACGACGTCTCCGGGAATGCCACGGCGATCAGTGGGCTGCAGACGGACGTGACGGCCCTCGACGGCCAGGTGACGTCGCTGAGCACCTCGTTCACTACGGTGTTCGCCTCCAACGGCGTCGGCGATGCTTCGGCCATGTTCCGCATGGTGGCCGTGGCCGCGCCGGCGGGCTACGACGCCACGATACAACTCCAGGCCAAGGTGGAGGGCAACAGCTTCGATGACAGCCGCGCCGTCCTGGAGTTCGACGTCGGGGACGGTGTCGAATCTCGCATCCGCCTCATTGCCGACCGCATCGTGTTTGCCAGCGAGCCCGGCGCCTTGGGGACCATCGTGCCGTTCGCGGAGTTCAGCGACGACAAAATCCGTTTCTCGACCGACGTGGAGATCGACGGCAATCTCGTCGTCTATGGAATTATAACTGCCGATGAGTTTGCACTCGGCACAGCATCATCCGGGGCGCCCTGGTTGCTTTCCCATCCTTCGTTCCGCAATGGCATCCGCGAGGGCGGGGAGTGGTTTGCTGTGCCTAAGCCCAGCATGCCAATGGCAGACGGCAATAATGCCATCAGCAACAGCAGCGTCAGCTCGTTTTCTTTCTGCAGGTATCCCGATTATGTGCACATGCCCGTTAGTTTGGTGCAGTTGAATGGGACCACGAGTAGCATCGTTGAGGGGGCTGTAACCATACTGCCCGGCCGGCTGATGCCGTCGAGATTCGGCGGGGACGACGGACCGCGTGCGATCCATGTGCAAGAAGACGGTTTCGTATACTACCGCTTGTTTGATGTCACCGATGGCACGGTGACGACGGAAACCTTGCTCGGGAAGTCCATGTGGCCGCTCGAGCTCGATCCTCTCAATACGAAGGGCTTGTCAACGGTGGTCGCGTACCAGGAATGGGCGCACCGGCCAGTGACTTTCGTCGTCCCGGCAGGGAAAACGACTCTCAGGGCAAAGTTGTGGGGCGCCGGCGGGGGCGATAATTGCAATAACATAAATCGCTGGGGTGGACCTGGAGGGTTTGCCCAAGGTGACATTCCGGTGACGCCGGGCGAGGTGCTGGTGTGCATCACCGGCGAGGGCGGGACCGACGAGCGGGCATTCAATACCCTTGGGTTCGGCGGCGGTGCTCGTAAAATATATTCACAGGGTGGCGGTCTGACCGGCATCTTCCGGGGAGCGATTGCGCGCGCCAATGCTCTGCTGATCGCTGGTGGTGGCGGCGGGGCACGATCCAATGACGTCTCCGGGTCGCCAGGCGGCCACACGACTTGGGCTGGAGGAAACGGGGATGCCACCGAGAGCATCAGCAGGATGACGGGAGTCGATGCCAATGAGCAGGATACGAAAGCATGTGCTGGTGGCGGCGGGTATGAGGGTGGCGGGCATCTGGCGACCCGGGTATCCGGTAGCCTCGGCGGTCGCGGCGGCACGAATTTCGCAGCTGCCGGAGTGACCAGCACCACGCTGTCATTTGCTTCAGCCGATGGCAACGGGTATGCTACCACGGACGTGCCCCCCAATACCGGCGACGCGGATTATGCCGCCCTGGCTGAAAACTACGCGCAGCCGCATCTCCCCGGCCATGGCCGCATCAGAGGCGTGAACAATACGTCCAGGCTCAAGGCCGGCGGTGGCCTTGCTGTCCTGGAATGGCTGTGATGTGGCCCAGCTCGTGCTCATGGCATCAGCAGGCCACGACAATCGAGCCCGGTCATTTTTTTTCGTCGCCTCCGCTTTCGGTGCGCGACGTCAGGAAAGAAGCAGTATCGATCCTTGTGACCCCGTAGGTGGTGCACTTCGCATCGGCTGGGATCGTATTGCGGTTCAGATACACATCCACGATTCGCCTGATCGCTTCGGATCGTGATGGCAGATCAGGCTGCGCGCGGCGCCAGTCGTCGATCCGGCGAAGGAAGGCCAGCGTTACGTGAAGTTCCAAACGTTCGGATGGCGGAATGGAATGGCCCTGCTGGACGAGTTCATGCGCTCGATCGATTGCCTCGCGGCATTTTTCCAACGATGCGGTGAACCATTCGCCCTTAATCCTGTCCTCTTGGAGAAGGTGATGAGCCATTTGTTCAACATCGCGGGCGCGAGAGCATTCGACCGTATGTAGGACCGCATATCCTGGCCGCGATCCAAGCCCGAGGGCAAACAAGCGGTTCCCGGGTGAGGCGGAATAGCCGACCTTGTACGGCCCGTCAGCACACCCGATGACATAGACGAACGCGGGCTTACTCATCCCGGCCCCCGTCGGTGACTTGAGACTGCAAACGCACTGGCGGTGACGAGGCATCAGGAACGATCTTCTCGTGTGTCACTGGGCCGGTCGTGACGGCAGGGGTCAACCCGAGCTTTTTGAAGTGCTGGTCCAGCAGCATCTCGATGAGCGACGTTACCGAACGGTGATCCTCCCGGGCCACATGTTCGGCTACCGCCTTCATCTGCGGGCTGATCCGAAGGTTAAGCGTAGCCGTCTTTTGCTGTGTTCGCATCGTATCGCCAATGTAACGCGGTCAGTGGCCGAACGCAACCCCGCCCCACCACCATCAGCTAAGCAAGAGCGACCCATGCCGAAAAAATCCAAACCGGCGCCCGAAACAAAAGAACGAGCCGCGGCGGCTCGCATGGCAAGGCCGCAATCGCGGCCGAGGCGCGGACCGCTCCGCTAGGAGAAGCAGATGAGTAATAGGTTCTTCAACCCGCTCTCGTCGTTCACTGACGCCAACGGCGATCCGCTGTCGGGCGGTACGCTGACGTTCTACGAGTCCGGCACGTCGACCAAGACCAACACCTACAGCGATTCCGCCCTGACGACGCCGAACACTAACCCGGTGGTGCTCGACAGCGCCGGACGGCTCCCGCTCGACGTCTTTCTCGACCCGGCGGTGACCTACAAGGTGGTGCTGGCCGACTCGTTGGACGTGGCGATCTGGACCGCCGATCCGGTCGTCGACCCGGCGGCCAACGTGACCGCCTCGTTCACCGTGTTCGCCGGCGATCCCAACGGCAACGTGGCCGGCAACGCCGGTTCCGCCGGCGGCTCCGGCGCCTCGGTGGTGTGGGACAGCGCCAACAGCCTGCTCTATGTCTGCACCACCACGGGCACGACATCGACGGCGGTCTGGACCCAGGTGGCGGCCAATCTCGGCGGCCTGGTCCAGTTCACCGGCGTCATCTCGCCAGCGGCGCTTTCGGCCGACCAGGACGACTACGACCCGACCGGACTGTCGGGAGCGGCCATCGTGCGCCAGGATGCCTCCGACGACGTGACCATCACCGGCCTGGCCGGCGGCGCGGCCGGGCGCATCGTCCTGTTCGAGAACATCGCCACGACCGACAAGATCACGCTGGCGGAAGACAACGTATCCTCGGCCGCGGCCAACCGCATCCTGATCGGCAAGCCCAACCTCGTGCTCTATCCAGGCCAGTCCATCATGCTGGTCTACGACGGGACGTCGAGCCGCTGGCGGGCCTTCGGCGTGGCCCCGACCCCGAAGCCCGACACCTCGCAGGCCACGACCAGCGGCACCTCCGTCGACTTCCTCAAGATCCCGGCTGGCGTGAACGAGATCGTCGTCGCCTTCAGCAACGTGAGCCTGGACGGCACCGATGACCTGCTGGTGCAGGTGGGCAGCGTGGGCGGGGTGGAGACCAGCGGCTACGTCAGTTCGTCCGACCTGGACGGCACCGTCGTATCATCGACAGCGGGCTTTCTCGTCAACCGCAGCGTTGCCAGCCAGACCGTCGCCGGGACGATGCGGCTCACCAGGGTCACCGGCAACGTGTGGGTCGCCAGCCATGCCGTCAGGATCGGCGGCACGCCGTCACTCGCGGCCTACGGCGGCGGGCACATCTCCATGGGAGGCGAACTGGACCGGGTCCGCATCACCCGCAGCGGCACCGACAGCTTCAACGGCGGCAGCGTCAACATCATCGTCCACCCGTAGAGCCGAGCAATGAACGCACCGCTTTCCGACCTTCACCGCACTCTTGCCGGGCTCACGCGCGAGACCGACGCCCGGCGCCTCAACGAGGTGGTCAATCATCCGTCCGTGCTGCCCTATGTCCGCGGCTTCCAGGAGCCGCCGCTCGACCTCACGCCCGCGGTCGAGGCTGCCGGCAATGTCCTGCTCATGGGAGAGCACGGCGGCGTGCTGTTCCACAAGCACATGCCCGGGCTGTACGAAGCGCATACCCAGGTCCTGCCCGAAGGCCGCGGCGCATGGACCGTGGCGATGGTGCGCGGCTGCCTGCATTGGCTGTTCACCCGCACCGATGCCGTCGAGATCGTCACCCGCTGCCCGCGCGGCAATGTGGCCGCCAAAGTGCTCGCCAAGGTCATCGGCGGCACCTACGAGACCACCAACCGCCGCGGCTGGGTGATGCACGGCGAGATCGTCCCGGCCGACATCTATGCGCTCAAGATCCAGGACTGGATGCGCGATGCGCCGGGGCTGGTGGAGCGAGGCCGCTGGTTCCACGACCGGCTGGAATCCGAGTATGCCCGTCTCGGCCGGGTCGAGCCGCTGCACGAGGATGACCTGGCGCACGACCGCTACGTCGGCGCGGCGTGCGAGATGATGCTCAACGGCCAGCCCGGCAAGGGTGTCGCGTTCTACAACAGGTACGCCGTCCTGTCCGACTACGCGCCGGCCCGCATCGTCATGCCCGAGCCGCTCGCCATCGACATCAACGAGGCGGTCCTGATCGTGCGCGACGAGGATTTCTACGTGGCGTCGATCACCGCCGACGCGGCGTGAGTGATGGTGAGGGCGTCAACAGGACAGGCGCGAGGGCCAGCGAGCGTCGACAATTAGCCATTCTTCGCCGCGCTGCTCGGCAATGAAATTCACCAGGCAGCCTTCCGAAGTGACCGCGATTGATGGGGTGGTGGTCGAGGTCACAAGAGCCGTATTGCCGACGACGTTGACAGACCCGGTCGTGGTTTGAGGGACAATGAAAGTGCCGCCGCCCCAATAATACTGATAGGCGCGACGGCCTTCCGGCAGTGCGACGACGTTCGTCGGCTGGCCGAGTTCGAGTTCCAGATCAAGCGCCGTCTTACCGACGTACCCCGTTGCAAACTGCGATACGCAGCCTGAAAGGGCGACGACAAGAGCCCCCACGAAAAGCAGTCTCATTGGCATGGCTGCATCCCCGGTTTCGGCCAGCATGCCTCAGCTTCGATCGGCAGGCAAATGACAATTCGCGAGGCGACCGCTGACGACATCCCGCGCATGGTCGAGATGGGCCTGCGGTTCAACGAGCTTTCGGAGTACCGGGAGAGGATCAAGGCCAAGGCCGATGTCATCGCGGCCACCTTGAGCACGCTAGTCGATTCCCCGAGCGCGCTCGTCCTGCTGGCCGAACGGGATGGCCGGGCGGTGGGCATGATCGGCGCCATCGCCACGCTGCACATCTATTCCGGCGAGCCGGTTATGTCGGAGCTCTTCTGGTGGGTCGAGCCGGAGTATCGCGGCATCGGACTCAGGCTGTTGCGCGCGGCCGAGGATTGGGCCCGCGCCAACAATCTCACGCAGTCGGTAATGATCTCACCCTCCCCGGAGGTGTCAGCGCTCTACCGCCGGCTCGGCTACTCGCCCCTCGAAGAGCAGTTCGTCAAGACGCTTTAAGGAGAACAATCCATGGCGATAGGAACCGCAGCAGCCATTCTTGGCGCCTCAGCGATCGGTGCTGGCGTGGGCATCTTCGGCGCCAGCAAGGCCGCCAAGACGCAGAAGAAGGCCGCCAAGAAAGCCCTGCAGGCCACCGAGAGTGCCCAGGACACCCAGTTGCAGATGTTCGAGACCGCCCGCGGCGACCTGCAACCGTTTCGTGAGACCGGGCAGTCGGCGCTCTATTCTCTGGCCGATATGTACGGCGCGACCCGACCCGGCAGCGAGGGCGGCCAGGCCTTCAGCGAATCCTCGCTCGAGGCGTTCCGCAACTCGCCGGACTACCAGGTGGCGAGCCGTGAGGCGATTGGCGCGCTTGACCGCTCGGCGGCGGCACGCGGTAACCTCCTGTCGGGCGGCCACACGCGGCGCGTCATGGAGGTCGGCGCCGACATCGGTTCGCGCTACTTCGGCTCCTACCTCGACCGGCTGTCCGACCTCGCCGGGATAGGCCAGGCCTCGGCCGCCGGACAGGCGCAGGGCGCCCTGCAGACCGGTCGCGGCGTAGCAAGCAGCCAGCTCGCCGGAGGCCAGAGCCAGCTTGCCGCTGGCGAAGCCTCGGCCGCCGGCACTGTCGGGGCCACCAACGCCATCACCCAGGGGCTCGGCAACGCCGCCCAAAACTACGCCTTCCTGCAATACATGAACCAGCCCAACAGCGCCTATTCCGGCAGCCTGCCGGTGTACTGACGCGGGAGAGTAACCATGAGCCAACTTCTTGCCATGCAGGTCCGGCCGCCGCAGATCGACCTTCCCGGCATCGCTGCCGCCGCCGCCAGAACCAAAGGCCTCCAGGCCCAGAGCCAGTTGTCCGGCCTGCAGCTCCGCGACGAGCAGGGCCGCTCGAACGCCGTGCAAGGCTACCGGGAGGGACTGAAATCCGGCGACCCCGATGCCTCGCAAGCCCTGACCGGCTATCCCGAGCTCGAGGCACAATTCCAGGAGGCGTTCGATTCGATCGAGGACGCCAAGGAGAAGAAGAAGGCGGCCAAGCGGGCGAAGGCAATAGGCGAGGCGGCGCGCGAGCTGTCCTATGTACCGCAAGGCCCGCAGCGTCAGGAGGCCGCCGAAATCGTGCTCGGGCGCCTGATGAAGGACGGCACGATCTCCGAGGAAATGGCCGATCAAGCCCGCCAGACCGGCGTGACCGATCTGTTCCTGTCTCAGTACCTCAGCCTCGACCAGTGGGTGCAACAGCAGTTCCCCGACGAGGATGTCGCACTCAAGCGCCAGAAGACGAAAGCCGAGATCTCCAAGCTCGAGGCCGAAGCCGCGGCGATCCCCGGCAAGAAGGCCCTCGACCAGGAGAAGCTCGAGGCCGACATCGCCCGGATCCGCCAGCGAACCAAGGAGTCCGAAGGCAAGGGCGACCGCGAGGACCGCAAGATGCTGCTCGAGATCGAGAAGGCGGCCACCGAGGCCTATCCGATGCCCGAGTTCGCGGCCCCCGGGCAGCGGGACGAGATCGCGCGCTTGCGCCAGGAGCATAAGGCCGAGCTCGTGCGCACCCTCATGGGCCGGAGTGCCGGGCAGCAGGAGCCGGTGCGCAAGCGATTCCGCAACCCGGAGACGGGCGAGGAGCAGGTATTCGAGGTCCGTGATGGCGCATGGGTGCCGGTGGTTACCGAATGAACCAGCGTCTCGATCCAAGCACCATGCCGCCCCCGCCGGCAGGCTGGGAGCCAGTGGACGAGCCCGTCGCCCGCGGGCCGGAGGCGTTGCCGCCGCCGCCGCCCGGGTGGGAGATGGTCGACGAGCCGGCTGCACCGCAGCAGGCGGGCACGGACGCCGACGGTCCCGGGGATTTCTCGCGCGGGTTCGTCACCGGCCTGATCAAACAGAACCCCAGCCTCACCGCCGACACGCTGGAAGCTCTTTCGCATCAGGCGCCCGAGCGGATCCGCGACGTCCTGCTCAGCGGAGCCGATGAGTTGCGCGATGTCGCCAAGCTGAGCCCGGAGGAATACGCCACGCGCAGCGAGGGGTTGTGGGAGATCGAGGGTATTGATGACGCCCTGACGTGGGCTGGTGAAGGCCTCGGCCAAGTCGTTTCCTCGACCCTCCCACCGCTGGCGCTCGGTGCGGGCGGCGCAGCGGCCGGCGGCAGGATCGCGGGCCGCCCCGGCGCGATCGCTGGCGGCGTCGCCGGCGCCTTTGCAGGCTCCTATGCGCTCAACACCGGCGAGGTCTACCGCGCCCTGCTCGATGAGGGTGTCGAGCCCAAGAAGGCGTCCGACTACGCGCTCGTCACCGGCGGCGCGATGGCCGCACTCGATCAGGTGTTCCCGACGTCGCTCATCAAGCGCCTCGGCGGCCTGGACAAGGTGCGCAATGAGGTGGCCCGCCGGATAGGCCGCCGTGTGGCCGCCGAGGCTGCCAAGGGCGCCACGCGCGAGGGCCTGACCGAAGTGGCACAGGAAGCCCTCAAGGAAGCCGCCGTCGCCGCGACAACCGAGAAGGACTTCTTCACCGCCGAAACCGGCAAGAAGCTGGTCGAGGCCGGAGCGCTCGGGGCCATGGGTGGCGGGGTCATGGGCGCGCCCACCGGCCTTGCCCCCGATCGGGTGGCGGGCCAGGAGCCGCCGCCACCCGAGGCCGAAGCCGCCCCACCGCCCGCCGAGGACTTGCCACCGCCACCTCCGGGGTGGGAGCCGGTCGTCGAGCCGCCTGCGGGCGCTCAGGAGGCTCAGGAAGGCGCAATCGCCCCGCCCGCTCCCGGTACAGCGCCGATGGCGCCCCGCCAGCCCAGGCCAGCTCCTGCGCAGCCTGAGCAGCCTTCTGAACCAGAACCGCAGGCCGAGACGGCGTCCAAGTCCCGCGGCTGGGCCGATCAGGCGGCAAAGTTGCGGTCGGACGACACCATTCGCCTCTACCGTGGCTTCGGCGGCCAGATGGGTGGCACGCAAGCGGGGGGCTGGTTCACCACCGATCTGGAGAAGGCGAAGCGGTTCGCCGGGGATCCTGAGACAGACGTGGCGTTCGTCGATGTAGCCAGAAAGGATCTGAAGAAGGGCATCCAGGGGCACGGTGGTCCAGATGAGTGGGTGACAGACAGCGCAGAGATCATCGCCAGTGCGAAGCCTCTAGCCCATGAGCCCGGCACCGCCCCCATGGCGCCGCGCCTGCCGCCGGCGCCCGAGGGCTTCGTCGAGGTCGGATCGCGCAACGCCCCGGTCACGCCTGAGACCGCCGAGGACGTGGCGGTTGCGGCGCAGGGCGTGGATCTCGATCCGACCGACGCCCAGGTCGCCGCCGACAACTACAAGATGGGCCACGCCAGGCTCGGCCCGCGCGGCAACCAGATCGACGTCAGCATCGAGAACCCCAAGGGCGGGATCCGGCGCGGCCGCGACCCGGAGAACCCGTGGCAGGTGACGATGCCGGCGCACTACGGCCGCATCAAGGGCACGGTGAACACCGACGGCGAGCCCATCGACGTGTTCGTGGGCGACGAACCGACCGCCGAGCAGACCTTCGTCATCGCGCAGAACGACGCCGAGACCGGCAAGTTCGACGAATACAAGGTGATGGTGGGCTTCCCCGACGAGGAGACCGCGATCGACGCCTATGAAGCGGCGTTCTCCGACGAGCGCGGCCGTGACCGGCTCGGGTCGATCGAGGAGATGTCCTGGCCGGCGCTCGGCGGCTGGCTCGATGAGCAGACGCAAGCGAACCGGAAGGAGGGTTCCGATGCCGAAGCGGTACGAGGCGATCAGGGACAGCCTGAAGAAGAAGGGCGTCCCGGAGAAGAAGGCGAAGACCTCGGCGGCGAGGATATTCAACGCCAGCCGGAAGGGAGGCGAGCGCCCGGTGACCGGGAAGCACAAGCCGAAGCGGAGGTAGAGGCGCCGGAATGGGCCGAGATCGTCGCCGCCCTGCCCGTTGTCAAGGGCGGTCTGCGCGACGTCGACCTTGCCACGCGGCTGATGACCGAGATCGCCGGCAAGCGCAAGGTCGCCTATCGTGACCTGACCGACGCGCAGAAGATCAATCTCATGCGGCGCGTCAAGGGCGGGGAGCCCGAGCCGGCCACGGCACCAGCAACCCCCGCGCCAGAGATCACCAGCGAAACCCGCGCCGCCTTCAACGCCTATCTCGGCTCCAAGCGCCCGCTGAAGCCCAAGGCCATCGCCAGGCAACTCGGCATCACCGAGCAGGGCGTCACCCGCCTCATCGCAAGGGAGATGAGCCAGCCGCACAGCCGCATCCGGCAGGTACGGCGCGGCAAGTATCGCGAGGGCGGCAAGACGAAATTCCGAGAAACCGTCATCGAGCGCATGCCGGCGTTCAAGGGCCCGGTGCCGCTGATCCGCTTCCTCGCCATGCGCGGCGGCATCAAGGAAGACCGCGGCGAACTGAAGGCCCGCGATCTCGACAGACATTTCGTGCCCGGCGTCGGCCGGCTGGTGCGTGCCGGCGGCCTGAGCCTCGATGAAGCGCGCGAGGCCGCGGTCGAGGCGGGATACCTGCGCGAGCCCGGCGACGTGACGGGCGGCCCCGCGCAAAGCACCGTGCAGGACTTGCTCGACGCACTCGATTCCCCGCAGCCGGTCTATTCCGAGCACGACGCCGATGAAGTCGAGCGCATCCGGCAGGAGCTTGCGATCGCCGATCAGGAAGGCCAGATCGAGCAGGCCATCGACGGCGCGCTGGACGCCATGGGCATGGCCCGCGCCGACTGGAGCACGGCACAGCTTGAAGCCGCCACCCGCATGGTTGGCGAAGGCATCGAGCCGATGGACGCCTTCGAGCGGATCGCAATCGAGATCGCCGATGCACCGCTGAGCACTGAGGGTGCTGCTGTTGCGAAGGCTGAGGACAACGACGAGATTCCGTGGTATGATGGTGATCCTGATGAAGCACAGCGCCCAACAGCATCTGGACCGGGCGAACGCCCTGACGAGGGCGGCGTCAAAGGTGGCGAGCGAGAGCGACCGAGCGGAACTGCTGCGCCGGAGCAAGCAGCACCGCGGCCTGGCGAAGCTGGCGTTGAAGGAGCAGCAGGCGAGCCAGCAGGCGAAGGAACCACCCTCCCCACCGAAACCGTAGAAGTCGACTTCGAGGGGCCGAAGGAACAGACCATCGTGCCCGGCTCGGAGAAGGCGTCTGAAGCGAGGCTAGCCCAGCGCCGCGCCGATGCACGTCTGAAGCCGGCGGTGGAGCAGAAGTTCGGTGGTGC
>Ga0326597_10004112_pt1 | contig 20584 bp, 21 predicted proteins | sample RVTome_12_FD_203789 | JGI IMG/M metagenome (GOLD analysis project Ga0326597, IMG submission 203789) | Soil microbial communities from uranium-contaminated site in the Upper Colorado River Basin, Wyoming, United States - RVT100D185 | ecosystem: Environmental > Terrestrial > Soil > Contaminated >...
CTGCCGGCGAGTGATTTCAGTCCACATGTTGTGCCTCGTCAATTGTTCGACACAACAAACGAATCACAACTTACTGAAATCACTCAACTCTTTTCGGGCCAGACACTTAATGCCCTGCGGTTGGAGGCGATCACCGATCCTGCGAGCGACATGCTGAACGCGATACTCGCGGCAATTCCGTCGATCTTCGCCGCGGTGCTGGTGTTGGCGATCGCCTATCTGGTGGCCCGTGTGGTTTCGGGCATGACCAGCAACGTCCTCAACGCCGCCGGCTTCGACACCATTCTCGAGCGACTGGGTCTGCGGGCGGCACCGGCCGAGGGCGCGCGGACGCCTTCCGAGGTCGCCGGCTATCTGGTCCTGGTCGCGATCATGTTGTTCGCGACCATCGAGGCGCTCAACCTGCTGCGTTTCGAGACCCTGGCCGCGCTCGTCTCCGAGTTCCTGGTCTTCGTCGGGCAGGTCCTGCTGGGCCTCATCATCTTTGCCGTCGGTCTCTATCTGGGCAACCTGGTCAGCCGCACCATCGAGGCGACTAGCGCGCCGCAGGGTGTCTTGCTGGCCCTGGTCTCGCGCGTCGCGATTCTGGTGCTGGCCGGCGCAATCGGCCTGCGCCACATGGGACTGGCGAACGAGATCGTCACCGTGGCCTTCGCGCTTCTCTTCGGCGCCGTCGCCGTCGCCGCGGCGATCGCCTTCGGCATCGGCGGCAGGGACGCGGCCGCGGACGCGGTCACCAAGTGGCGCGCCGCGCTGGCCGGCGAAGGCGAGGGTAGGAAGGCCAAGAAGTAGGACCCGCGAAGGCTGGGCGCTCTTTGGGAGCAAGCCGCCCGGCGCTGTTGCGGCCTCTCCTGTGGCGACTTCGAGGTCGGCCGTGGTGAATAGGATCGTAATGCGGCGGCCGGCGGCTTGCTCCCGATCGCGGCGCGTCGACGGGTACTGAAGGCCGGACCCGAGCGTTTGTCGCGGCGTCAAGCCCGGCGGCGCGGGCTGAATAAGCGTGACGATGGAGGCCGGCACGACGGCGATAGCGCAGCATGAGCGTGACGCCTGAGCTCAAGACCGAGTCGTGGATCGAGCTTCGCCAATTGCTGGCAGCAGGCGATCACGGTGCTTTGCGCGCCTATGTCGATCGTCTCTCGGCCGGCGAGGCACTGCACGCGCTGTTCCACCTGGACGCCGATGAGCGTGACCGGATCCTCACTACCCTCTTGCCTGAGGACGCGGCCGATCTCGTCGAGGAAGTCCCCGACGAGCACGCCGCCGACATCATCGAGCGGCTGCCGCCGGCCGACGCCGCGGCGATCCTCTCGGAGATGCAGAGCGACGACCAGGCCGACGTTCTCGCCAACCTGGAAACGCCGGATGCGGAAGCCATCCTGGCGGCGATGCCGAGCGAGGAGGCCGAGGACGTCCGTCGGCTCGCCGCCTACGATCCCGACGTCGCCGGCGGCCTCATGCAGTCGGAGTTCCTCAGCTTTCTCGGCGATGAACAGGTCGGTGACGTCGTGCGCGGGCTCGGCGAGGCGGCCGAGGAGCTCAAGGACTACGAAATTCAGTCCCGGATGCCCCACTCGAAGAGAGATCACCCGAGATGCCTCCGGTGATCCTCGGTGTCCTGCGGCCCTCTCACAACACGCGGCAGCGTGGCAGGCGTGCCGTCGAGCGCGGGCCGGTGGTCAACCGGGGCGCGTGGGCCGTCGGGCGGACCCCCGAGTGGGGGCACGGCCGCCCCATACCCCGAGACATTCTAAAGCCAAAAAGCGGCGCTCACGAGCGACCGGTTGCCGATCTCACGCGCGGCTTAGCCCACACGAAGCCTAGCGAGCAGGCCTCAATCTGCTTTCATGCCCTCAACCACCGTCAAGGCACACGCCTCTGCGACCGCGGAGCGGTATTTTTCGCTCACGTTATCGACCCAGCCGGCCTTGACGACAAAGTCGTCGCGGTTCCAGCTGCTCTCCTGCTTCAGGGGCCCGAGCATTTCCGGCTGCTGCTCCGCCTTGGCAACGCAGAGTGGCGTAAATGCTTGGACGATAGCCGCCTCGGCGCTTGCCGCCACCATCTGTCCGGCCGTTCCGCCCGTGACCCAGCCACCCCAGGCGAAACCGATGACGATCGCGGCGATCGCGCCGCCGATCGCGCCCCATGCGGCGGGCTTTACCCATTCTGGTACGCGCATTGCGAAGTCTCCCACTTCCTTGAAGCCTTATCCGGGAGTTCCCGATTTCTCCTTATATAACCGACATTCCCCGGATGACCACCGGTTCCGACCATCAGAGTAGCCATTCGGGGCGTCCCAGGCAATTCTGAAGGCGATGCAGGTGGGCAGAGCTCTCCGCCTGCCGCCAGCGCCGGCGGCGATGGCGGTTTCCCGATGCCGATCGCCGTTTTTCCCGTCATCGAGGCGCGCGTCTCCCCTGGTTCTCCTTCCGGCAACGGCTTCGCGGGTCAAGCCGGCACCGGTGGCGCGCGCAAGCGGGCGATGCGCGCCAATATCTGTCCGAACATCCGTGCCGACACCGCGACCTCGGCCAGCTGGAAGGTGATGTAGCGGCCGTGCCGGACCATGCGCGCCCCGATCTTCACCAGCTTCTCGCGGAGCGTGGTCAGCGACCAGTGCACCATCGCCCGTGGCAGAGCCAGCGTGCGCATGAAGTTGGCCAGGTTGTAGGCCAGCGCGTGAAGTTGAAGCCGCACCTCGTTGGCACGGAACTTCTGGCAGGATAGGCGAGTCCAGTTGATCGCGTTCTTGCCTTCCTTGATCCATTGTTCCGCTTTGCCGCGCTGATTGTAGAAGGCTGTCACCCGTTCGGCGGAGCGCTCCAGGTTGGTCACCACGAAGCCGAAGCGGGGGATCAGCTCGCCCGGATGCCACTCGACTTTGGCCACCACCCGGCGGGCACGATCCCAGCTCTGGGCCTGATAGTCGAAGCTGTAGTAGTAGCGCCGGACGTGCCGAGGTGGCCGGCCGACGGGTCGTGTGAGCAAATGGCTGATGCGCCGCTGGAGGACCTGGTTGCCGGGCAGGCGGATCGCATAGAAGAAGCCTTCGGCTTCCAGATACTCATAGACCTCCGGCGCCGCGAAGGCGGCATCGGCCCGGAAGTAGCGCCGGCCAGCCCGATCCCGGTATCTCCGGACCACCGGCTCCAGCAGCTCGCGCCAGCCTTCGGCGGAATGAACATGGCCGGGGCGCAAGGCGCAGCGCTCCAAGTCGCCGAACTGGTTGAAGACGAAGAGCGGGTGATAGCAGGTGCAGCCGAAGTGGCCATTGTAGCTGCTGCCTTCCTGCTCGCCGTGCGTCGGGCTGACGCTGGAGTCGAAGTCGAGAACGATCGTCTTCGAGCTATTCCGCGCCCTGTCGATCCAGGCGCCGGAGAGGTCCACCAGCGCCGCCAGGTTCTCCTCACTCGCCAGCCACGCCGTCTCGAAGCGGCCGATCTGGCTGCTCGACGCCGCCCGGCCGTCGAGCCCCTTGCGCTCCACGATGGCCCGCATCACCGGATCGAGCGACAGCCGCTCGGCGTCGTTCACATCCTCGTAACCGGCGAGACGGCCGTAGACGGACTGGCGCAGCAATCCCGTCAGCAGATGCCGAGCGTTCTTGCCGCGCCGAACCTCCGAGAGAGCGTCGCCGGCCAGCGTGCTCAGCCCGAGCACGTCGTCGAGCTCGCGATAGGGGAGCAAACCGCCGTCGGACGAAAGCTGGCTGCCGTGGAATTCCAGCTTCAGCCGCCGGTCAAAACCAACCCGGAGAGGCCCTGGCTTCGCTTCACCCATCGGGTGCGCCATCCCAAGCCTCCTACGACAGCATCAATTCACTGATTCTTATACCTGAATCGGCCCCTGAGGTCGAACTTCCGCGCGTCTATCTGGGCAATCCGGGTCAGTATCTTTACGTGGTCTCCCGGCCCGGGCATCTCGTCGGCGTGGTGCCCCTCAACCGTCTGGTCCTGGCCTCGCGCGCGCAGACGCTGGCGCAGATCATGCTGCCGGCGCTTTACATCGAGGACACCTCACCGCAAGAGACCGTGGTCGAGTTTTTCGAAAATCACGACTTTTTGGGCGTCCCGGTCATCGACGACCGCCGCCGCCTGGTCGGCGTGATCACGCGCAGCGCCATCGAGGAAGCGATCTCGGAACGCGCCGAGGCCGATCTGATGAAGACCCAGGGCGTCGTCGGCGGCGATGAGATCCGCTCCATGCCGACATCGCTGCGCGCCCGGCGGCGGCTCTCCTGGCTCAGCATCAACATCGTCCTCAATACGATCGCGGCGAGCGTCATCGCCCTCTACGAGGAGACGCTGAGCGCCGTCATCGCCCTGGCCGTGTTTCTGCCGATCGTCTCCGACATGAGCGGCTGCTCCGGCAACCAGGCGGTCGCCGTCAGCCTGCGCGAGCTGACCCTGGGCTATGTCAAGCCGTTCGAACTGTTGCGGGTGCTGTTCAAGGAGCTGTCGATCGGCGTCATCAACGGGATCGCCCTCGGTATCCTGCTGGGTACGGTGGCCTGGCTGTGGAAGGGCAATGTCGTGCTCGGCGCAGTGGTCGGCAGCGCGCTGGCCCTCAACACCATGCTGGCGGTGTCGATCGGCGGCACCGTGCCCTTGATCTTGAAGCACTTGTCGATCGACCCCGCGGTCGCCTCGAGCCCGATCCTGACCACGTTGACCGACATGTTCGGCTTCTTCCTGGTCCTGAGCTTCGCCAGCCTGATGTTGACGCAGCTCACCTGATGGGGAAGTGAAGACATGGCCTGGGTTCGCGTAGTGGCTTGGACGTCCAAGCTTTCTCATGCCGACTGTCTGAAGCATTTCAAGAAAGAAATCGGCGTCGGCCTGAGTGCCGGCCCGGTGTCCTCAATGATGCTGGTGCAGACCGGACCCAATTCCGGTCTCTTCATCCTGCAATTCGCGAGCAAGCGCGACCTGAACGGACACGACAAGGCTCTGAGCCATTTCCGTGACGGCACTGCTGATCTGCAAATGGTGATGACGGTGCACGACGGGCCGGTGACCTGGAGCCGTTGACGGCGTCTCGAGGCGACTGAATTCCGAGGCAACGATCTTTTCCTTCAGCATCGACCTGCGCCGCCAGTCTCGCGTTCGAACCGCATCAGTCGCGCCGTCGGGCGCGGGCTGCGATCCGCTTCTCGATTTCCACAATCAGCAGCAGCGCGATGCCGACGGCGACGATGGTAAGGCCGTCCGGAAGCGACACCGGGCGGCTGTCGAAGATCGCCTGCAGCGCTGGCAGGTAGGTGAAGGCGAACTGCGCCGCCACTACGATCGCGACGCCGATCAGGACCGCGCGCGTGCCAAGCACGCCCCGCCATGTCAGCGAGGTGCCGTGAACGTAACGCACGCTGAACAGGTAAAAGATCTCCATCACCACGAGCACGTTCACCACCATGGTTCGGGCGTTTTCCACTGGCAGGCCCCGGCCGATCGCCCAGGCATAAATGCTGAAGGTGCCGGCAACCATCAGGCTGGAGACGAACAGGATGCGCCAGAGCAGATGCGCGGAGAGCAGGCGCTGATTGGCCGGCCGGGCCGGACGGCGCATCGCGCCCGGCTCGGTCGGCTCGAAGGCCAGGGTCAGGCCAAGGGCGACCGCCGTGATCATGTTGATCCAGAGGATCTGCACCGGCGTCACCGGCAGCGTCAGGCCGAACAGGATGGCCAGGATGATGGTGAAGGCCTCGCCGCCGTTGGTCGGCAGCGTCCAGGCGATGACCTTGGCAAGGTTGTCGTAGACGGTGCGTCCCTCGCGGACGGCGGCGACGATGGAGGCGAAGTTGTCGTCGGCGAGCACCATCTCGCTCGCCTCCTTGGCGGTCTCCGTTCCCTTGCCCCCCATGGCGACCCCGACATCGGCCCGTTTCAGCGCCGGCGCGTCGTTCACGCCGTCGCCGGTCATGGCGATGATCGAGCCGTCGGCCTGCAGGGATTCGACCAGCCGCAGCTTGTGTTCGGGACTGGTGCGGGCAAACACCGTCGCTTCCCGGGCGCGAGCGCTGAATTCAAGCTCCGCAAGGCCGTCCAGCTCCTGGCCGGTGACGACCTTGGGATCGTCGGCGAGACCAAGCTGCACCGCGATCGCGCGGGCTGTGGCGCCGTGGTCGCCGGTAATCATCTTGACCCGGATGCCGGCGGCCTTGCATTCCGCCACGGCGGCGATCGCTTCCGGACGCGGCGGATCGATCAACCCGACCAGGCCCAGCAGGGTCAAGCCGTGCCCGACATCCGCGCTGGTCAGGGTCCGGCGTTCCTGCGGCAGACTGCGGCGGGCCAGGGCGATGACGCGCTGGCCGTCCGTAGCCAGGGCGTCGATCTGCCGATACCAGTACGCCATGTCGAGCGGCCGCTCGCCCTCGAAGCTCGCCGCCGCCGCGCACATGGCGACGATGCGCTCAGGCGCTCCCTTGACATAGGCGAGCGGCGGGCGGCCGCGGCACAGGTGCAAGGTCGCCATGTAGCGGTGGCGCGCATCGAAAGGTATCTCCTCCAGGCGGACGAAACGCGCCCGCGCGGCCCCGAGATCGTGGCCCGCCTTGACGGCGAGCGAGAGCAACGCTCCCTCCATCGGATCGCCGTCGATGACCCAATCCTCGCCGGATTGCCAAAGATGGGCGTCGTTGCACAGCAGAGCGGCCAGCGACAGCTCCTCCAGGACGGGATCGGCGGCCGGGTCGAGGGCGACGCCGTCGGCCCGGAATCCGCCCTGCGGCTTGTAGCCGACGCCCTCCACCTCGATCCGTCGTTCGGCCGTGGTGACGGCGCGGACCGTCATCTCGTTGCGGGTCAGGGTGCCGGTCTTGTCCGAGCAGATCACCGAGACCGAGCCCAGCGTCTCCACCGCCGGCAGGTGCCGGATGATGGCGTTGCGGCGGGCCATGCGCTGCACGCCGACCGCCAGCGTGATGGTCATGACCGCGGGCAGACCCTCCGGGATCGCCGCCACCGCGAGGCCGACGACGGCCATGAAGGCTTCATCCAGCGGGTAGGCCTGGACCAGCACGGCATAGACGAAGACCAGGGCGGACGCCGTCAGCACGGCGGCCGTTATCTGTCGCGCGAAGCGGTCCATCTGCCGGACCAGCGGCGTGGTCAGGCGCTCGACGGCGCCGATCATCCGGCTGATCCGGCCCAGTTCGCTCGCCGCCCCGGTGGCGACGGCGACGCCGCTGCCCTGGCCCGCGGTGATGAAGGTGCCGGAAAAGGCCATACAAACCCGGTCACCCAGCGTGGTCTCGGGCGCGACCGGCGCGGTCATCTTCTCGACCGGTACCGATTCCCCGGTCAGGATCGCCTCGTCGACCCGCAGATAGCGCGCCCTGATCAGGCGCAGATCGGCCGGCACCCGGTCTCCGGCCCCCAGCAGCACGATATCGCCGGGCACCACGGCCTCGGCCGCGACCGTGATCCGGCGGCCATTCCGCAACACGGTTGCATGCGGGTCGATCATCCGGCGGATCGCCTCCAGCGCTCGCTCGGCCCGCCCTTCCTGGACGAAGCCGATGGCCGCGTTGACCAGCACGACGGCGACGATGACGAGCGCGTCCGCACCATGGCCGATCGCCGCCGCGAGCCCGGCGGCGGCCAGCAGCACGTAGATCAGCAGGTTGTGAAACTGAAGCAGCAGGCGCGCCATGGCGTTGCGACGCTTGCCTTGCGGCAGACGGTTGGCGCCATAGCGGAGAAGCCGGCGCGCGGCCTCATCGTCGGAAAGGCCGGCAGGCCCCGTTTCAAGGCCGGCGATCGCCGCGCTGGCCTCGACCGCGTGCCACCGCTGCGCCTGGTCGCGATCGGCTGCGGCGCTGTTGGGCGGGTCGGACCGGGCCGACGAAGGCGGTGTTGCCGTCATGGCTTGCTGGCTTCTATTGCCATCCTGCTGGTCGGGCGTCGGTCGCCATTGCGGGCCCGATACCGCTGTGGCGGGGCCTTCGCCGACGCGATCTGTTCCTCAAACATGGCGGTTACAGGTCGCCGCCATGCGCCCGGGGTGGCTCATCCCGTATCTCGGGATGCCGAGGCGCGGTGGCCAGGCGCCCTATCGCGTGGGCCGTCGCCGTCCGGCGGCCGGTTGGCATGGCGCTGCAGGAAGCTTTCCAGATCCTTGGGTGCGATCCGCCACTCACGGCCGACGTTCACGGCGCGTAAATCGCCGCTCCTGATCCACGCCCGCACGGCGGCCTCGCCGACCTTCAAGAGGCCGGCGACATCTTTCACCGAGAGGAATTGGCGAGTCAGCATTTGAGTGCTCTTCGGCGCTGATTGATTGACTTGAGGCTATTCGAGCGTACTTCGGCGGTCCTTGACGGGGATCAAAGCTGGCGATGGCGCGACCGGCTAGATTCCGCGAAACGTGCGTCGAGAGCGGAACATGAAACAGATCCTCGTGGCGACCGACCTGTCAGAGCGCTCGGACCGTGCCGTCGAGCGGGCGATCCTGCTGACGAGGCAGTTCGGCGCGCGGCTGACGGTGCTGCGTGTCATCGACGAGGATCTGCCTGCCTCCGTCGCCGACCGGCAGAAGCAGGCCGCGGAGACGGCGCTACGTCGGCACCTTTCTTCGATGCCGAAGGCCCGCGCCCTCGACATCGACGCCGCGACCGACTTCGGGAAGGACTGGAAGGGGATCTTGCAGCGGGCGGACGCGGAGCGGGCGGGCCTGATCGTTCTGGGTCTGCATCGCGAGCGTGGTATCGATGGCATGTTTCGCGGCACCACAGTTGAACGGGTGGCTCGCAACAGTGATGCGCCCGTGCTTGTGGTCAAGAATCGGCCCGCCACGGACTATGGCAAGGTCGTGGTCGGCGTCGACTTCTCGGTCTATTCGCGGCGTGCCGCGGCGTTCGCGCTTCATTTCGCGCCCGGCGCCAAGCTTGCCCTGGTGCATGCCTACGACATCCCGTTCAAGAGATACCTTACGGGATCGGACATGCACGCCGAGTTGAAGAAGCGGGACGCGACGCATTTCAGCCAGATGGTCGGGCGAGAGATGGCTGCGTTTCTGACCGGCCTCGAGATCGGCGCGGAGCGGGTCCAGAAGGTGATGCGCGAAGGCGGCCCGCGCGAGGTGATCCAGCATCAGGTGGCGGAACTCGGGGCGGGTCTCCTCGTCGTCGGGACGCACGGTCGGACGGGCGTTGCCCGGGCCTTGCTCGGCAGCATCGCCGAAGCCTTCCTGATCGATCCGCCGTGCGACGTGGTTGCCGTCAAGGCTTGGTGAGCTTCGGCGATGGCGTGGATCATGCGGCGCGGATCGTCGATTTTGTGACTCGATAAAAAGAAGAACGGCCATGCTGATCCGAAAGATCCTGATCCCTCTCAGTGGGCGCTACGATCCTGACGATCCGGAGGACTTTGACGTCCCCTCGCTCCAGATGGGCTTTCATGTCGCCCAACGCTTCAACGCGCACGCTGAAGTTCTCTGCGTCACCGGTGAACCGTCAGCGCCTGACGAAAGGTGGGCCGCCTGGGTGCCGGGATATGGCGTGCGACAGGTGATCTCATGGCTGGAGAAGGAGAGCGAGGCCAGGCGCCGGCGCGCGCGGCGGGCCTATGAGCAGATCCTCGCCGCGTACGATCCGCCTCCTGCCACGCGGCACGTGCCCGGCCCCGGATTTTCGACCGCCTTTATCGAACAGGTCGGCGAGATCGGGGAAAGCGTCGGCAAGCACGGCCGGCTGTCGGATCTGATCGTCTTGGCGACCTCCTGGACGCAATGGCAGATGCCGTTTCGGCCGATCCTCGATGCCAGCCTGCACAGGACCGCCTGTCCCCTTCTGGTCTCGCCGCCGAAGGCCCCGTCAAGCTTGGCCAGCAGGATCGCGATCGCTTGGAACGACACAGTCGAAGCCGCCCGCGCCGTCTCTGCTTCCCTCGGGCTACTGAGTGCGGCGCAGGGCGTCTTCGTCATTTGCTGCAAGGAAAGCGAAACGGTGTCGCCGGTCCCGGATGGTTTGATCGACTACCTCGCCTGGCATGAGATCCGGGCGGAGCCGATTGAACTCGCCGCGCCGCCGCGGCAGGCCGCCTCGGCCATCGCCGAGGCGGCGCTGGCTCACGGCTGCGACCTCGTTGTCGCGGGCGCTTACTGCCACACGCGCGCGCGCAGCCTGCTGTTCGGCAGCATGACCGAATACATGCTGAGCGAGCCCAAGCTGCCGGTGCTCATCGTTCCCTGATTATCGCGCCGCCTCTCCCCCGCAAGCCGAGGCCCCGGGGCCAGCGCCGTGCGGTCGCGGGCCGCCGCGGCGCAATCACTCCGCCGCGACGGCGCCCCGCGGCATACCCAGCTTCGGCAGGCCCGACGCAAATTCCGTCAGGACCTGGCCCGGTGCCGGCACGCGGCAATAGTCCTCGCCGTCGAAGACGCGGACGCCGTTGACCCAGGTGCCGTGGAGTCCGGGGGCGCGGCGCAACAGCCGTTCACCGCCCGCCGGAAGGTCGAAGTGCCGCTCCATCTTGGTGATCGTGATGGTCTCGGGATCGAACAGGATCATGTCCGCCCAGGCGCCGGGCGTCAGGCGCCCGCGGTCGATGATGCCGTAAGCGTCGGCCGGATCGCTGGTCAGCTTGCGGATCGCCGTCGGCAGATCGAAGAGGGCGCGCTCGCGCACCCAATGGCCCAAGAGGTACATGGCGTAGCCGGCATCGCATAGCAGCGCATTGTGCGCGCCGGCGTCGGACAGGCTGATCAGCGTGCCGTCGTTGACCAGCAGCTCGGCGACGCCGTCTTCGTCCATGTTCAGCATGAAGAAGGTGTATTTGGTCTGGAAGTCTTCCTCCAGCCCGAGGTCGAGGAAGACGTCCAGCGGATCGGCGCCGCGCGCCTCGGCGATCTCGGCGATGGTGCGGCCCTCCAGTTCCTTGTTCTTGGCCAGCGCCGTGACCGTCACCGGAACCCAGTCCCAGCGGCCCTTGAAGATGTGCTGGCTGTCGGGCTTCTTCAGGGTCTCGCGAAAGGCGTCGCGGAAGCGCGGATCGGTGAAGATGCGCCGCAGCTCGTCGTGATCTTCCGTCGCCGGCCAGGGCGCCATCGCCTTCAAGATGTAGGCGTGATCGAGGGTGAAGGAGAGGCTGAGCGGCTGGCACGAGCCTTGCGCGTAGACCGGCACGCCTTGCGCACGGGCCGCCTCGGCCGCCCTGACGATGCCGATCGCCCGCTCGGGCTGGTGCGAGAAGTGGAAGAGCGGCGCATAGAAGCTCGGCCGGCCGCTGATCCGGCTCATCTCGCGCATGAAGGGAATGCCGTGATGCTCGCCGCAAGTGGCCATGAAGACGCCGTGGTCGTACTCGCCCATCACCTCGGCGAGGCCCCAGAACTCCTCGTCCGCCGCCAGTCGCGAGGCGATCGGGATACCACCGGCGCCACGGTGGTTCTCGTTGGAGGAGGAGCCGAGGCCGATCGCCCCTGCGTCCATGGCCTCGCGGAAGAGGCCGAGCATGCGTTCCAGCTCCTCAGGGGTGGACGGCCGTGTCGAGCCCTCCGCGCCCAACACCGCGGTCCGCATCACCGTGTGCGAGGCCAGCACGGCGACGTTGGGATAGACGCCCTTGGCCTTCAGCAGGTCCAGGTACTCGCCGAAGCTCTCGAAGCCCCAGTCGACACCGGCCTTGAGCGATTCCAGCGCCATGCCCTCGACCTCGGCCAGGTTGGCCAGGATCAGGTCGCGCTTGTCAGCGGGCGCCGGGGCGATACCGAAACCGCAATTGCCGACCACCACCGTGGTCACGCCCAGCGCGCCGGCAGGTGAAGCGGTCTGATCCCAGGTCAACTGCGCGTCGTAATGCGTGTGCAGGTCGACGGCGCCCGGTGTCAGCACCAGGCCTTGCGCATCGACCGCCTCGGCGGTCTCGCCATCGACTTTGCCAAGCCTTGCCACGCGGCCGTCCTTGACCGCCAGGTCGCCCTCGACAAGGCAACCGCCCAGGCCGTCCGCGATGCGCGCGTTTCGGATGATTAGATCGTACACTGCGTCACCTTTCTCATTCGCTGTCCGCCCGCCGCAATCATAACAGGCGTTGCCGCCGGCGCCACCGACCCGCCACGACGCGGCCAACCGGCCGGCTTGGCGGTGCCACGGCGGGCCTGCCGGGACCACCAGGACCTCTATTCGACCCTGTCAGCCTCGCCGCTATGCCGCTCGATCTGGAGGCGGTCGACGAGGGCACCTTCCCGGGTGACGATGTCCGCGAGGATGTGCTCATCGTCGATTTCTTTAACGTCGCCGACCTTGAGGCGGCTGTTGCCGGCCTCGGCGATCCAATGCTCAAGGAAGTGGCGCACCTCGTCGGCGCCGAGGTGACGGATTGGCACGACGACCATGCCGTGCCCCCGGCCATAGCTTGGCCCCATCCCCGGATGGCCCATCATCGGCCCGGACATTCCCGGCTTGCCGGCGCCTTGGTGTTCCATCATCGAACGCATCATTTCCATCATCCCCATCCCTTGGCCCCTCATCTGCGGCCCCATCATGCCCATGCCCTGGCTCTGCTGAGGCTGCTGCGGCTGGGGCGGCCCGGCTTCGCCGCCTCGGCTCTGCGCCGGATGGTGCGCTCCGGGCTGCTGGACCGCCGCCTGACCGAGGGCGGCCGTCGAGGCGGCGAACAGAAATGCGAGGACGGCCAGGGCCGTTCGCGTGACATGCGTGATAACCATCGTCTCTCTCCTTTCGTGAGTCTTCAGCTCTCGTATTCGACCGTCGTCATCATCCCGCCCGCCATGTGGTAGAGGTGGTGGCAGTGCAGCGCCCAGCGGCCCGGGTTCGCGGCGTCGAAGGCGATGGTGACGCGGCCGCCGGCCGGCACCAGAACGGTGTCTCGCACCGCGCCTTGGAATGGCGTGCCGTCGATCGCCACGACCTGGAAATGGTGCCCGTGCAGATGCATGGGATGGGCCATGCTGGTGCGGTCGACGAACTCGATCTCGACGCGCTCGCCGTCGCGGACTTGCAATGGCGCGTGCTGACCGTGCACGGCGCCGTTCAGCATCCAGACATAGCCCGGCATCTCGGTAATCGTGACGACATGGCGGCGGTCGGCCGGCCGCGGCGTCAGCGGCCGCCTGCTGCGCAGGCGTCGCTCCAGGCCGAGGGCTACCGGCGCGGCCGGGTGCTCTGTCCGCCCGTCAAGTCGAGCGATCCGGCCATTCTTGGTCGCCAGCACGAAACCCGTGCGCAGGCTGTCGCCCTCGCGGACCGCGAACACCGGCCACGCTCCTTCCTCGCGCGGCAGCTCGAGCAGGATGTCGAGCCGCTGGGCGATGGCGAACTCGAAGCGGCCGCCTTCGGTCGGCTCGACCGGCACGCCGTCGACGGCAACCAGGCGGCCGCTCAGGGCCTCGAGGTCGATCCAGAAGTTGGTCGCGGCCGCGGCGTTGATCAGCCGTAGGCGGACGCGCCCGCCGACTTCGACGCGATGCACCGCCGGGTCGTCGAGGGTGCGGTCGTCGGCCAGGAAGGCGTCGTATTCGACGTCGTGCAGGTGTACCGCCGGGGCGGCGGCACCGTGGCCGCCGGGCGAGGGTTGTGGCGCACCGTGGCCCATGCCATGTCCGCCGCTCCCGGTACTGCCGGCAGCCCGCTCATTAGCGCGGCCCAGGCCGGCCAAGATTTCTGCCGGATCGCGGAAGCTGAAGTCGTGCAGCATCACCACGACGTCCTGGAGGTCGGCGCTGGCCTCCGCCGGCTCGCGCACGATCAGCGGCGCTGCCAGCGACTGCTGCTCCTGCAGTTCGTAGTGCGAGTGCATCCAGTAGCTGCCGGCGAGCGGCAGCGGAAAGTCGTATTCGTGGTGCTCGCCGGGCGCCAGCGCAGGTTGCGACAGCCCCGGCACGCCGTCCTGCTGCCACGGCGGAATCAAGCCGTGCCAGTGGATCAGCGTCGGTTCGCCGGCCCGGTTGTCGAGACGCACGCGGAAACGCTCTCCGACGCGGGCGGCAAGGCCGAGCGTGCCGTCCGGCTGCCGGATGGCGTAGGCGCCGGCCGCCCGGCCCAGCACCTCGATAACCCGGCGTTCGACGCGAAGCGTGATCGCCGGCGCGGCCTCGGCCAGCGTCGGACGAGACGGAAACAGTGACGGCGCGACGGCGGCGGCCGCGGCGGCGCCCAGAAAATGACGGCGGGACAGTTTCATATGCCCAATTACTCCTGGAGGTAGCAATGCTCACCGTCCGCTTTCGGCGCGAACGAATGATATTCAAGCCACGCCGGCAGGCGCGGCGGCTACTACGCGGAGAACTTAGGGGGCCGGGTGTACGGCAAGGCGGTAAGTCCGCGTGAACGCTCCCGACTCGATGGCGCCGTCAGAGCCTTGAGACCGGCTATGGCCGCGGCGCCCTCGGCCGGCAACATGCAGAACACACATCCGGCCAGACTGGCACAGCATTTGCCGATCCCGTGGCCGACACACTCATCCACGGGCCCGGGCGCCGCGCTTGCGAGACGGTCCGAAAGATCTGCGGCCACTCCGGCCGGCGTTCCGGCCGGCGGATCGGCGGCTAAAGTAAAGCCGAAACCGAACAGTGCGAACCATACGATAACGGCCAAACCAATCGTCTTGGCCGGGCGGCCGAGCAAATTCGGGAACTGCGACAGCGCGCTCATCATAGTTGCATTGCTCCCACTCGCCGCCTTGCCGCACCTTGATGCCGATCAACGTTATCGCCGGCATCCCGTTCCATGCCGTCGGCCGGAACATCGAGGGCCAAGGCCAATGTTTTACCTATGGCAGGCGGCGCCAAGGATAGACATTCTAATTGCCGCGCCGGGGTGCCACCATCGCGTGCCCACCCGCGAGTGCCGCCGGCCGAGATAAGCCACCGGGTTCGGCAGGGGTGTCCCGTCAACGCCCGAGCTCGGTCCAGCTGGCACCGCCGTCCCGGCTGGCGATGATCGACTGCCGCCGTGAGCCCGGGTCGTAACTAACGGCGTAAAGCTTGCGCCCATCCGTCGGATCGGCGGCGAAGTGCAGCAGATAGCCGCCGCCGGCCATGCTGTCGACAAGCTGCCATTCGAGCGCCGGCTCGGAGGCGCGGAGCAGGCCGAGGCCGACGACGAAGGCATAGATCGCGCCGTCGGCGGCGACGTGCACCATCGTCGCCGGCGCCGTGGTCTGTTGCATAGGCTGCCAGCTGCGCCCGCCATCCTCGCTCCTGACCAGTCCGGCCTGCGTCGCGGCGTAGAGCGTGTTCGGATCACCGGCGGCGACAGCGAGGTCGATCAGTTTATCCGGTGCCCGGCCGATCCGCCGCCAGCTGCGCCCGCCGTCGGCGCTGCGCTGCAGCTCGCCATGGACGCCGTAGATCACCGTGGGCTGCGAGCGGCTGACATCCATCTGGTGGAAGTCGGCCCGCTCGCCGGCCCCGTCCGAGATCCGATCCCACGTCCTGCCCCCGTTCTTGGAGACGAGGAAGCCGAGATTGCCGCCACCCCTCGGATGGCCGCTGGCATACAGCACCGCGGGCTCGGTGGGATGCGGCGTGAAGCCCATGAAGTCGTCGTTGGTCTCGGCGAGCTGCGTGGCCGAGCCGTCGGCGGTGACGAGGTAGAGGCCATGATGGGTCGCGAGGTAGAGGCGCGAGGGCTGTGCCTGATCGACCGCGAGGCCATGGAAATGGGTCTCGCCGGCCAGTGCGCTGACGGTGGTCTGGCCGGCGGCCGACAGCTGGCTTCCCAGCAGGCCGCCGATGCCGGCGAGGGCGGCGATGACGATCGTCGCGGCGGTGAGCATTTTCCTGTTCATTGGTGCATGATCCTTAGATTGCGATCAGTGCCGGGACGGACCGTCTATTCGAGCCTGCCGCGCAGGAAGTCCACGATCTCCGGCGTGTCCCATTCCGCGGGCCCGAGCAGGCGGCCGATCTCGCGCCCCCGGCGATCGAGCAGCAGCGTCGTCGGCAGGCCGACCACCGCCAGCGGCCGCATCGCCTTCATCGACGCATCGATGTAAATGGCGAGGTGGCGCACCTCGATCTCGTCGTAGAACTTCCGCACCGCCGCGACGCCTTTGCGGTCGACGGAAAGGGCGACGACCTCGAAATCGCTGCCGCCGAGCTTGGCCTGCAGGCGGTCGAGGGTCGGCATCTCCTGACGGCAGGGCGCGCACCAGGTCGCCCAGATGTTCAACAGCACCACCCGGCCGCGGAAGTCGGCGAGGCTGAGCGGCTCGCCCTTGGCATTCTCGAAGGCGATCTCGGGCAGGGCTCTGGGGCCGTCGTGGAGGAACGAGAAGTTCTGCAGCGGCACTTGGGCCCGGGCGGCCGAAGCCGCCAAGGCGCTGCCCGCTCCAAGCAGGAACGAGGCAACTTGCCGTCTCGAAAATCTTAACATTGCTGTCTCCCGCTGCTGGTGCAAGCCGACTCGCTCAGGACCCTCAGTGGAGATGGCTCGCGCCGCCGCAGCCGTCCGAGAGATTCCAAATGCGGGCGATCTCTTCGCCGCTGAAGCCGCGCTCGCGGATCAAGTGCTTCGCCAGGCCACCGAAGACGTGCCACCGCCAGCATCGGCAGCAGCAAGGACCGCCTTCGCTCGAATGGGCCACGGCGTAGTCGTATGCCGATTGCTGGGCCGGAGAGAGCGCGAGGCCGTAGAACCCGATCAGCCGCCACGCCAAGGGCGCAGGAATGTCGTACGGATCGGGAGGGATCACCTCGATGTCGGCGTACCGCTTCAGGCCTTCCACCTGCTCGCCATAGCGATGCAGGTCCATCCGACTGCAGCAGGAGCCGCGCAGGCGCGCCTGCGGCGGCATCGAGGGGATCGACTTCAAGAAGCGCTGCGAGCAGTTCGAGTTCCCGTTTTCACTCAAGAACTCGAAGCTGGATCGGAGTTCGTCCGTGACTTGCGGTACGGCCGATGCCGCGTGCGGCAAGCCACCGGCGATCATCGCCACAAACCAGGTGAAAACGACTAAGGGGGCCGAAATCCTGTTCGACATCATTGGTGTCCTTTCAGCATCAGAATGACTTGACTAAAACCAGCTCTTGACCTTGTCCCACCAGCTATGCGGTCCGTGGTGTCGCGGCATTTGCGTGTCGTTGACCAGGGCGTTGATGAAGACCACCAGGTTGGCCGGTTTGAATTCGAGCCCGTGAAAGTTGGCCCGCCAGCGGCCCTCCTTGTCGATCACGTGCGTGACGACGCCGTGCACCTGATAATTGCCGTCCGTTGTCGCGAACTTGTGTCCATAGTCGTGGGCGAGTTGGCGCGTCGCGTCCTCAGGCTGGTCCGGTGTCGTTGTCAGGAAGACCCAGTTGGGCGGATCGAGCCCATGCGCGGGGCCATAGTCGCGCAGCATTGCGGGGCTGTCGTTCCGGGGATCGGTGGTGATGCTGACGAACTGCACCTGCGCCGTCATCGGCGTCTGGTTCACCATCTCTTGAACTTCGGCCAGCCGCTCGGCGTGCAGCGGGCACACATCGGGGCAGGTGGCGTAAATGAAATGCAGGACGACGACCTTGCCGCGGAAGTCCGCGAGCCTTACCGGCCGGCCGTGTTCGTCCTGTAGGGTGAAGCTCGGCGCCACCTGATCGACCGGTTGGAAATATGCCTCTTTCTCTTCCAGAAGCGACTCGAGCTGCTTGACGGTGTGCGCGAAAGCTGCCGCGCCAGCGAATAGGATTGGCGCAGCCGCGATGGCTCCGGCCACGATGAAGATGGCTGTGAATTGCTGTCTCAGCAGTCCCAACATCGTTGTGTCCCACAACTGTTTTCCGCGCCGCGGAAGCCGCCGGTGTCTGGCAGCGCGGTGACAAGACAACCATGCTCGGCCGCATGCTCGATTGCGGTTGTTAGGGCACCTCGCCCGTGTCGGCGCAGGCGTGCCGGCGCCGCGCGAGCGGCGGTCGCCTCAGATCAAGCGGTTGCGTTTGGGCGGGTAGGGCTCGGGTGGGAACACGCGGGCGCGCAAGCATAGGTACGCGGGCGGCATTGCTGTGATGCCGCGCCGCATGGCCGCGGCGTCGCCACCGTGCGACAGGGCACAGGCCATCCCGGCGCAGAGCGGCGGGCAGGCAGCCTCAACGAAACGCTTGCTGGACTCCCCGCAGGCCATGCAGTCACCGGCGGCATCGACGACAGCTGCAGCTGCCTTGCCGAGCATCGGGTGGCCGGGCATCGAGCCCGTCATCGCGTTCGCCAGCACCAGCGCCAGGGCTATCAGGCCAGCCACGGCGAGCGTGCGCGCGTTTCGGGTAAGTCGCCGCATGGTGCCGTCAGTCTGATACCGCCCGGCTTTGAAGGCAAGCTGGTTCGACAGGTTGCGACGATAAGGCGCAACGGTTCGGGAGGCGGAGGTGGGCCGGATCGCCAAAGGCACCGGAAGTTCGCGGGCGGCGCTGGACTGGCTTCTCGATCCTTTGCCCTAGCTCCCAAGCCGAGGCCGGATCGCTTGCTCGAACGCTTCGACCACAGCCTCGGGCATGTCGTAACCGCCGGCTAGGTCATGCGCCGGAAACAAGAACACCCGCTCGACGCCACTCTCGTCCCGCGCCTGCAGCAGTCGCTCGGCGCATCGTTCGGGCGTGCCGAACAGTCCGAATGCATCCGCGATCCGGCGCGCCTGATCCTCAGGAATGCTGGCTGGATCGTGAGCTTCCGCGAGGTCGAAGCCGGCTTCCGACAGCCAGCGGAGATTGGAGGCGCTCGGATAGGCGAGGAAGGGCTGGCCGGGAGCAAACCAGCTTCGCACCCATCGCATCCCCGCCTCGGCGTCGGATCCGAGACCGAGAGTGGTTACGAACACCACCGGGAAACCGTCCAGAGTACGGCCGGCCCGCTTGGCCCCTGCCTCCAAATGGCGGCGCGCGGCGCGGATGCCCGCGGGGTGGAGGCCGACCATGAGCCAGGCACCGTCGGCGACTTCGCCGGCAAGCTCGATCATGCGCGGCCCGGCCGCCAGCAGATAGACCGGGGTCGGCGTCGCGCTTTGGTTTCTGAGCCGGGTCGTGGTTGTCCCGAAATCGACGCCGTCCCCGGCAAGCAGCCGCCGGAGGTCGCGGACCGCCTCACGCATCACCGAGAGCGAGGCGCGCGACTTCCCTATGCTGCGCGTCGATATGAAGCCGGGCGCCACCGTGAGGCAGACGCGCCCGGGCGCTATCTCTTCGAGGCTGTGGGCGAGCGAGGCGAGAACGAGCGGGTGGCGGACCAAGGGGCTCGACGTCGCTGGGAACAGTTGCAGACGATGCGTCGCTCGGGCTGAGAGCGCCAGCGCCAAGTAGGCGTCCCGCCCACTCGATGGGTGGTCGTGAATGCCGACGCCATCGAAGCCGGACGCCTCGCAGCGGGCGACGAACGAGACGAGGTCGGGCAAGGGCAGCCCGACCGGAACCCGCAGTGAGACACGAATCCGAGTCATCTCACGAACTCCAACATTCACGAGCCTCTATCTTAACTCTCCAAAGTCGGTTTCCTACGCCAAAGTAAATGGGCGAATTCGCTGCTGCGTCGATGAAGCCGATCGATCCCGAGCAGTTCAAGTTTGTCCCGCGGCCATGATCTGCTAGGGTCTTCTCGCGTGCGGCACCCGTGACTGCCAGGCACACTGTGTCGAGCGGTCGGGTCGATCTGCCGGTGCCACGAGGCCTTACTTAGATCAACGCGACAAACAGGCTTAGGCTTGGAGGGATTCCCGAATGGATGAGGCAAAGATCGACCGCGCAGCCATGGGGCGCTTGGCGAAAGCTTTGGTTTTTATCTGCGGACCGAACCATCCGACCACGGTTGCGCTCGAAGCGGCGGCCAAGAGTGGTTCTGAACAGGACATCAAGAAGGCCCGCACCCTGTTTCTTGGATTGAAGTCGCGAGACCGCCGGGCCGCCTTGACCATGCTTGCCGATTGAACGGCGCCGTGCCGGGTTGCTAGCCCGAGACGAGGCTCGCCTTCTTCTTGCGCGGAGCTTTGCTCTTGGTCAGCGCCTTTTTGGCGGCCGCCTGCTCGGCCGCCACTCTGTCGGCCTCTTCTTTCGCCAGGCGAAGAGCACGCAGCTTCGCTGTCGTTTCCCTGATCTTCTGCTCCTCCGCCGCTCTCCCGTCTAAGGATTTATTCTTCTTTTTGATCATCGCGAATTTTTTGTCAGCCATCGATCTTCTGGACTTACTCATTTCCACCTACCTCCTCATTCATTTTAGATCTTATGCCGCGCCTCCGCAGCTTCGCCTACGCGGCGTTGCGACGACTTCTCGTATTGCGCTTCTCGTATTGCCGGCATCGTTACATTTCGCGGAATATGCCTTGCGCCAAAGCTACTTTTCCCATGTACAGCGCGCCTGATCGACCGCGGCGCGGCTTTTTCAAATCGCGGTTGCGGCCGCTTGAATTGAAAGAGCCCGCGCGAGGCGGGCTCTTTTTCGCGAGTTCTGTCCGACTCAGTCGGCCAGGCGAACATTCTCCGCGGAGGATTTCCCGTCGCGGCCAGGCTGCAGCTCGTACTCGACGCGCTGGCCTTCATCGAGGCCACTGATGCCGGCGCGCTCAAGCGCCGAAATGTGTACGAAGGCGTCCTTGCCGCCCTCGTCAGGGGTGATGAAGCCGAAGCCCTTCACGGCGTTGAAAAACTTCACGGTTCCAAT
>Ga0326597_10004113_pt1 | contig 20582 bp, 18 predicted proteins | sample RVTome_12_FD_203789 | JGI IMG/M metagenome (GOLD analysis project Ga0326597, IMG submission 203789) | Soil microbial communities from uranium-contaminated site in the Upper Colorado River Basin, Wyoming, United States - RVT100D185 | ecosystem: Environmental > Terrestrial > Soil > Contaminated >...
AGTCAAGGTAGGACTTCCCGTCGATATCGGTGACCCGGCAACCCTGTCCGCCGACCAGCACCGGCCCCAGCCAGGCCGCCCCATAGCCGATGTAGCGCTGCAGCTCCGCGATCTGCTCCGGAGTCAATCTTTGCTGCTCCACCTCTGACCTCCAAGAAAGCCGACAGCGATATCCGATCCCTGTCCCTGTCGCTGGCCCTGTCGGTAGTTCGTTCCTATCGCTGCCGACCGTCTCGGCTCACGACTCTCGGCTCACCCTTTGAGCCCGGTAAGGGCGATCCCCCGGATCATGTACTTCTGGGAAATGACGTAGGCCAACAGCATGGGGCCGGTGGAAATGACCGTGGCGGCCATCAGGGGCCCGTAGTTCATGCTGCCGTAGGGGTCCTTGAACAGGGCGATCCCCACCGGGATCGTGCGAAGATCCTGGGAATTGATGACGATGACCGGCCATAGGAAGTCGTTCCAGGATCCCAGGAAGAGGATCATGGCCACGGTGGCCAGGGTGGTCTTGATCAAGGGAGCGATGATGGTGAGGACGATCCGCGTCTCGCCCGCGCCGTCCATCCGGGCCGCCTCGATCAGGTCCACGGGGATGGACTTGATCCCCTGCTGGATCATGAAGACCCCGAAGGCGCTGGCGAAGTTGGGAGCCAGGATCCCCTGGTAGGTGTCCACCCAGCCGATCTGGGCCAGCAGGATATACAGGGCCACAGAGGTCACCTGGACCGGCACCATCAGGGTGGCGAGAATCAACAGGAAGAAGAAGTTCTGCAGGGGGAATCGATACACGGCGAAGGCATAGCCGGCGAAGAGGCCAAAGAGCAGCGAACAACCGACTGAGACCACCGCTACGACGAAGCTGTTCCAGTAGTAGGCGAGCCACGGGGCCTTGGCGAAGGCCTCGGCAAAGTGCTGGAGCGTCAGCCGGCTGGGAATCCACTTGGGTGGGAAGGCGATGATGTCCGGCGCCGGAACGAAGGCGGTCATGACCATCCAATAGAACGGGAGGATCATGAGGATCGCGACGCCGCTGACACCCAGATACAGCGGGACCTTTCCGACCGCCACCAGGGTGGACCGTGACATGCGACCTCTCCTCAGTACTTGATTTCATAAATCCGTATCAAGCTTCCCTTGATACGGATCGCCCTTTGCCAAGGGCGTTTCGTGTAGGGTTGGCTGAAGCCCACCCTACACGAATTTGTGAAATCAAGTACTCAGTACGTCACCTCGAAGCGCTTGCTGTACACGTACTGCACGACCGTGACCCCCAGGATGAAGACGAACAGGACCATGGCCTCGGCGGAGGCGTAGCCGAAGTTGTACCGCTCGAAGGCCTGCCGGTACAGATCCAGGACGACGACGTTGGTGGAGTTGGCGGGGCCACCCCCCGTGAGGACGAAGACCTGGTCGAAGACCTGGAAGGCCAGGATGCCGTTGTAGATCAGGAGGAAGGTGGTCGTGGGGGCCAGGAGGGGCACCGAGATCCTCCAGAAGCGTTTGACCGCGCCGGCCCCATCAATGGTGGCCGCCTCGTAGAACTGCTGTGGAATGGCCTGGAGCCCGGCCAGGTAGATGATCATGTTATACCCGAGGGTCTTCCAGATACTGAAGATGATGATGGAGGGAAGGGCCATGCGGCTCGACATCAGCCAGGGCTGCTCCGGGAGGCCGACCAGCTTGAGCAGGACGTTGAAGATACCGAACTGCGGGTTGTACATCCACCACCAGACCACGGCCGCAGCCACCGTGCTGGTGACCATGGGGGCGAAGTACACCGCCTTGAAGAATTCCTTGAGGTGGAACTTCGCGTTGAAGAGGACGGCCAGAATCAGGCCCAGGAAGGCCGAGATGGGCACGATGGTCACGACGAAGGTCAGGGTATTGACAGTCGCCTTGCGGAAGATCTCGTCCGTCAGCAGAGCGGTGAAGTTTTCCAGCCCGATGAAGGTGAAACGGCCACGCAGCAGTTCGACCTTGTAGAAGCTGTAGAGGAGGGTCTGGATGGCGGGGGCGACCCGGAAGATCCCGAAGAGCACGATGACCGGGGCGATGAACAGGTAGGCATGCAGGACGCGCCTGGCGTGCAGCCGGGCCAGGATCTGCCGGACAGATCGGTTCCGGTGGCTCGCCATGCTCTTCCCTCTCTCTCGGGCCCGGTTACAATGAAACTGCCCCACGGGGTTCCCCCCGCGGGGCAGCGACCGACCGGCAAGCCCCCAACCTACTTGGCGGCGTCGGCGATGGCCTTGTTGGCCAGCCGGTCCGCCTCGGCGAGGGCGGCGTCAATGGATGCCTCGTGGTGCCAGACCTTCTGGATCGCACCGCCCATGGCATCCATGATCCCGTTCAGTCCCAGGTTGATCGGGAGCTTCTTCCCGGAGGGGTAGAGCTGCTTCAGGCCCTGGTCGTAGGGGTCGGACTTGAAGGGCTCCTTGTCCCAGTTGGCCGCATACCGCGGCGAGGCCCCGTACTTCTTGCAGAGATCGAAATCCTTCTCCTGACTGTTGATCCAGTCGATGGCCTTCCAGGCCAGGGCCTTGTTCTTGGCCTGCTTGGGGACCGAGTAGAGCCAGGCGCCCAAGAGCGTCACCGGCTTGTCCCCGGCCTTGGGCACCGGTGGCAGCGCCATGCCCCACTTCAATTCGGGCGCCTCCTTGGGCTGGCGACCCCGGATACTCACCGTCTCACTGATCTGCATGGAGGCTATGCCCTTCAGGAAGGCCGCCCGAGGATCCGGGAAGTTCAGGCTGGTGGACTTGTCCACGTCCAGCATATCCAGGACGAGCTGCAGGGCCGCCTTGCCCCCGGGCGTATTGATCATCGCCTTGCCGCCCCGCAGGGTGTTCGGGTTGTCGATGAGCGCCGCGCCGGCACCATAGATCGCCCAGAAATGCTTGTGAACGACGCCGTGCGGATGCCCCACATGCCGAATGGCATAGCCGACCCGCGTGATGTTCCCCTGGGCATCCCGCTTGGTGAGCTTCTTCGCGTACTCTCGAAACTCAGCCCACGTCTTGGGTGGTTTTTCGGGATCCAGGCCGGCCTCCTTGAACTGCTCCTTGTTCCAGGTCAAGCCGTAGACGTCAATCCCGTACTGGGGGTAGCCCCACATCCGGCCCTTGCCGTAGTCGGACAGTTCCTTGATCTCGGGGGACACGGCAGCCAGCCATGCCTTGGCCTTGGCGTCTGCCACCGGCTCCAGCATCTCCTCCTTCAGGAATCCAGGGAGCCAGGAGGTGTCAATGAACAGGATATCCGCGATGTTTTTCCCCGCGGCAGCAGCGAAGATCTTCTGCTGCATGGTGTCGTAATCCAGTGCCACCGCCTCAACCTTCACGTTATTCTTGGCCTCGAAGTCGGCAAACAGGGTCTTGTCCGCGAAGTGGGCGGCGCCGGCGGTGATGTCGCCGGCGGGGTACCACAGGGTGATGGTCTTGGCCGCGCCGGCCAGGGCGAGGGCGGGGCTCAGAAGCAGGAGTGCCAGGGCTATCGCGAGCGCCTTTGCGCCTCTCATGGAACATTCCCTCCTTTCAGTCGGATGATCGAAACACCTTCATGGCTCGCGTTCCTCGCCCCCATCTGTGCATCCCTCCTCTCAGGGGCGACCGTGCGTGTCGTAAGTTGAGTCCTATTCGGGTTGCCGTGTCAAGGGGAAACTTCCGCGGCCCGGTAGCGGTAACAGGACCCCAGCTGCCAATGTAAAACGGAAAACTGACAATTGAAAACCGGCCAGCGTGAAACGTAAATGGTTTGAGCGGTTGTCAGTCGTCGGTTTTCAATTTGACAATCCGAGCCCTACCGCGTCAGTTCCTCCAGGAATTGTGCCACTGTGGCGAGGTAGTTGTCCACCTCGGCGTCGCCCATGGCGGTGGACAGGCAGCAGCGCCCGCCGCTGGACAGGTAGAGGCCGCGGTTGAGGCCGAACAGGAACAGCGCCTCGTGGATGAGGCTGTTGGCCTGCTGGGCAGTGCGGTAGTCGCGGACCGGCGATGCGCTGAAGTGGATCTTGAACATCGAGCCGATCCCCGTGATCTGCATCGGCACGCGGGAGCGAGCCCCGAGGTCCTCCAGTCGCTTTCGCAGCCGGTCGCCCGTGCTGTTGAGCCAGCCAAGGGACTGATCCGTCAGATGCTCCAGCGTGGCAATGCCGGCGGTCATCGTGACCGGATTCCCGTTGAACGTCCCGGCGTGGGGGATCTTGGCCTTTCCCGACGAGGCGTCGAAGAGCGCCATGATGTCCCGCCGCCCGCCGAAGGCCCCCACGGGGAATCCGCCGCCGATGATCTTGCCGATCGTGGTGAGGTCCGGCCGGATGCCGAAGAGCGCCTGCGCGCCCCCGCGGCTCAGGCGGAAGCTCTGTACCTCGTCCAGGATGAAGACGATGCCGTGGCGCTCCGCCTCGGCCCGGAGGCCGCTCAGGAACTCCCGCTCGGCCGGGATGAAACCCACGCTCCCCAAGATCGGCTCGACGATGATCCCGGCAATCTGGGGACCCTCCCGGTCGAGGATCTTGCGTGCGGCCTCCAAGTTGTTGTAGGGCAAGAGCACCAGGTCCGCCACCACTCCCGGCGGGATGCCGGCTGATCCGGGGACGGCGATGGGTGCCTCCGCCGGTCCGGCCTCTGCCAGGGGGGGGCGCACGCTGATCTCCACGCTGTCGTGGGAGCCGTGGTACCCTCCCTCAATCTTGGCGATCTTCCGCCGTCCGGTGAAGCCTCGCGCGGCCCGGATGGCCATGAGGGTGCCCTCGCTTCCACTGTTGGTGAAGCGGACCTGCTCGACCGAGGGGACGCGCTCCACCAGCATCTCGGCCAGGCGCGTTTCCAGGCCCGTATTGGTCTGGAAGGCGGTCCCCCGACTCAACTGCTCTCGTACCGCCTTCATCACGGCCGGTGGCCGGTGCCCCAGGATCAGAGAGGTGGCGTTGTTGAACAGGTCCAGGCGCCGGTTCCCGTCAATGTCCACGAACCAGCACCCTTCGCCGTAGTCGGCGTAGCAGGGGAAGGGCGGGAAGAAACACAGGGCGCGCGTGACCCCGCCTGGCAGGACGCGCGCGGACCGCTGGGAGAATTCTTGCGATTTGGGATTCGCGGCCTCGTAGGCCTTCTGCTCGCGAGCCAGGATCTCCCGGGCCCGGGGTTCTCGTTCTGCCAGGTTGCGCATCGCTGTCTCCTCCTGCTCGTCCCAGCAATCACACTGGTGCGGTATCTGTCGGTGCCCGTAGGGCACCCAGCCCATTGGCATGGTCCGCAGCCATGTGGGCTGGGTCCCCGTCGCGGTAGGATGCTATCGCCTGGCACCTCGTCGCGTCAACCCCATTCGGGGGCCAATGGAGAGCATGGGTGTCCGGCTTCGACCGTATGGCGGCCTGGTCCCGTCCGGCTGTCCCGTCCGGCTTGACACGTCTCCGGGTTGGAATTATCGTGACGCAGCCTCGGTCGTCGGGGGCCGCTTTGATGCTCCGGAGTGCCGCCGGTGTGCCCAATCGGAGGAGGGGAATCGCGCGGTTTTCTGATGGAGAAGGGATGAGGATCCTCGGACTTCTGCTGGCGACAATCCTTCTGGGTTTCGCCCCACCGGCGCCCACATATGCCGTCACGAAATCTCGCGAGGAAATCACTCACCTGTTGGATTTCGTGGCCAAGTCCCCGTGCGCCTTCTTCCGCAACGGAAGAGCGTATCCCGCAGCCGAGGCGAGGGCGCATCTCGAAAGGAAAAACGCCGCCTTGAAAGACCGGATCCGGACCGCAGAAGACTTCATCAACCTCGCCGCGGCCAGAAGCAGCGTGAGCGGCGAGTCCTATCGAGTGCGATGCAACCCCGGGCAGGAGCAGGAGACGTCTGCATGGCTGAGGTCGGAGCTGCTCAGGTTCCGAAGTCAGCCTCGGTAATCCCGGGCCGATCCGCGAGGAGGACAAACAGGGAGAAATGATTCTGCGGGATAGTGTTCGGATCAATGCGCCTCCGGAGCGGGTCTGGCAATATCTTGAGGATCCCGAGCGCATGCAGCTCTGGAATCCCAAGATCAAGGCGGTCGTTTCGGTCTCCTGGGGCCAGCGCTGCAAGGGCTTTCGATATCGCCTGACGTACGTGTTGGGCGGCAAAGAAAGTGAAATCTCAGCGGAGATCGAAGAGTACCAGCCGCCCACGAAGTTGGTCATCCGCCACACCGGGGGCAGGCTGCCGCCCGGCGGCTATGCCCAGGAGATCTATGAGCTCTCGAGGGAGAATGGGGGGACAGCTCTGACCCAGACCATCCAGGTCCACAACTCTGGGATCAATCTCTTCTTTCGACTCTTGATCGCCTGTATCTATCGGTTCGGCAAACCCACCGGGAAGAAGTACCTGACGGTTTTGAAAGAGCTGGTGGAAGGGGCCGCCTGAGCCCGCGCCGTACAGCCATTCATCAGAAAGTTATGAGAAAGGAGACAAGAAAGGGGACGACAAGAAAGGGGACGTTGCATTACAAGTCATATATTCGTTTATGCTGCCCGTCTGAGTGAAATTCAACTCGAGTGAGCTCGGAGAGAATATTACAAACAATACAACGGAACTGTCTCGACGCTATCCCCGATCGCCGTCTGGATAGCGGTCGAGAACCGCCTACTCCGTGACCTCGACATCTGCCTCAAGGGGCACCATCCTGTCCAAAGTCCGCCGGATTCTCTGGCGGACAGTGCTGGCCGTGATCGCGGTTACGGCGGGAATGATCCTCTGCCTGCGCTGGATCCCCCTTCCCACGAGTGCGTTCATGGTGGAGAAGCGGCTGGCCAACCTCGTTGGCGGGAAACCCCAGAAGAGCATTCGCTACCGCTGGGTTGAGTGGGGATCGATCTCGCCTGACATGCGAGTCGCCGTCGTTGCTGCCGAGGACCAGAGCTTTCCGCATCACTGGGGCTTCGACCTCGAGTCGATCCTGGACGCTCTGCAGAAGAAGGAGAAGAGGCATCGCCTCCGCGGAGCCAGCACCATCACCCAGCAGGTCGCCAGGAACCTGTTTCTGTGGCCCGGGCGCAGTTATGTCCGGAAGGGTCTTGAGGCATACTTCACGGTCTTCTTGGAGCTCCTCTGGCCAAAGAGGCGGATCCTCGAGGTGTACTTGAACGTCGTCGAACTCGGTGACGGCACGTACGGTGTATCCGCTGCGGCCCGGACCTTCTTTGGCAAGAGGCCCGCCGAGCTGACGAAACAAGAAGCCGCCCTCCTTGCCACGGTGTTGCCGAATCCCATTCGGTTCGACGTCAGGAGGCCCACGGCCCGCATGCAAGAGCGCGCCCGCTGGATCGAGGAGCAGATGGCTCAGCTCGGCGGCCCTGCGTATCTCCGAGGTCTCTGAGCGGGACGTTCCAGCCAATGGGGGCCGGCGCGAATGCAGTCTCGGCCCCTCCTTCCTTGCGCCGGATTCTCTAGTACTACTGTGTCAGAAGATCACTCCCGCCCTCTGGCGACAAAGGCGTCGCTCGGACATGGGTGCGAGAGGGGAAAGCGCATTTTGTGACACAATAGTACTAGCAGGCTGCTGAAAAACTCTCTTTTGCCCAGGCTGCTCAAAAAGGTCCAGATGCAAGGCGGCGCGCCGGGTACCCATCCGCAGGATGGGTGCAGGTGCGAGGCGTACTTGATCCGTACGTCGCAGCGCCGCGCGAGCGCGCCAACGCCGCAGATGGGCCTTTTTCAGCAGCCTGCTAGTCCACGAAGGTGCAGCCGCGCTCCGCCAACGTCTTCGCGACCCAGTCCGGGATCAGCTTCCCCGCCTGGATGTTTGCGACGGTCCGACTCTCCTTCTCGGCGATCTTGGCAAGACCCGCGAGCACCTCGTCCCAGTCCTCGCGCGGGATGACCACCACGCCGTCCCCGTCCCCCACCAGGATATCCCCGGGGCGGATCGTGATGCCGCCGCACGTGACGGCGAAGTTCACCTCGCCCTGTCCATCCTTGAAGGGACTGTTGGGCGTCGAGCCCCGGGCGAACACCGGCAAGCCGACCTGGCAGATTCCCTCCACGTCCCGGACCATCCCGTCGGTGACCGTCCCGGCCATTCCCTTGGCCTTGCCGATCATGCTGGTCAGGTCCCCCCAGGTCGCTGCGCCCTCGAAGGAGCTGGTCGCGATCACCAGCACGTCGCCCGGCTGGGCCAACTCCAGCGCCTTGTAGATGACCAGGTTGTCGCAGGCCCGGGTCCGGACCGTCAGGGCCGAGCCGGCTACCTTCATCCCGGGGCCCACCGGCTTCACGCTGTGATGCATGGCCCCGAACCGGCCCATGGCATCGACGATGTTGCCGGTGGGATACTTTGCGAACTGATCCACCAGAGCCTTCGGCGCCCTCTGGATCTTCGTCTTGACTCGGAATCCGATTCCAGCCATGGAATCCTCCTCGAAGGCGGTCAGCCGTCAGCTTTCAGCTCTCAGCCCTGGCGCCGCCCCCTGGGTTAAAAGAGTTGGCAGATCTGACCGACGCAACTGAAACGCTTACGACCTCTGGTGGAAGGGAAGCCGAACGCTGACCGCCGACTGCTGAACGCTTTCATTCACACGACCCGGTCCTCGATGGCTTTCCCCGCGGCGCACCGTTGCAGGTTGGCGAAGACCGCACGCATCTTCTGGCGCAGGGCGTCCACGGTGCCGGCCGCGATATGGGGCGTCAGCACCACGTTATCCATCTTCAGGAGCGGGCTGTCCGCCCTCATGGGTTCCTGCTCGAAGACATCCAATCCCGCCCCGGCGATCGTCCCGCTTTCCAGCGCCTTGATCAGGGCCGGCTCGTCCACGATGGCTCCCCGGGCCGTGTTGATGAGGATGGCCGAGCGTTTCATCTGTTCGAACTGCGGCGTGCCCATACAGCGCCGGGTCTGATCCGTGGTGGGAACGTGGAGGCTGAGGATGTCGGACTGCCCCAAGAGCGTCGCAAAGGACACCGCCGTGATATCCCAGGTGGCAGCTTCGGGCGGTGGCTTCTGGAGATACGGGTCGTGATACAGGATCCGGGCATCGAAGGCATAAGCCCGCCGGGCGACCGCCTGGGCGATCCGGCCGAACCCCAGGAGGCCCAGGGTCTTGCCCGCCAACTCGAACGAGACGGACCGCAGCCCCCACTGGAGCCACACCCCTTCCCGGAGCTTCGCGTCCGCGAATACGAGGCGCTTGTACACCGCCAGGATGAGCAGGATCGTATGCTCCGCCACCCCCACCGTGGTCCCGGCGGGGCAGAGGGCCAGGGGAATTCCGCGCGCCTTCAACGCCTCCTTGTCGATCTTCTCGTGGCCCACGCCCTGGTGCTGGACCATCTTGAGCCTGGGGGCAGCCCGGAGATCTTCCTCCGTAATGGGCCAGTCCGCCACCAGCAGAAAGTCGGCCAGGCGAAGGTGCTCCCGCCACGCCTCCTGGCTGTCGCCCCCCAGTGTCACCAGCGACCAGCCGGCGGGCATCGCGCTGCGGATCACCTCGTACACGTCTGCCGCCGCGCGGTTCCAGTACACGACCGTGTAGTTCATCAGGTCCTCCAGCGGAGCACCGTGTTCTCTCGGGCGGACTCGTAGGCGCGAAAGGCGATCTCCAGGGTCTTCAGGTTGTCCGGGCCATTCGTCTGGAACGGGGCACCACTCCGCAGGCACTCGGCAAAGTGGTTAATGGCCCCCCAATACATCCGTACGTAGGAGTCCGTGGTGTCCACCGGGATCCGCTCGATCCGGCCGCTGGCCCCGGAGAGCGTCAAGCGCCCATCGTCGTTGAGGAACAGCGAGCCCCCTGTCCCCTCCACCACCAAGGTGTCAGCGGAGGTCGTAGTCGGATATCCGTAAGAGGCCCAGCTTGTGTCCAGCACTCCCAGGACTGGCCCCTGGTTCAAGACCATCGTGACGACCGTTTCGCCCACGACAGTCTTGGCCGGACATCGGGTCTGGACGTAGACGCTGTCCACCTCGCCAAACAGGAACCGCATCGTGTCGATGTGATGGACCAGGAACTCAAGGATGATGAGCTGCGGCATTGCCTTCAGGCGGGGTTGACGGGGGATCAGGAAGGTCTCGGGATGCTCTGGGGTGGGGACGGCCGCAGGACTCCGGATGCTGAGTCGGGCGTAAAAGGGTTCGCCGACGGCACCCTGCTGGACTTGCCGCCTGATTTCCTGGAACCAGGCCCGCCACCGCCAGTTCTCGTTCACCATCAGGCGGACCTGCCGCTGCGCGTACAGGTCCACGATTGCCCGCGCGTCGTCGAGGGTTATGGCCAGGGGCTTCTGGCAGAGGACGGGCCTGCCCCGGGACACCAACTGCTCGGTGACCTCCCGATGGGTCTCCGGGGGCGTCACCACATCGTAAGCGTCGACCTCGATGCCCTGCATCAGGTCCTGGACGCTGGTGAATGTCCTACCGATTCCGAATTCCTGGGCCCGGGCCTGGAGTTTCTTCGGATCGGGGTCGCAGATGGCGATCACCTCGACTTTCGGCACCATGCGCCAGGACTTCAGGTGAAACTCCGAGGCGAACCCGCACCCCAGGAGGGCCACACGCAAGGTCTTCTCTGCCATCGGTCCTCCCTGCTCCAGGGTTGGCTGCGGCAACATCGCACGACACCTGCCGTGCTGCGATGCGGAAGTGCTGCAGTTCTGACAGGGAACCGCAGCACTGCAACACCGCAGCACCACGTCACGGCTCGTCCGGCAATTGCGCCTGCGGAATCTCCTCGCCCACGGCGGGACCGCCAGGATTCCGCCTCTCGCGACCGGTCAGCAACAGGGGCTGCTGACCATCGTGCTCCCTAACCTTATAATTGCCCCCGCCGTCATCTCCTCTCTCACCGCAGGCACGCCAGGTGTCCCTCTTTCCCCATTGCCTATCCCGAGCGGCTGCTGGTCCTTCTTTCTCCTATCCTTTGATCGCGCCCGCCGTCATGCCCTTCACGAACCATTCGGAGAGGAAGAGGTACAGGACCAGCACCGGCAGGGTGGCGATCATCAGGCCCGTGGCCAGCATGCCGATGTCAAAATACTGGTCGCTCACCAGGAATTGGATGGCGAGCGGCAGCGTTCGGATTCCCTGCTTCGTGATGAAGATCACGGCGTAGAGGAACTCGTTCCAGAAGTAGATGAGGTTCAGGATCACCGTGGTGGCCACGGCCGGCAGGGCGATGGGAAACATCACCCGCCAGAACATCGCCCAGTCGCCACAGCCGTCGATCCGGGCCGCGTCCTCCAGCTCCTGGGGAATCTGGGCGAAAAAGGCCCGCAGCAGGTAGATGGTCAGCGGCAGCTCGGTCGCTACGTAGACCAGGATAAGACCGGCCAGGGTGTTGAACAGCTTGTACTGGACCAGGATCTGGAACAGCGCCAGCAGCATGATCTGGGGCGGGAACATGATAGAGAGGAAGATCAGGAGGAAGAGCGGCTCCCGCAGCGGAAAGGCATACCGCCTGCGGGCGAAGGCGAAGGCCCCCATGGCGCCGATGACGGTCACCAGGAGCACCGAGACCACGGACACGATGGTGCTGTTCCTGAAATACGTCGCGTAACCGAATTCGGTCCACGCCGTGTAGTACTTCCCCCAATGGGCGGGGATCGGCAGGCCGTAGTGGCTGCGGTAGATCTCGTCCGTCGTCCGAAGGGACATCATGGCCGTCCACAGGTACGGCCCGGCAGAGAACGCCGTGTAGGCCAAGAGCGGCAGGAAGAGCAGCGTCTTTGTGAGCCGTTTCCGCATCCTCAGAACTCCAAGACCTCTCTTCGTTGGAGGAGCCGCGTGAAGGCATAGGACAGCCCGAAGATGATGATGAACCAGATCACGGCGATGGCGGATGGATACCCGAGGTCAAGTGTCTTCCACTCGAAGGCCCGCTTGATCACATAGGTGGCGACCGTCTCGGTCCCCCACATGGGTCCGCCCCGGGTCATGACCCAGACCAGCGCGAACTGCTTCATCTTGCCGATGAAATCCAGGATGGCGAGGTTGATCATGGTGGGTCGCATCAGGGGGATGACGATATAGACCGTTCGGCGCCAGCCGTCGGCCCCGTCCACCCGCGCGGCATCCAGGTATTCCAACGGGATGGCATGGATCGCCGCCAGCATGACCACCATGTTGAAGCCCGCGAACATCCACGTGGTGACCAGGATCAGCGCCGGGAGCGCCGTGGTGGGGCTGGCGAGCCACGCTTGGGCATACTCTCCCAGGCCGATGGCCCTGAGGACAAGATTTGCCATCCCCCAGTCGTAGTTGTACACCCACAGCCAGATCACGCCGACCACCGGATAGGACATCAGGACCGGCGTGAACCATACCGTGCGGAAGAACCTGGCGAAGGGGACCCTGCCGTACAGACCCAGGGCGAGAAGCAAGGCCAGGGGGATGTCGATCACCGGGGCCACCAGCCCCCAGGTGAGGGAGTTTCGGGCGGCCCTCCAGAAGACTTCGTCGCTAGCGAGAATCTCCTGGAAGTGCTCGAGCCCGACATATTCGTACTGCATCCCCAGGTCCATGCGGAGCGTGTGAACGCTGTTGAAGAAGGTCACCAGGACCGGATAGATGGTGAAGGCAAGGTAGAGGGCGACGGTGGGGCCCAGAAACATTGCGATCGCCCCCCAGGGACGTCGGGGGGGACGCCGTCGGATGGCCTCGTGGGGCAGGACCCGAGGCATAGCCGGGGCAGTCTCTAGCTGGTCGGCAGGCATGACGATACACCGGGGTCAGGGTCAGGGGTCGGAGTTCGATCTTCCCCAGCCCCTGACCCTTGGCCCCTGATCCCTTAGAGATGGGCGTTCGATCTATTTGCCCTTGAGGCGTGCCTCTTCCAGTTTCGCGATGGCCTCGTCCGGCCCGATCAACTTGTTCGGCAGCCCCTGGTTGACCGTGGCCACATAGACCTCCCACAGGCCGGGCTTCATCAGGACCTTCATGTTCTGGGCGGTCAGATCCACCCACTTGGTGGTCTTGTTGACCTTGCTGTATTCCTCGAAGTACCACTTGATGGGGCTGTCAATCTTTGCCGCATCCGTCTTGATCCCGGTCTGGACGCCGGTCCTGCCCATCCACATGTTCCCGATCTCGATATCCGCAAAGGCGTCGGCTACTTTGCCGGCGAGGGACACATTCGGGCTCTTCGCTGCCACGGCGAGGGAGCCACCGACCCCCAGGAATTTTTCGCGGTGACCTTTCCCATCCTTCATCAGCGGATTGTTAAGGAGTCCCAGCTCGAAGTCCTTCGGCTGGCCACCCTTCTCGGGGGAGACGAAGGCCCGACCGGTGTACCAGGAGCCCACGGGGAACATGCACGCCTTCTGCTCCGTGTGGAAGTAGCGATGGGCCTCGGCCAGGGTCATGCTGGTCAGGGCCTTGGCGTACGCACCCAGATCAACCAGCTCCTTGTAGTATTTGAACACCTCGACCACGCGTGGATCCTTCCAGCTCATCTCCCCCCGGGCGAGCTTTATCAGATCCTCGCTACCGATCTTGCTGAGAAGCAAGGCGTTGGGAATGTACATGGCTGCCCACTCCCGATCAGCCGCTCCCGTGGCGAACGCCGCATTCCCGGCCTTGGCGCACTTGGCGACGACGTCTTTGAACTCGGCCTGGGAGAAGGCAAAGCTTGCCGGGACCGTGATCCCGAGCTGGCGGAACATCTTCTTGTTGTAGTAGATCTCGTCCGAGGCAGCTTCCACCGGAATGGCCCAGGTGCCGACTTTGCCGCCCGGTCCCGGCCGGGTCCAGAAGGCCTTCCCATAGGGCTCGATGTTCTCCCAGCGGATCGCGCCGGAAAGGTCAGCCAGCCATCCGGTGCCGATGAACTCCGGGACGTCCATGTCGTAGTAGAAGACGTCCGGGAAGCCCGAGCCTGCCGTGAACGCCGCTCGGAGGGTGGGCCACATGTTCTTCTTCTCATAGAAGGTGATGTCCACCGTGTTGCCGGGGTGCTTCACCTCGAACCGCCGCTTGGCCTCGAACAGCACGGCCTTCTTGCTGTCCTCGATCGCCCAGTGGCTCCACCACGTTAGCTGGGCCGCCTGGGCGGCACTGGCCATGACGAACAGGGCAACGGAAACGATCAACCCGAGACTTCTCGCTCGTGTGCGCATGGACCCCTCCCGCGTTAAAGGCCTGCTCAGCATACCTACCCCTTGCGACGGTATCACTTGCTGGAAAGAAAATCGAGTGCCGCCGCCACGCCGCCCCGGGTGAACGGAACACCGGCCAGGGCGAGCCCCATCTCCACCCCGCTCAGGGTCCCGGCGAGCATCAGGTCGTTGAAGTCCCCCAGATGGCCGATCCGGAAGACCTTCCCCTTCAGCTTCCCGAGGCCCGTGCCGAGCGACAGGTCATAGCGATCCAGGATGGCTTTCCGCAGGGCATCGGCGTCGTACCCCTCGGGCATCATCAGCGCCGTGACCGTGCTGCTGTATTCGGCTGGACTTAGGCAAACGAGTGCGAGGCCCCATGCCCGGACCGTAAGGCGGGCCGCCTCGGCGTGACGGCTGTGACGGGCAAAGACGTTCTCCAGCCCTTCCTCGAAGAGCATGCGCAGGGCTTCGCTCAGACCATACAGCAGGTTGGTCGCCGGGGTATAGGGGAAGAATCCCGCCTGATTATCCCGGAGCATCGGCTCCCAATCCCAATACGACCGCGGGAGCCGTGCCGACCCTGCGGCCGTCAGGGCCTTCGCGCTGATAGCAGTGATACCAAGGCCGGGTGGCAGCATCAGCCCCTTTTGGGAGGCGCAGATCGTCACATCCACCGCCCATTCGTCGTGCCGATAGTCAATGCACGCCAGCGAGGAGATCGTGTCCACCAGCAGCAGCGCCGGGTGCCCGACCCGGTCCATGCGCTTCCGGATCTCGGCCAGCCGGGTGGTCACACCGGTTGAGGTTTCGTTGTGGACAACCGCTACGGCCTTGATCGTATGCCCCCGATCCTCGGCCAGCTTCGATTCCACGATCTCGGGATCCACGCCATGCCGCCAGTCGCCGGGAACGAAATCCACCTGGAGACCCAGCCGCCCCGCCATACTCCGCCACAAGGTGGCGAAGTGGCCGATGTCGAACATCAGGATCCTATCCCCTGGCGACAGGGTATTCACCAGGGCGGCTTCCCATCCTCCCGTTCCGGAGGAGGGGTAGATCACCACGGGACCCGAGGTCTGAAAGACCTGTCGGAGCCCCTCGAAGACCTCCCGGGCCAATCGCGAAAACTCCGGCCCGCGGTGGTCAATCGTGGGCCGGCTCATCGCCCGCAGGACCCGGTCGGGCACGTTGGTCGGCCCCGGGATCTGGAGAAGGTGACGCCCGCTTCTGGAAGCCATACGATGCCTCCCGGCAGGATGCGGACTCACGACACGGGACGTCCTGGATTTGAGGTTGGCGCGACGCGTCCGCGAATTTCCCCGCTGGTTGCGTGAGAGAACTGCGGTGCCGTCGTCCCGGGACGGGCGCGGCTGCAGCAATGGAAACTGGCTCAGGCGAACAGGCCGCGCTCGCGACCGTGGGCGAGCTTCACGGCCACGTCAATGGCGTCCAGCATGCTCTGGTGGGCCGCGGTCCCCTTCCCGGCCTTGCCGAAGGCGGTCCCGTGGTCCACCGAGGTGCGGATGATGGGCAGCCCCAGGGTCACGTTCACGCCGCTCACCGAGGTCCACTTCTGCGAGACCCGGTCAAAGGTGAAGCCCAGGGTCTTGAGGGGGACGTGCCCCTGGTCGTGATACATGCAGACCACAATGTCGTACAGTCCCCCCCGCGCCCGCCCGAAGACGGTGTCGGGGGCGATGGGTCCCTCCACCCGGATCCCTTCCGCCTTGGCCTCCTCGATGGCCGGGATGATCTCCTTGATCTCCTCGTCGCCGAACAGGCCATGCTCTCCGGCGTGGGGATTGAGGCCGGCCACGGCGATCTTGGGCTCGGCGATGCCCAGGGCCTTCAATGCGCGATTCGCCAGGCGGATGACGGTCAGAATCCGCGGTTTCTTTGTGCGCTCGATGGCCTCCCGAAGGGAGACATGGGTGGAGACGTGGACGACCCGCAAATCCTCGCCCAGGAGCATCATGGCGTAATCCTTGGTGTTGGTCAGGGCCCCGAAGATCTCGGTGTGACCCGGGTGAGGGCAGCCGGCCTGATTGATGGATTCCTTGTGGATGGGGCCGGTGACCACCGCGTGGATCTCTCGCGCCAGGGCCATTGTGATTCCCCGCTCGATGTATTCCACCGAGGCCTTGCCGCACATGGCGCTGACCTTGCCGTACTGGAGCTTCGCCATGTCCACGTTCGCCAGGTCCAGGACGTCCACGGTGCCGTGGGTGAAGCGCGCATCGGACACGTTCCGGATGGGGGCAAGCGTCAGCGGCAGCTTCGTGATCAAAAGGGCATCGGCCATGGCGTTCCGGTCGCCGATGACGAAGGGCCGCGCCTTGGCGTACACGGACGGGTCCGCCAGCGCCTTGCCCGCAATCTCCGGTCCGATGCTGGCGGGGTCGCCCATGGTGATGCCGAGAATCGGTCGATCCATGATGACATGCCTCCCTGTCACAGCGTTCAGCCGTCAGCCATCAGCCGTGTCCGACAGCGACAGCGATCTCCGACAGTCCCGCCATGGCGGGATCGCTGTCCCTGTCGGTGATCACTGGGGGCTGACCGCTGAAGGCGTTATATCACACCCGGATACGCCCGTCATCCGCTCGAACCAGCTACCAGGGATCCAATCCCAGGAGCCTGGCCGGCGTCTGGCGGGCCATCAGATCGATCTCGGCCTGGCTGAATCCCTGCGTCGCCATCTGCTGGAGAAACTCACGCATGCCCTGGACGGGATCCAGGTCGTACACCGCCGCGCCAAGATCCGTCACCAGGACTGTCCGCTCGACGCCCACGGCCCGAAGCATTGCCGCCAGACCCGGCAGGTCCGTCGCGCTGTTCCCGTGGAGGTGCATGCGCTCGAAAAATGCGCCTTCGGATGCCATCGCCTTCTGCATGGCCAGGGGGATCGCCAGGGAGTTGAGCTCGGGATGGCTCACCAGGACCTTGCGAACGCCGGCCCGCCGAGCCTCGTGGACCAGCACCAGAATCTCGTCTGGGGACAGGTGGCAGGTTCCGAGGATCACGTCCGCCTCGGCCACGAGGGCGAGGATCGGTTTCACGTCGTTCCGGAGGCGCCCCGCGTCGTCCAGGATGGTGATGCCGCCGGTCTTCGCATCGTGGCGCCGCTGGTTCGCCGCCGAGTGAGTCGGCATGAAGATCTCTTTGGCCCCCAGGGCGATGGCCGCCCGGACCGCTTCGGGATTCAGGCCGCCCACCGGCTCGTTCAGGGTCACGCTGCCGAAGACTCGGATGCCCCCGACCACGCCCTCGACGACCTGGGCCAGATCGGCGGTGATGGTGTGGTGCGACTTCAGGAGCAGCGCCCGCATCCCCGCCGCCTTGGCGGCACGGGCGAGCGCCACGGCGTCCAGCTTGCGCGGTCGGACGTCCGGTCCCGCGTGCACGTGCAGGTCAATGACGCCTGCCAGATCACTCATAGCCTTCAGCCCTTAGCGATCAGCCCCCAGTGATCACCGACAGGGACAGCGACAGGGACAGGGGTTGTACCTCGCTGTCGGAGATCGCTGTCGCTGTCGGACACGGCTGACTGCTGACCGCTCGCGATTGCCCTAGGGTACACGGACAGAGCTCAAGCCGGCATCAGCGAACGCAGGTACGAGGCTGTCTTGATCGCCAGGGCAGGGCGATCGCCGGTCGGGGCCAGACTGACGGAGGCGGCGCCATCGTACTGGATGTCCTGGAGGGCAGCCATGAGGGCGGACCACTCCAGTCCAGCTTTCTCGCTTGTCCCTGGCGGGACCCGTCCAGGATCGTAGAGGTGGAGGTGGCTTAGCAACCCGGCCGCGGCTCGGATTCCCTCCACCACCGACGGCTCCTTTTTGAGGAGCTGGTGGGTGTCCAGCATCATTCCGAAGCCCGGGTGATCAAGACGTCGTACCCAGGCCACTGCCTCGGCTACGGAACAGATGAAGTTGCTGTCGGCATCATCGGTGGGCGTCAGGAGGAGCTTGGAGCCTGACGCGGCCCCGAACTCTGCCAGTGCGCCGAGGATCTCCTCTGCCATTGCTCCCACGGTCTCCAGGGAGTCTCCGGCCGGGACCATGCCCTTGGCGCCGGCCAGGGTGACCGGCACGCCGAAGTGGCCGGCCAGGTCCAGCAGGTCCTTGAATCGAGCCAGGGCGCGCGCCCGGACCGCGGGAGCTGGATGGAGCAAGGTCAGGCCCTGAGCCACGATCCGTCCGCTGTTCACCGCGATCAAGGCGATGTCGAAGCGCTTCAGGGCGTCCTCGATCTCCTCCGCGCCGACAGTCCCCGGGGGGCCTGGGAGGAGCTCGATACCGTCGTAGCCGAGCGCCTTCGCCTCGGCCGCCACCGCCTCCGGCCGACCCAGCAGGAGGTTCACCATGTAGCCGGTCGTACTGACGTCCGGCGTGCTCGCCAGCAAACTCAACTGCATCTGAGATCCGAAAAACAACCTTTCACATATCCACAGATTACGCAGATTACACAGATTTTTTCAGAGCAAGACCCTTGAAGGAATCTGCGTAATCTGCGTAATCTGTGGATCAGTGTGAGGTTTTCGTTCCTGCGATCTGGGAGGCGACGGCGTCGCCCACCGTCCGCGTCGAGGCCATGCCTCCCAGGTCTGCAGTATGAAAGCGGCGGTCGCAGAGCGTGACCTCCACCGCCGCTTCGATCGCCCGGGCGGCAGCGGCTGCGTCCGGATCGTGCTTCCGCTCGCCCAGCCAGGTGAGCATCATGCCCACCGACAGGATCTGGGCGATCGGATTGGCGACGCCCTTCCCCGCGATATCCGGCGCCGTTCCGTGGGACGCCTGGAACAGACCATAGGTATCCCCGACGTCGGCCGAGGGCGCCAGGCCCATGCCCCCGATCGTCCCGGCCGCCAGGTCCGAGATGATGTCGCCGAACATGTTCTCGGCCACCACCACGTCAAAGCGCAGCGGCCGCCGGACCATGTACAGGGTCATCGCGTCCACGTAGGCGTGGTCCGTCTCGATCCCGGGAAACTCGCGCGCCACCTCGTCGAAGATCTGGCGGAAGAAGGCCATGCTCTTCAGGACGTTGGCCTTGTCCACGCAGGTGACGCGTCGCTTCCCGTCGGCCGCCGCCCCGTGACGCTTCTGGGCGAGGCGGAAGGCGTAGCGCACGATCCGCTCCGTCCCGGGGCGGGTGATGACCATGCTGTCCGTGGCGACCTGATTCCCCACCCGGATCCCGCCCCCGCGCGACGCGTACAGTCCTTCGGTGTTCTCCCGCAGGATCACATAGTCGATGCCCGGGTCGCCTGACAGGGTCGGGGGAACCCCGGGATATCGCTTGATGGGTCGGATGCCGGCGTACAGGTCCAGGACGAAGCGCAGCGTGAGCTGCGGCGCGATCTCCGTCCCATCGGCGAAGCGGATATCGGGCAACCCCGCGGAGCCGAAGAGGATGGCGTCCGATGCCCGGCAGGCCTCCAGCGTCTCTCCGGGCAGATCGCTTCCCGTCTCCTGGTAGCATCGCGCGCCGGTCGGGTATTCCTTGCAGGTGAAGCGCAGGCCCGGGAACGCCGCCTCCACCGCCCGGAGGACCTTCAGTGCTTCTGCCATCACCTCCGGCCCGATCCCGTCACCGGGGAGGACAGCGATATGATAGGTTCCCATGTTCGCACTCCCCATGTTCTGGTTGGCGGGGACAGCGTGGCTCAGATCACGCCGCAGCGTGGCCGTCGAAGGGCCCCCGGACGATCGGTCTCCCGGCCTCCACCATCAGGCGGCCGCGGCAGTAGACCCGGTCCACCTCGCCCGCGGGCATGAGGAGGAGCAGGTCCGCGTCGCACCCCGCTGCGATGCGGCCCTTGTGGCGGAGACCCAGGAGATCCGCGACGTGCCGGGTCGCGAAGACGGCCGCCTGGCCCCACGTCAGTCCGTCTCGCACCAAGGAACGCATGACGTCGAGCAGGCAGTCCGGCCCAGCCATGTACTGGCCCACCTCTCGACCACTCGCGTCCAGTCGCGGGTAGGCGGCGCCGGTGTCGCTGCTGAGCGTGATCCGCGCCGCCGGGACCCGCGCCGCCAGGGCCTCTCGGATCGCCTTGGCGGGAGGGATGGCATGTGGGTATCCCGTCTCGGGCCGCTGCATCGCGGTGAGATCAATGCTGCCGCCGGCCCGTGCGTACTCCATCGCCTGCTTCCAGAGGTCGGGGTTGCGGTTCACGTGAGTGGCCACGAGCCGGTCCGGCGGAATCCCGATTCGCTCCTGGACCATTTGGAGCGGGCTAAGGCCCGCCGGGTGATCGCCGATGTGGGCATGCAGGACCGCATTCTTTCCCGCCAGGCGGCCGCCGGCATAGGCCGCGTGGGCCAGCCGGCAGAGGCCATCCGGGGAGCAGGCTGGGGCCAGGGGTTCCGACAGGGCGACCTTGATCCCCACGATCCGATCCACGAAGGTCACATCCGCCTGGGGATTTCCGGTGAGCGTGGGGACCGGGTGCCACCAGCCACCCGTGTAGCAAAGCGCCGTGATGCCCTCGGCGTCCAATGCGGCCGCCCGGGCCAGGAGCGCCG
>Ga0326597_10004114_pt1 | contig 20581 bp, 13 predicted proteins | sample RVTome_12_FD_203789 | JGI IMG/M metagenome (GOLD analysis project Ga0326597, IMG submission 203789) | Soil microbial communities from uranium-contaminated site in the Upper Colorado River Basin, Wyoming, United States - RVT100D185 | ecosystem: Environmental > Terrestrial > Soil > Contaminated >...
ACCCTCCACCGCCCCTCCCATGACGGCGTAGACGTCCTGGTCGCCGTCGCGATCGAAGTCGGCAAAGGCGATGGCATGCCCTTTCTGCAGGTGCCCGACGCCCGCCTCGAAGGTGACGTCGCGGAACCGGGTGCCGTTCTCGTTGAGGAACATGCGATTCGGCATGATGGACCGCAGGTCAGGCGTGCCGGTGCCGACGTAGACGTCCGGGAAGCCGTCGTTGTTCAGATCGCCGAAGTTGATACCCATGGCCCAGAGACTCAGGTCGAGTCCCAGATCCGGCGCCACGTCGGTGAACGTCCCGTCGCCATTGTTCCGGTACACCCGGTTCCGCTCCGCCCTGCCACGCAGTCCCAGGTAGCCAGCGGCGACCTCCCCCGGCGCGACGAAGCTCAGGGCAACGTCGAAGCTCGCGACGAAGAGATCCTGCCAGCCGTCGTTGTCGAAGTCCCAGAAGAAGATCGGGAAGCTGGCGACCGGCTCCTGCACGCCGGCGGTGGCCCCCACCTCTTCGAACCGCCAGTCCTCGGGCGTGGTGCCACCCCGGTTGCGGTAGAGCCGGTTGGGTCGGTCCAGGATCGACATATACAGGTCGATCAGTCCGTCGTTGTCCACGTCACCCCACGCCACGGACTTGACGAACTCGAAGACGTCGATGCCCACGTGCGTCGCGATCTCACTGAACGTACCGTCGCCGTTGTTCACGTAGAGCTCGCACCGCCCCGAACCGCCGCCGTTGGGACCACCTTCATTGCCAATGAAGAGATCGATCCAGCCGTCGTTGTTGAAGTCCCCCCAGGCGGCCGTTTGCGTGGGGTGTCGGGAGCGCAAGCCGGCCGCGGCCGCGACGTCCTCGAACGTGCCATCGCCGTTGTTTCTGAGCAGCGAGTTCGGGTGGTTGCCGCTGGCGCCCAGCCACCCGCCCCGCACGATCAGCACGTCGTCATACCCGTCGTTGTCCACGTCGGCGTGCATGGTGTTCAGGCCACCCACGAGACCCGTGAGTCCGGCCGCCCCGGTGCGATCGACGAAGCCGCCTCGTCCGTCGGCGAAGAAGAGGCGCAGCGAATCGTTCAGTCCACGCGCGGTCACCAGAATGTCGAGGAAGCCATCTTCGTTGAAGTCTTCGACCGAGAGACCACCGGCGATACCGTCGACATCCACACCCAGAATCGGGGCCACGTTGCGCAGGCGCGGGAAGTCCGCGTTCGGATCGGCCGCGAGCCCGTCGACGAGCAGGTCGGGCGGCACCTCGTGCGGGTACAGACCCAGCGTCACGTAGGCGATGTTCAGCAGCCACCGGCTCTGCAGGTCTCTGGGATAGCGCTGGAGGACCTGCCGGTACAGCGCGATGGCGCGACGGGATGGGCCGCCGTCCGTGTGGACCGCGCTGGCGCCGAGCGGGAGAATGGAGGCGCCGGCGGGATCGTTCGCCCGATTGCGGCTCTCGCCCAGCCGGAGATACGCGAGCGCCAGCATCTCGATCAGCTGCTTGCCCCCCGACGCCAGGACGCGGCTTTCCGACCCGAGCTCCGCGATCAGCTGCTCGAGCTCGCGAATTGCGGTCCCCGTCTCGCCGGCGGAGAGTTCCTCGGAGGCGTACCGCAGGCGGGCCATCACCTGCTCGGCGCCGGTGTTCCGCGCGATCTCGCCGTGCAACACCTCCGCCCGTCGCCTGTTCAGGTGGCCGTATCGCATCGGATCCTCGAGTGCTGCCCGGTAGATCTCGGCCAGCTCAGCCACGGCGCGGTCGGTTCCCGGGAGCGGGGCGATCTCCGGCCGCGCCGTTCGCTCGGCAACCCGCCGGTCCCGCGGCCCCGGCCCACGATCCGCGCAGCCGAGCGTGGACCCGAACACCGCGCATCCCAGAATCGCCAGGCGCGCGGCGCGGCCGGGACGGGCATCAGGCCTCCCCAGCGGCATCCCGGGCCGCGACCGGAGCGGCGCCGACGCTACGGGCGGAACGTGTAGCACCAGGCCTCGCCCTCGAGCACCGTCTGGCCGTCCTGGCGCCAGACCAGGACGCCCAGCCGGCTCACCGGCTTCGTCTCGTGCAGGCTCAGCACCTCGACCTCGGCGGTGATGGTGTCACCGACGTGGACGGGCGCGGTGAACCGCCCTGCACCACCAGCCGGCCGAACTTCGTGCCTGCCGCGAACCCCTCGTCGACGTGGAGCGGATTGCCGTCGCCGGTGATCTCCGCGTAGGCCTGCACATGCTCCGCCGTCACGGTCAGTCGCCGAGTGGCCCGTTGCCCGACCTGGAGTGCCATGCCACCTCGCTCTCGTCAACCGTATTGTGCATCCCGCAGGCCGTAGGCGCTACACCCTACACCTCGTTCCCCTACGAACTCCACGATCCTGAGCGGCCCGCCCCGTCCGGCGCGCGCTCCGCGCAGGCGCCGAGCAGGCAGGCGTCGAGGGCGAGCAGGATGTCGGGCCGCATCAGGGCGCCTCCGCTGCGACGTCGTCCTTGTCCTGGACGCGGAGCGTCAGGGCCGCCGCCAGCACGAGCGACACCCCGCCAATGACGAGCGCGTAGATGGCCTCGCCGCCGAACAGCCGCCCCACGAAGAACCCGAGGATGGCCGCGGCGATGATCTGGGGAATCACGATGAAGAAATTGAAGACACCCATGTAGTATCCCAGCTTGGAGGGCGGGAGCGAGCCCGTGAGAATGGCATAGGGCATCGAGAGAATGCTCGCCCAGGCAATGCCCACGCCCACCATCGAGCCGAGCAGCAGCAGCGGTTCCCGAATGAGGAGCACCGAGAACAGGCCCAGGGCGCCGCACAGCAGGCCGATGGCGTGCGCCATCCTCCGACCGGTCCGTCGCGCCAGCACCGGGATGGCGAACGCGACCGCGGCCGCGACCCCGTTGTACGTGGCGAAGGCCACGCCCACCCAGTTGGCACCCTCGTTGTAGCGCGCCGAGGTGGGGTCGGTGGTCCCGTAGACGTGGCTGGTGACCGCCGACGTCGTGTAGATCCACATGGCGAACAGGGCGAACCAGGAGAAGAACTGCACCCAGGCCAGCTGTTTCATGGTCTGGGGCATGTCCTGGAAGTCGTTCAGCATGGTCACGAAGCCGTTGTCGTACCGGCCGCCGCGCTGGAGCAGACCGCCCACGACGAGCAGCAGCCCCACCACGGCGGTCCCCGCCGTGAGGATGATGACCTGATACAGGGCCGCGCGCGCCAGCCCGAGGCTCGCCGCGGCACCCGCGACGACGAGGACGATTCCCAGCAGCGCCTGCCGGCCTCCGTTCCAGGCGAACTCTTCGGCCGTGCGCCTCACCGTCGCGGCCACCTCACGCGCCTGGTTCTCCGCGAACGAGGCCATCTCCTCCGGCGAGTATTCCCGGGACCGCAGCACCGTCCACAGCACGGCCAGGAAGAACACGGCGGCGCCGAGATAGAACGACCAGCGCACCGAATCCGGGATCGTGCCGGCCGGCGCCTCGTTACTCACGCGGAACCACTCGGTGAGGATCCATGGGAGCATGGAGGCCACCACGGCCCCGGTGCCGATGAAGAAGCTCTGCATGGCGAATCCGGTGGTGCGCTGTTCCGACGGGAGGTTGTCACCCACGAACGCGCGGAACGGCTCCATCGAGATGTTGATCGAGGCGTCCATGATCCACAGCATACCGGCCGCCACCCACAGGGCCGGCGAGTTGGGCATGGCGATCAGGGCGAGCGACGCGAGGGTGGCGCCGACGAGGAAGTAGGGCCGCCGGCGGCCGAGGCGCGTCCAGGTTCGGTCGCTGAAGTACCCCACGATGGGCTGGACCAGCAGGCCGGTCACGGGGGCGGCGATCCACAGGATCGGGATGTTCTCCGCCCGGGCACCCAGCGTCTCGAAGATCCGGCTCACGTTGGCGTTCTGGAGCGCGAAGCCGAACTGGATGCCCAGAAAGCCGACGCTCATGGTCCAGATTTCCCCGAACGACAGTCGGGGCTTGGGTCGGAGCGCGACCGTGGCAGCTTGTAAACCCATGGTGGGGGCGCCTCTCGCGGATGTTCGCTGGGTCCGCGGATTCAGGGGATTCGGGATCGGACGTCGCCATCGCCGGTGCGGATCAGTACCCGGGATTCTGCGTCAAATTCGGGTTCGCCACAATCTCGGTGGCCGGAATCGGGTACAGGTTCCGGAAGGCCTCCGTGGTGGTGCCCGCCTCCACGCCGCCCTTCCAGGCCCAGACGCCGCTGGCTTGCGTGGCCACAAGATGACGTGAACCTTATGTGAAGCCCGCCCGGATCCGATCATGAAATTCTCGACTGCCTCCCTCCCGTTTCTGGCGCCTGTCGCGCTCCTCGCCGCGTGCGGCACGCCGGCCACAAACTGGCCCGCTGTCCACCGCGCCGTCCCGGTGGATTCGTCCGCCGAGGCGCGGATCGCGTCGCTGCTCTCGCGGATGACGCTGGAGCAGAAGGTCGGCCAAATGGTGCAGGCCGAGATCCAGCACGTGACGCCCGCCGAGGTGCGGGAATACCACCTCGGCTCGGTGCTGAACGGCGGCGGCTCGTTCCCCGACGGCGCCAGGCGCGCCACGGTCGCCGCCTGGGTGGCCCTCGCCGACGCGTACTACGACGCCGCCATGGACACGGCGGGCGGGCGCCTGGCAATCCCCATCATCTGGGGCACGGACGCCGTGCACGGCCACAACAACGTCATCGGGGCCACCCTGTTCCCGCACAACATCGGGCTCGGGGCGGCGCGGAATCCCGACCTGCTCCGGCGAATCGGCGAGGCCACCGCGCTCGAGGTCCGCGCCACCGGTCTCGACTGGACGTTCGCGCCGACGCTCGCCGTGGTCCGGGACGACCGCTGGGGCCGTACGTACGAGGGCTACGCGGAGAGCCCCGAGCTCGTCCGGGCGTACGCGGGCGGCATGGTCACCGGCCTCCAGGGGGAAGCCGGCACGGCGGCGTTCCTCGATGCGTTCCACCTCGTGGCGACCGCGAAGCACTTCATTGGCGACGGCGGAACCGAAGGCGGCGTCGACCGGGGCGACAACCTCGCGACCGAACGGGACATCCTGGACATCCACGCGCAGGGATACCTGTCCGCGCTGGCGGCCGGGGCGCAGACGGTCATGGCCTCGTTCAACAGCTGGCAGGGCGAGAAGCTCCACGGGCACCGGTATCTGCTGACCGACGTCCTCAAGGAGCGCATGGGGTTCGACGGGTTCGTGGTGAGCGACTGGAACGGGATCGGCGAGGTCGCGGGCTGCACCGACGACTCGTGTCCGCGGGCCGTGAACGCCGGGATCGACATGATCATGGTACCGGAGGAATGGAAGGATCTGCTGGCGAACACCATCGCCCAGGTGCGTGCCGGCGAGATCGCGGAATCCCGCGTCGACGACGCGGTCCGGCGCATCCTCCGCGTCAAGCTGCGCGCCGGCCTGTTCACGGCGGGGCGGCCGTCTTCGCGCCCGCACGCGGGCGACACGACGCTGATCGGCGCGCCGAGCCACCGCGCCCTCGCGCGGGAGGCCGTCCGCCGGTCGCTCGTCCTGCTCAAGAATGCCGGGGGCCTGCTGCCGCTGCGGCGCGATCAGCGCGTGCTCGTGGCGGGGAGTGCCGCCGACGACATCGGCATGCAGAGCGGCGGGTGGTCCATCAGCTGGCAGGGAACCGGGAACGTCAACGCGGACTTCCCCGGCGCCACCTCCATCGCCGAGGGTATCGCGGCGGCGGTGACCGAGGGTGGCGGCACGACCGTCCGGAGCACGGACGGTGGGTTCACCGAGCGGCCCGATGTCGCCATCGTCGTGTTCGGCGAGGAGCCCTACGCCGAGATGTTCGGCGACCTCACGTCGCTGAGCTTCTCCGCCGAGTATCCGGAGCCGCTCGCGTTGCTGCGTCGCCTGGAGCGCGAGCGGATTCCGGTCGTCGCCGTACTGCTGAGCGGCCGGCCCCGCTGGGTGAACCCGGAACTCAACGCCGCCACCGCGTTCGTGGCCGCCTGGCTCCCGGGCACGGAGGGCGCCGGCATCGCGGACGTGCTCTTCCGAACGAACGCCGGGGAGGTGAACCACGACTTCGTCGGCCGGCTGCCCTATAGCTGGCCGAGCGATCCTCTTCAAACTCCACTGAACGTGAACGCCGCAGGCGACCGGCCGCTGTTCCCCCTCGGCTACGGCCTCAGCTATGGGGAGACCGACACGCTCGCCGTCACGCTGCCCGAGACCGACCCGACGACCGTGACCGGCCCGGCGGTGCGGAGACTGCCGCAGTAACCAGCCGCTCCGTGTCCCGCTCGGACGATCGGCCGTGGTGGCAGACCGCGGTCGTGTACCAGGTCTATCCGCGGAGCTTCCGGGACACGACGGGCTCGGGGATCGGCGACCTCCAGGGCATCATCGAGAAGCTGGAGTACCTGACCGGCGTACTCGGGGTGGACACGGTCTGGCTGAGCCCGTTCTATCCCTCGCCAATGGCGGACTTCGGCTACGACGTCTCGGACTACTGCGACGTCCACCCCATGTTCGGCACCCTCGACGACTTCGACCGCCTGCTCGCCCGCGCGCACACGCTCGGGCTCAGGATCGTCGTCGACTTCGTCCCGAGCCACACCTCGGACCGGCATCCCTGGTTCGCGGAGTCGCGCGCATCGCGCACGAGCCCGCGCCGCGACTGGTACGTGTGGCGGGACCCGAAGCCGGACGGCGCGCCACCCAACAACTGGCTCAGCGTGTTCGGTGGATCGGCATGGGAGCCGGACGAACGGACCGGGCAGTACTACCGGCACTCCTTTCTCAGGGAGCAGCCCGACCTCAACTGGCGGCACCCGCCCCTCCGCGCCGCCCTCCTCGACGTCATGCGCTTCTGGCTCGATCGCGGGGTGGACGGCTTCCGGGTGGATGCCGTGCAGTTCATGCTGAAGGACCCGGCCGAACGGGACAATCCGCCGAACCCGGACGGCGAAGGGCGGGCGCACCAACCGCTGGGGGCGTACGACTCCCAGCTACACGTGTACGACCTGGCGCACCCCGATATCCACCAGGTCTTCCGCGACATGCGGGCCGTGACGGACGCGTACGATCCCCCGCGCATGACGCTGGGCGAGGTGCACGTCTACGACCCCGTGGAGCTGGGGACGTACTACGGCGCGGCGCTGGACGGGTTGAGCATGCCCACGAATTTCGGCCTGTTCCGCACACCGTGGACAGCCGCGGGTGTACGCGCCGTCGTGGACGGGCTCGAGGCCGGGCTCCCGTCCGGGGCGTGGCCCAACTACAGCCTGGGAAACCACGACGACCGGCGCCTGGCCACGCGGCTGGGCGAGGCCGGCAGCCGACAGGCGGCCGTCCTGCTCCTCACGCTGCGCGGGACTCCCATCCTCTACTACGGCGACGAGATCGGCATGCGGGAGGCCGCGGTGCCCCCGTCGCGGCGGCAGGATCCGTGGGGTATCGCGGCACCGGAGCTGAGCCGCGACGGGTGCCGGACACCCATGCCGTGGTCCGCCGCCCCGGGGGCCGGATTCACGTCGGCTGCGGACCCGTGGCTGCCTCTCGGCGACGACTGGAAGACCCGGAACGTGGAGTCCCAGCTGGGTGAGCCCGACTCGCTCCTCAACCTGCACCGGCGGCTGCTGGCCCTGCGCCGCGAGACGCCGCCACTGCGCGCGGGGAGCTACCGCCCGCTCGACGCGGTCCCGGATGACTGCTTCGTCTTCAGTCGCATCCGGGCGCGGCAACGCGTGCTCGTGGGCATCAACTTCTCCTCCGAGCCGCGGCCGGTGAGCCTGCCGGGATTCACGGGGCGGGTGGCCGTCTCCACGCACCGCGCGGCGGAAGGCAGCGCCGTGGGACGTGCGATCACGCTCCGGCCTCATGAGGCGGCGGTGCTGGTGGAATGATGCCCACCGCCGTGAGTTCATCCGGCGCAAGGGACGGCATCGCCCCCGGCCGGGAGGCGACCAGGGCGGCATAGCCGTTCGCGGCGCGCAGGATCGCGTCCGGCGCGGCGCCGCGCATGAGCTGATGGGCCATGGCGGCGGTGAACGCGTCACCCGCACCGACCGCATTGGCCCCCGTGGCGCCGATCACCGCACCCGGCATGGACACCGTGCCGTCCCGCTTGAACAGCGTGGCGCCCCGCGGCCCGCGCGTCACACAGACGGCCTGGACCCCGACGTCGTCCAGCAGCCAGGGAACGAGTGACGGCCGCCCGAGCAGGGTCGCGAGCGCCGCCGCCTCCGCCTCGTTCATCTTCACGACGCTGGCCGCGCGGCAGGTGGCCTCGATGGCGGCCGCGTCGACCCAGGGCGGGCGCAGATTCACGTCGTAGATCACGGCCGCTCCGCGGCTGGCCTCGGCCACCAGCGCGCGGATGGCCGTCCGACTGACCGCGCTGCGCTGGGCGAGCGAGCCGATCACGACGGCGCCCGCCGCGCGCACGACGTCGTGGGCGGCCGGGGGCGCGTCGAGCGCGTCCCACGCGACGGGTTCCGTGATCGTGTACCGGGGCTCGTCCCGCTCGACCGTGACGACGACGGTCCCAGTCGGCCGGTCCGGGTCGCGCTGGACGTACCTCGTGTCCACGCCGTGCGCGCGCAGGAACGCCACCAGTTCGGTGCCGGCCGCGTCGGTACCCACCCGGGTCACGATCACGCCCCGGTCGCCGAGCCTCGCGGCATGGAAGGCCACGTTGCACGGCGCGCCCCCCGGCCGCCGGCCGTCGGGAAACACGTCCCACAGCGCCTCGCCGATGGCGACGATCGTGCGGGACGTGGCCTTCACGGGAGATCTACCACCACGCCGCGACCATCACGGCCATGACGACGAGCAGCGCGACGGACTGGTAGCGGTAGTTCTTGTACCATGGCAGCCCGGCGAGCATCGGCCGCTCCTCGGCGAGCATCGCGCGCGACCACGTCAGGGTCCGCACCACCTCCGGGTCCGGCGGCGCGGTCGCGAGGCTCACCCCTATCAGAGCCAGCAGCGACACCGACAGGATGACCGGCGCCAGGTAGAGGAAGTGAATGACGGGCGTCCCCGCGGTGACCATCGTGAGCTGGGCCGGCGTCAGCGCCTGTGTCTGGACGATGACGACCTCGGACAGCGCGAGCACGAAGATGCCCGCGGCCGCGGCATGGCCCGTCACGAGCGCCGCGAACGCGCCGGCGCCGTTGGCTCGCTTCCAGAACACCCCCGCGAAGAAGCACGCCACGATCGGCGGCGCGAGATACGCCAGCATCTGCTGGAGATACGTCCAGATGTTGGGGAACTTGACGATCTGCGGCGCCCAGAGAATGGCCAGGGTCATGAAGCCGAAGGTCACGATCCGTCCGATGACGACCAGACGGTGATTGGGGACGTCGGGCCGGCGCTTCTTGACGAAGTCCATGGTGACCAGCGTGGACGCCGAGTTGAGGGTCGAATCGACGCTCGACATGATGGCCGCGATCAGGGCGGTGATGATCAGTCCCCGGACACCGACCGGAAGGAGGTCGAACAGGAGCGTCGGGAAGATCAGGTCGGAGTTCCGTGCGAGCGCCGGATACTCGGCCGCGGGATACAGCAGCCGCCCGAAGATCCCCGGCAGCACCATGATGAAAATCACGGGCAGCTTCAGCGCACCGGCGAGCAGGGCGCCCCACCGCCCGTGGTTGAGATCCCTGGCGGCCAGCGCCCGCTGGACCATGAACTGGTTCGTGCCCCAGAAGTAGAACCCGAGCAGGAAGACGCCCGTGACCAGCCCGGGCCACGGCAGGATCGGATCGGACGCGGGCCGGATGATCGACAGCGCGTCCGGCGGGACCTGCGCCACGACGGCCGACCACGACCCGCCGATCGCGTCGAAGGAGAGGAAGGCGACCAGAACCGCGCCTGCCAGGAGGAACACCGCCTGGACCGCGTCCGTGTAGACCACGGCCTTCAAACCGCCCGCGATCGTGTACGCGCCCGCGAGCGCGCCGAGCACGGCCACGGACTGCCACAGCGCCACCCCGGGATACATCAACCGGACCACGAGGGCGCCGGCGTAGAGTGCCCCGGCCGTATCGACCACGATGTTCAGGGCGATCAGCAACGCCGCGAAGTAGTAGCGGGCGCGCTGGTCGAAGCGCCGCTCGAGAAACTCCGGCATCGTGTAGACCCGGGTCTTCAGATAGAACGGCAGGAAGAACACCAGGAACACGACCAGGACCAGGGCCGCCATCCACTCGTAGTTGTACACGGAGATGCCCGAGCCGAACGCGGCCGAGGCCAGCCCGACGAGGGTCGTGGAGGAGACGTTCGAGGCGAACATCGACAGCCCGATGAGCCACCAGGCGAGCGAGCGGCCGGCCAGGAAGTAGTCGTCCGTGGTGCCGGTCCGCCTGGAGAAATAGAGGCCGAGGGCCACGATGAAGACGACGTAGGCGAACACCATGACGAGGTCCGGAACCTCGAGCCGAAACTGGGGCATGGGTGCCTCTCGCGAGCCGGTTGGAGTCCGCCGCTAGGAGCGCGTCAAGCGCACGATGCCGAGGGCGATGCGCTGTGTGGGCGGGGGCGCACCGTTTCCGCCCGGAGACTGGACCTCGACGTAGTAGAGTCCGCCGGGAATCGGCGTCCCGCGATCGGTCAGCAGGTCCCAGGCAAGCGTCGGATCGTCGCCGGCGCGCAAGACGCGCAGGACCGTCCCGTCCGGCCGCTGCACCCGCACCAGGGCGCGGCGCGGCGTGTTCACGATGAGGAGGGCGCGGTCATCGCTGCGGCCCCGCACGGTCACCTGAACCGCGCCGGGTCCCCGGCCGCGCACCGGCAGCGTCTCCAGCGGAGCGCCAAGCATCCGGACCCCCGTCACCCTCGTCTCCGCGGTGCTGACCTCCACCAGGGGCGCCAGCGCCTCACCGAGAGACGGATTGAGACGGACCGCCGTACGGAACGCCTCGGTCGCCTCGCTCCGGCGGCCCCACGCCGCGAGCAGCGTGCCCAGGTTGAAGGCGGCGACGTCCAGGCTCGGCCGCTCCGCCAGGGCCGCGCGATAGGCCGTCTCGGCTTCCGCTCGCAGACCCTGGGCGTGCAGGAAGTCGGCGTAGTCGGCCCGGATCCACGCCAGCAGGGGCTGCAGCGTGAGCGCGCGCTCGTAGAGCGGGGCGATGTCGGCCGGCGGACGGCCGACGGCCTCGTACGCCCGGGCGAGCGCATGGAGGGCCTCCGGCCGCTCGGGCTCGGTCCGCAGCGATCGCCCGAGGGCATCGATGGCCTCGGCGGAGCGTCCGAGCTGCTGGTGGGCGAGCCCCAGCAGGAACTGCGCATCGGGCCAGGTCGTGTCGGCGCCGAGCGCCTGACCGAGATCGGCGGCGGCCTGCCGGAGCACGCGGGCGTCCGACGCCAGCGTGGCGTACACCACTTCCCCCATGCTCTGATAGATCGCGGCGTCGGGACCCCTGCGGTCCCGCTCGTAGTACGGCTCCACGGGCCCCTCCGCCCGCCGCGGCGTCCGGGCCGGCTCGGACTCGCCGACCACCCGGATCCAGTGATCGGTGAACGAGCCGTGCGGCACGGTCCGTTCCTGCACCACGGGCATGTGGCAGCCGACGCAATCGGCATCCGCGGTGTGCGCGGCCGCGGCCGGCGAGGATGCCAGGCGCTGCGTCAGACCCGCGAGATCGTGGCACTGCCGGCACGCCGCGGTCCGCGCCGGGGAATCCCCGGGCGCCTCCGGCGCGTGCGGGTCGTGGCAGGTGGCACACTCGAGGGGGCGCTCCGTCGGGCGGGTCGCCCGGAAACACCCGCTCTGCCGGAGGCGGTCCGCATGCGACACGATGTCGATGCCGCCCGCGGGCTTGAAGAACGCCGCGTGATCGGCCAGCGGCCGCGACGGCCGATAGCTGAAGGCGTCCTCCCCTTCACGCAGCACCGTCACGCTCGTGTGCACGTGACACTGCTCGCACACGTCCAGGCGCCGCTCGACGGGCAGGTCCCGCGGGTTGACGATGGTATTGTCGTACGTGCCGTCGACCGGAACCCCGGCCGCGCGCTCGCGCGCGTGCAGGGCGCCGGGCCCATGACAGCGCTCGCACCCGATGCCGGGCGGGAGCGCGACATACTTCCCCTCGAGATGCGGGTAGCTGACCGGGTCACTCCCGTGACAGGCCACGCACCGGTCCGGCATGAGGCGGCCAAACCGCGCGTTGTTGCGCTCGTAGCCGGGACTGAAGTCCCATCCCTTCCGGCCGTACCACGTAAGCGGAAGCTGGAACAGGCGCCCGTTCTCGTCGGTGAAGTAGGTGCGCGCGATGCTGCCGCTGCCGACCACGACGTCGATGCGGCGGCGCAGCTCGTGGAGTCGGCGCCCGCCCGGCCCGATCAGGAACTCCTCCTGGTACAGCGTGTCGTGCTCCTCGACGATCGCGTAGTAGAAGCCCGTGGGCGCGTGGAACAGCGGCCGCTCGAGGGCGCTCTCGACGCGGGTATCGGGCGTCCAGCGGTGGAAGGACCGCGCCATGGCGTGCGTCCGGTACGCGGCGGCCGCCTCCGCGTGGCAGGCCGCGCAGGCCGAGTCGCCCGCGTAGGCGGTGGCCGTCTCGAGGCTGCGGTATCGCGGCGACGGCTCGTCGGGCACGGTGGCGCCGGGGGCCGGTGTCCCGGCGTCGCCGCAACCGACCAGCGGGAGCACGGCCAGGAGTACGCGGCAGACCCCGGAGGGCCATGCCCGACGCACGGTCCGCCCCATACACCGATGACGGATGTCGGTCAGAAGCAGGCTCCCGCCTCGGTCCCGCGGTACGGTCGAGGACTCGGCCTTGATCGATGCCAGGCTGGGCCGGCGCAGTCGATGGCCGTAGGGTAAGGGCGAACTGGACACAATCCAGGACTTCCGCAATACTTCCCCTCGCGGCAGTACGCGTCAATCCCGAGTGTTACGCTCGTATTTCCGCCCAGACAGCGCCGTACCCGGGGTCTCGGCGCCGCGGATGGTCGCGTGCTGGCGCGGCGTGCATACGCCCTGTGGACCGGGGCACGTCGGCAAACGCTACGCGGCTCTTCGCCGTCCCGCCAGTCGCCTGCATCCTCGCTGGAGCGATCATGACGCTTCCTCGTCGAAACGGTACCCGCACCGAAGAGTGGCAGCACCGACTGCTCATCGTCGTCGCCGGCCTGCTCCTGTTCGAGACGGTGACCGGCCTCGTCATCCTGCTGCTGCCGTTCTCGGTCCCGATTCAGGTGATGGTGCTGCTCCACACCGCGATCGGCCTCGCGTTTCTCGGCCCCTTCGCGTGGTACCAAGTTCGCCACTGGTTGATCTATCGACCGATCCGCCTGTCCCACGTGAAGCTCACGGGCCATTTCGCGATGGTGGCGACGATCGTCGCCATCGTGTCGGGGATCGTGCTCACCGTCCAGGCGCTGTGGGCGACGCGGATCAGCTACGCGTGGGATCTGGTGCACGTCGTGGCGACGTTCGCCCTGATCGCCGCGGTAGTGCCGCACGTGGCCGTGCTGGTCGTCCGCGCGGCTCGCGGCGCCGCCGAGGCGGGCGGTGAGCCGGTGCTGGCCGCGGCGAAACGCGGCGGCGCGGCGACGCTGGTGGTCATGGCCGCCCTGTCTTTGGGGGTGGCGCTGGTCACGTACTGGTACGAGCCGCCGCGGCTGGTGAACACGCTGCCGGAGGACTACAGCTTTCTGTTCGGCCCGGACCGGCCGTTCGCGCCGAGTCTGGCACGCACGAGCACCGGCTCCGCGTTCGATGCCCGCTCGATGAGCGGATCCGAGTCGTGCGGGACGTCCCGGTGCCACGAGCAGATCGTGGCGGAGTGGAAGGTGAGCGCGCACCGCTATTCGGCGATGGACGCCGCCTTCCAGTCGGTGCAGGAGGTGATGGCCAAGCAGAACGGCGCCGAATCCACCCGCTACTGTGGCGGATGCCACGACCCCGTCTCGCTGTTCTCCGGCACGAAGAACGTGTTCACGGACGACCTGACCAACCTCGCGGGGTATCAGGAGGGGGTTTCCTGCATCGTGTGCCACGCGATCGAGGAGACCGACGTGAAGGGGAACGCCAACTACGTGATTCGGCAGCCCCAGCGGTACATGTTCGAGCTGGAGGACGGCTCCACCGCCCGGTTCTTTCGTGATTTCCTGATCCGCGCCTATCCCCGTCACCACGTGACATCGCTGCAGCACACGCTGTTCAAGAGCCCCGAGTTCTGCGCGGCGTGCCACAAGCAGTTCATCGACGAGGAGATCAACCAGGTCGGCTGGGTGCAGCTCCAGAACCAGTACGACAACTGGCGCAAGAGCCGGTGGAACGAGCCTGGCAACCCCCGGAAGACGATCGAGTGCCGTGAGTGCCATATGCCGCTCGAGGATTCGCGCGACGGCGCGAGCGGGGACGCCCTGGACTACAACCGCACGGCCCGCGACGGCAAGCACCGCAGCCACCGGTTCCTGGCGGCCAACCAGTTCATGCCGGTCGCGCTCAAGCTGGAGGGCGCGGCGCAGCACGCCGAGCTCACGGAGCGGTGGTTGCGCGGGGAGATCGAGATCCCCGAGATCGCCGAGAAGTGGCGTTCCGGCCCGGCGGTGCCCGTGGAACTGGTGGTCCCGGACTCGGTGGACCCGGGGCAGGAGGTACGGATCCAGACGGTCGTGACCAACAACAAGGTCGGCCACGACTTCCCGACCGGCCCCCTCGACATCATCCAGGCGTGGGTCGAGATCGAGGTGACGGACCAGGCCGGGCGGGTCGTGTTCCACTCGGGCCGCACCGACGAGCGGCACTTCATCGAGCCCGGATCGTTCATCTTCAAGGCCGAGCCCGTGGACCAGTTCGGCAATCTGATCGACCGACACAACCTGTGGGAGATGGTCGGCGTGCGCTACCGGCGTTCGATGTTCCCCGGCGCCTCCGACCGCGCGGAATTCGGTTTCTCGTGTCCCGCAACCTCGCTCGTCGCCCGGGGCGACCAGCGCGCCGCTCTCGAGCCCGACGTCGCGTTCCGGGCCCCCCCGAAGCCGGCCGGCATGCTCCACGTGTCGGCACGGCTCAAGTACCGCAAGGTGGACCAGTTCCTCCTGAACTTCCTGTTCGGTGAGGGGGCGGGCCTGACCTCGCCGGTGACGGTGATGTCGGAGGACCAGAAGACCATCATCGTCCGGCCGCCCCGCCCGTCCTAGGATGGCGGCGGCCTCGCGCAGGCACCGCCTGCTGCTCCGGACCGTCGGGCTCGGCGTCCTGTTCAGCGGGTCCGCGGCCCTCGCGATCTGGATCGTCACGCGGCCGCCACCGACCTACCGGCCGGGCGAAGCGGTCCGGGGGCTCACCGCCGACCTGGCGCGTGACCTGCCGCCGGACTACCCGCGCGTCACGTTCACCGACGTGAGCGCCGAGGCGGGCATCGGATTCCGGCATTTCGCCGGCCATCGGACATCGCAGCTTCCGGAAGACATGGGATCCGGCGCGGCCTGGGGGGACTTCGACAACGATGGCCGGCTCGATCTCTTCGTCGTGAACGAGGCCGGGCCGCTCACGCCCGCCCCGCCGGACGACGTCGCGCCGTCGTCCGCCCACGCGGCCCTTTATCGGAATCTGGGCGACGGCACGTTCCGCGACGTGACCGTCGAGGCGGGGGTCCGGCTGGGCGGCTGGGGCATGGGCGCGACCTGGGCCGATTACGACAACGACGGTTGGCTCGACCTGTTCGTCACGGCGTATGGCGACAACGTGCTGTACCACAACGACGGCGACGGCACGTTCACCGACCGGACCGCAGCGGCGGGCCTGAGCGGACACCCCGGATTCTGGGCGGGCGCCCGCTGGGGCGACTACGACCGCGACGGGTTCCTCGATCTCTACGTCACGGGCTACGTCCACTACCGTCAGCTCACCGGACAGGCCATGACGCGGCAGTATGACGTCGAGCAACCCGCCGGCATCAATCCGTCGTCGTTCGCGCCGCTGGCGAATCTCCTGTTTCACAACACCGGGAACGGGACGTTCACCGAGGTGGCGGCGCGGGCGGGCCTCGCCAACGAGACGGGGCGCAGTCTCGGCGCCGTGTGGGCCGATTTCGACGACGACGGCTGGCCGGATCTCTACGTCGCAAACGACGTCTCCGACAACGTCCTGTACCGCAACCTGCGCGATGGCACGTTCGCGGACGTGAGCCTCGCGGCCCGGGTCGCGGATTACCGCGGCGCCATGGGCCTTGCCGTCGGGGACTGGGACGGCGACGAGGACCTGGACATGTTCGTCACGCACTGGCTGGCCCAGGAGAACGCCCTGTACAGCAATCGTCGCGCGGAGCTGAGGGCCCGCGGCGCCTACCTCCCGGGACTCCAGTTCACCGACGAAGCCGACCGGTTCGGCGTCGGGCAGATCGCGCTGGACTTCGTCGGCTGGGGCACGTCGTTCTTCGACTACGACAACGACGGTCGTCTGGACCTCTTCGTCGTGAACGGCAGCACGCTGGAACGCAAGGACGACCCGCGATTCCTCGTCCCCATGCGCGATCTGCTGTTCTGGAACCGCGGGGCCGGCGACGGCTTCTACGACGTGTCGGCGGTCAGCGGGCCCTACTTCGCCGAGCGATACGTAGGTCGGGGGGCCGCGTTCGGCGACTACGACAATGACGGCGACGTAGACGTCTTCGTCGTGAACAACGGGGGCCCGGGCCTCCTGCTCCGAAACGACGGCGGCAACCGGAACCACTGGCTCGGCGTCGCACTCCAGGGCACCGTGAGCAATCGCTCCGGGATCGGCGCCCGGCTGCGCCTCGTGGCCGGCGGCACCGTTCAGCTGCGGGAAGTGGGCGCGCAGGCCTCCTACCTTTCGCACAACAGCCTGGTCGAGCATTTCGGACTCGGTGCCCACCGGACCGTTGATACGCTCGAGATCCGGTGGCCCAGCGGCACGCGGCAGGTCGTCCTGCGGCCGGACATCGATCAGGTGCTGCGCGCCGAAGAGCCGGCCCCCCGGCGATGAGGTGGCTCGCTGGGGTGCTGGTGGTGGCCGCGCTCCTGTTCACCGCGGTCACCGTGCTGAAGCGGCGGGGCTCGGACATCCCCGATGCGGACACCGCCGCCATCGCGACCGGGGAGCGGGCCCGGTTGGAGCGGTTCTGGGCGGCCTATCGTCGTGCCACCGACCTCCGGATCGCGGGGAAGGCAGCGGCCGCCGCAACGGCATATGGCGAGGCGCTGGCGCTCGATCCCGAGCACCAGGACGCGCTCTATTACCTGGGCAGCATGGACTTCGATCTGGGCGACCTCGCCGGAGCCGAGCGAGCATGGCGACGGCTGGTCGAAGTGGACCCGAGCAATGCGCGCGGACACTCGCAACTCGGCGTGTTGTACTCCTGCGTTGGCCGGCCCGGGGTGCTCGACCTCGATCGCGCCTCCGGGGAGTTCCAGCGCGCGCTGGAGATCAACCGGGAGGAAACCGGCCCGCTGATGCACCTCGGCGAGGTCGCGCTCCTCCGGGGGGACCTGAAACAGGCGCGCCGCGACTTCGACGCGGTCGTGGGTTCGAACTACACCAGCGTCGCGGCACACGTCTACCTGGCGTACATCGCGTGGAAGACCGGAGCTGCCGACGAGGCGGCGGCCGTGCTGGCCGCGGCGGCCGGTCACGCTCGCGCCGCAGGTCCCGCGGAGGGCGTGCCGGGCGAAGGAGATACCCGGACAGGACGGTCTCCCCTGGTGACGTCCTCCGCCGGGTGCCGGCCCATGCGGGTACCCACGGCCGACCTGGCGCGGCCGGCGGACGAGGTCGCCCGCAAGGCTGACTCGCTCTTCCGGGCACTCGACGCGCTCCTGCGGGACGTCAGGCGCTCGCTTCCCCGCTGACCTAGCCGGGGAGGCGCTCCATTCAGCGCGGCGGCAGCCGATCCAGGAGGAAGCGCACGGCGAGGTCGGTGACGTTCCAGAGCTGAATGTCGGAGCTGGTACCGTAGCGGACGGGTCGCAGGGTGTCGCCCTCGATCCGGTAGCTCCACAGCTCGTTGTGACGGAGACCCGAGGCCTCGACCGCCGTGCGGGTGCGCTCGAGCAGCGCGGTCAGCGACTCCACGTACGCGCGCAGGTGCTCGGGGTCGTCGCGCAGCCGCCCTGCGGCATCGTGCGCGGCCGCGATCCGCCGGGCGAGCCCGAGGAGCAGAAGGTTCACTTCGCGGCCCCAGACCACGCGCGGCGAGTGATAGAGGTCGTTCCGGAACTGCTCCCGCACGGCGGCACGCGCGTACACGTCGTTGGCCACGAGCGGCCCCAGCCCCGCGACGAACAGCCCGACCGGATACGGACGGCCGATGACGTCGATCAGCTCGAGCACGGATGCGGGAGCGCGCTCGCCCGCCAGGATCTCCGCCGTGGAGCCCTCCAGGAACAGGGCCGTCGCGGGGTCGGTGTTCGCCACGGCCACCGGCTGCCCCGCATCGTCCAGTGCGACCGCCCGGAAAGCCAGCGGCCGCGCGGCGGCCCCGCTCTCGGCCATACGCCGCTCCCAGAACGCCCGCTCCTGCTCCGGCAGCTCCCCGAGCCCTTCGGCCACGTGCCGCCGGATCGCCGCGGGGTCGAACCGCACCTCGAAGTGCCGCCAGGCGCCACGCCACGTCCCGATCGCCGCCTCGAGGGCTCCCGGATCACGGACGTACGCCGCCAGCGTCGGCGCCGGCTCCCCGGACGTGGTGACACTCTGGTCCACGGACAGCCCCAGCGCATCCACTACGCCGCGGATCGTCCGTGTCGCCTCGAGCGCGGCGGGCACCCACACCGCGTTGACATCCATCGCAAAGCGGCCGCGGCCGTAGCCGACGCGGCTGTCACGCCAGCTGCCGGGGAACCAGCCGTCCCCGTCCCGGAAGAAGAAGCTCACCAGCCGCGTCGCGACCGGCTGCTCCGCGTAGGGCCGCGCGAGTTCCGTCACGAACGCCAGGTTCCGCACGAGCGCATCGAGGCGCGACGCCCCGGATCCGGCGTCGGCCAGCAGGAAGCGCCGCTTCCGCTCCGCCGGGATATCGGCTCGCGCCAGATAGCGGGCCATGAGCACCGGCAGCTGGAAATCGTCGTCCACCATCCGGTAGTTCTCGCGGACCGCCTGGAGCCCCTCGAGCAGGGCCCGCGCCCGCGCCAGATAGGCGTCTGCCGAGTCCCCGCCGGGCGCCCGCGTCCACTGCTCGATCAGCGCGCGGTAGTCGGCGGCGTGCTCGCGGATGGCCTGCCCGCCGAGGGCCTCCTCGTGGCTCACCTGGCCGTCGGAGGACAGCTTCCGCAGCATGCTGCCGATCACGATCTCCTGCACGTCCACCGAGACGATCGGCTCGAGCATGAGCGCGGACATCATCATGTCCCGCCCGAAGTAGGTGGCGTAATTGGGCAGCGACGCGAGGAGCTTCTCCTCGTAGCTCAGCAGCGACAGCGCCCGGACCTGGCGGTCGAACCGCCGGAACGCCCTGATCCGGGGATCCTGCGGGGCGGCCGATCCCAGGGCCTGCCACAGGCTGTCCGCGGCATCCCGCTCCCGGGCGTGGTACGCCTTGAAGGCCGCGTTGAACAGCCGGTCGCGCCCGAGGGGCGTCAGGGCCGTGGCGTCCGTCGTGACGGTCACGTCGAGCCGCACCGTCTCCCCCGATCGGGCGCGCACCCGCACCCGATCGTCCACGACGGCCACCTCGGACGCGTCGGTCCCGCCGCGGAACTCCAGCGACATGTGGTTCCGGCCGTCGAGGCTCGTGTGCTCCACGCGCGCGACCCAGGCGGTTCCCTCACGCGATACGGTGACGCACGGCTCCAGCCGCGATCGCAGATCAGCCGGGTCGCGGGCGGACAGCAGCGCGAGATGCCGTGCGCGCTCCGCGGGTGGCAGGCGCTCGAGGCTCGCGATCAGGCCGGTCAGCTCCGGCAGCACGAAGGCGGAATCCCCGTACGGCCGGCGGTGCCACTGCAGGTACTGGAAGTCGCGCTCCTGCCGCATGGTCCCGAGCACGAACCAGCCGAGGTCCACGACGCCGCTCTCGGCGGTGAGCAGATACCACATGCGACGCTCCCGCCCGCCCGACGACGGTGTCGCCCCGGGGCCGCCCCACCCGACCGGCACGACCCGATCCGCGGTGTCACGCACCGTGAAGGCGGCGCTCGCGTTGGCCGCATCGGCCCACACGTGCACCACCCGCCCCACCCGACTGTCGATGTAGATCTGGAAGGTGTTGCCGTCCGCGTCCCGGAAGAAGCGCGTCGCGTAGCCCTCGTACGCCGCCGGGTCGTCCAGTCCCGCTTCCGGGAACTCGATGACCGGGCCCTGCGGCCCCTGGACCAGGGACTGAACGACGAGCAGCGCGAGTGCGTACATCAGCGAACCGTCCACGGCGGATGGTGCGGAGCGTGATGGTCAGGGCGGCACGTCACCCGGCCGCCCGACCGCGGCGATCAGGGCGACCCGACGGTGCAGGCCAGCGGGGCGGGGGCCGGCGATCCGGCAGCAGCCCGCTCCTGCGCCGCGAAGGCGAGGGCCACACCGTTCGTCCACCCGAAGCCATCCTGGTTCGGGTACTCGCCGCCCCCCGCGGGCCGGTTCGCGTCGGCGACGTCGTACTTCTCGGTCATCTTGCCGGTGGACGCGTACGTACGCCGGTTGAGCGCG
>Ga0326597_10004115_pt1 | contig 20578 bp, 19 predicted proteins | sample RVTome_12_FD_203789 | JGI IMG/M metagenome (GOLD analysis project Ga0326597, IMG submission 203789) | Soil microbial communities from uranium-contaminated site in the Upper Colorado River Basin, Wyoming, United States - RVT100D185 | ecosystem: Environmental > Terrestrial > Soil > Contaminated >...
GCACAAAGTGAAAGGCCATATTTGTTTTCATCATTGCATGATATTTAAGAAAACTTTTATAAATAAAAAAAGAAGACAGCAGGAGCGATATTTTGATGATTAATTTTCATAAATTTAGGGGGGGGGTAAATAGTTCTTCTGAAGGCCGTTCGGGGTGTCTCCGCTCTTGTTTTCCGTTTGTCAGTGCGTTCTTTCTTTTCCTCGCCGCCACCGCCCCGGCCCATGCCGATTGCACCAACCCGCCAGGGCCGGAGAGCAAAATCATTTATAACGGCGATCAGAATGTTCCGCAGATTTGTACGGGCAACCAGTGGGTCGCGCTCGGCGTTCTGAATCCGGCGGCGGGTGGTGCCGGTTGCACAAACCCGTCAGGGCCGGAGGGCAAGGTCATGTATAACGGCGACATTCACAAGCCCCAATATTGCGACGGGGATGACTGGGTCGAGATGATCGGGACGATTGGCACGGTCGCCGCTGGATGCGGCGCGCCTTCATCCTGCTCCAATATCGGTGATGTGTGCGCAGACGGTAGCCTGTTCGCCGGATTCATGTTTTACGGCGCCACCTGCAAGCAGGTTTTTGTCACGGACAATAACCAGAGCCTTAGCAGCCAGTGGAAAAACGCGACCGGCACGGATGACATCAGTACCGACGACCATGTTGACGGACAGGTTAACCATGCGGGCCGTGGCGGCACGCTTTCAAACTTCCCGGCCTTCGATCTGTGTGAATCCAATACCTATCACGGTAAGAGCGACTGGTACCTGCCCGCGCGCGCCGAGCTTAATCTGTTATGGCTAAACAGGGCGGCGATTGACGCGGGTGCCGCCGGCAACTTCACGACGAGCAACTACTGGTCGTCCACGGAGTACGGTACTAGCGACGCGTGGTACCAGAACTTTGGCAGTGGCGGCCAGGACGGCATCAATAAGACCAATAACTACGACGTACGATGCGTCCGCGCGGAAGTGGCCCCGACCGCCACCGGCCTGACCGGCCCATCAGGCTGCGCGAATATCGGCGATCTGTGCGCGGACGGCACGGTATTCGCGGGCTGGCATCCGATCACCTATGACCATCTGTTCATTCCGACCACGAATCAGGAACAGCCCGGTGCTCCCGGCACCTATACGATGAACTGGAAAAACGCGGACGGGACGGACGATATCAGCACGGATTCCGATGATGACGGCCAGATCAACCATACCAATCGCGGCGGCGCGATTGGTGATTTTCAGGCGTTTCAGGCCTGTGAAGATTTAGGTTTCGGCGGGCATGGCGACTGGTATCTGCCAAGCCGGGTGGAACTTCACTATTTATGGTCGGTACGGGGGACGATTGAAGCAGGAGGAAACATAACCAATTTCCAGAGCGCCTACTACTGGTCTTCTACGGAGTCCGGTACTAACAGTGCGATGACCCAGAGCTTCGCCAATGGCACCCAGGGCGCCAATACTAAGGGTAATACCTTCAGGGTGAGGTGTGTCAGGCGCTGAGGCGGGCGTTCCTACCACTTTCCGCTGTTCTCTCCCTGCGCGTTTTGAAGTCTGCAAGTACGAATTTGTACAGCCACATATCGGCACCCCGTTCATCAAGGGCGTAGCCTTCTGTCTTGTGAACGAGGCCTTCCCCGCCACGTCCACGACTGCCTTGCCGCGAGACCGGTACATGCAGTGTGACGATGGCAAAAGGGTGTGATGCGGGTTGCACCTGCGGCATGCCTCATGGCGTTTGCCGCGCCGTCAATTCTCCTTCCTGCCGGGTTTTTTCCTCGACGTTCACGCCAGCACCTGACCGGGCGCGCCGGCGATGCAACGGGCTGCCCGCACCACCCCTCCCGCCTGCGGCCCCGTAGCCTTGGCGAAGGGCCGTGTTGCCCGTTCCCCTGGCGGTGCATCGCCGGGCTGGAAGCCCGGTCCCAAGGTGGGCGTACCTTAGAAAAACCCTTAAACGAAAAGGAGAAGACCATGACGACACGTAACCGCAACAGCCGCAAGGACAAGGCCCGCAACACCCAGCCCCCGGCGCTCATCGCCTACAGCGTCTCAGAGCGCGGCGAGAAGTCCTTCTGGACCCGCATCGGCGCGGCCTGGGATCACGAGGACGCCAAGGGCATGACGCTCCAGCTCGATCTGGTGCCGGTGAATGGTGGCCGCATCGTGCTTCGCGAGCCGAACGCCGAGGAAGGCCAGACCGAAGCTGAGGCCGGAGAGGGCCAAGACCGGGAGGCGGGCGCGTGAGCGCCCGCTTTCCTTACAGTAGCGCGGCTTTTCCGCTAGACTGAAAAAGGAGGATATTTCAATGGCAAGCTACGTCGCCGTGATCCGCAAGGAGCCGAACACCGCCTATTGGGTCGATGCGCCCGACATTCCGGGCTGCGTCGCCGAAGGCGAGACGATCGAGGCGGCGAAGAAGAATTTCCGCACGGCGCTGGCTGCGCACCTGCACGAGGGGGACGATCCGAATATGCGCCGCCCGCCCCGTTCGCTGGAAGAGATCGATGCCGAAGAGCTCGAAGGTGCCATCGAGACCTATGTCGTTGAGCTTTGATCCGGTGTTCACGCCTTCGGCGGCCGGCCCCGCCTGCCGGGGTGCTTGCCGACCGCAACGTCGAGCCCGTGCGCCTTGGCGATCCGCCTGATTTCGGCGAGGGCGTCTTTCTTGCGGCGCTCTTCGCGGGCTTTGAGAATCCGGCGCGCATCACCGATCAGATCGCGCAGCGCCTGATCCGAATGCGATTCCAGATCGCCGGTCAATACGGCCAGTTTCGAGAATTCTGTCATCTGCTTTGCTCCTTTCATTCCGTCTTGTTTTCAGGGTAGGGGCCGGCACCGGCGGTGTCGTGGACACGGGCTGGACATTGACCGCGCCGCGCTCACGCCCACCCATGCGAGCGCAGCAGCAAATCGCGGGCGGCGTTGACAGTCTGTGCTTTTGCTGTGCTGCCGCCGGCATCCGGGTGGGCTTGCCTCATTGCCTGCTTGTAGGCGCGGCTCAGCGCGGCGCGGCTGAAACCCGGCTCAAGGCCGAAAAGGCTGAGGGCGGCGTGATAGGGGTCATGACCGGCGGAATGGGCGGGCGCTTCGTCATCATCATCGTCGGCGGCGCCGTCCTCGGACGCCGTGCCGCACATCGATTTCCGGGTCCGCATGACGAGGAACAGGAGGCCGCGCCAGCCCTGCCGCGCGAGCCAGGCGATCAACCGGAACAGCCCCTTGAACAAATAGGAGAGGGCAATGCCGAAACATTCCACCACGTAGCAGAGCGCGTACCACAGCAGTTCGAGAACGAACGGCAGGAGTTCGGCGAAGATCATGCAGGCGATACACCACGCCAGCAGGAAGAGAAGGATCGCGCCCATCAGAATGCTCCCCCGCCAAACAGCGCCAGCCCGGCACCCACAATCGCGGCGCAGACCGTGCAGGCCGCGACGGGATGCGGGGCGAGCCAGAAGATCAGGAGGCGCAGGATTGCCGTCTGGAGGGTGGCGAACGGCGCGCCAAGCCCCGGCCCCGGCGTCTTGCCGCCGTAGTAGGGATTGGGATGGTAACGGCCCCGCAGCGCACCTTGCTTCCAGTACGGGGTTTTTTGCAGTATGGCGGGCCGCAGGTTGCCGATCAGCGCCACCTGGAGGCCACGATCCATGCGCCGAATCTCGTCCGCCATGGCGAGGGCGCGGGCGGTCTGGGAACGGGTGCGCTCACCCTTGTGATTGACGCTAACGCTTTCGGTCGTGGTGCGGCCGAGAAGCTTTTCGGCATATTCGGCGGTCTCCAGATCGCCGACGCTCAGGATTTGCACGAGCCCGCAATTGCCGATGATGGTCTGCCAGTTCTTGTCGTAAAGATGCACGAGTTGGCCAATGTTCTGCCAGATGCTCCAGATCGTGACCCGGTACTTGCGCAGGGTGGCGAGCCAGTTGGGAAAGCGCAGGAGCTTGCCGAGCGCCGCCGCCTCGTCGATCAGGAACAGCACCTGTTCCCTGGCCAGCGGCGCGCGCTGTAATTCGAGCACGGCGCAGGCCAGCGCAAGGCGGGTGATCGCGGCATGGCTCTCGATATATTCGAGCGGCAGGACGACACTGATGATCCCGCCCTTGCTATGTTCGCCAAGCCCCTTGAGCACCGCAAAATCGACATCGCTCTGGCTCAGTTTTTCGCGCACCAGCGGATCGGCAAGAAAGCTCAAATCCTGCTGGATCGTTGACATGATGGCGGAAAATTCTTCGGGCGCCTGCGCCTCGATGCGCTCCAGCTTGATCGCTTCGCGCGCCACCAGCCCGCCGCACACTTGATTGGCCTTCATGGAAGCGAGCAGCGACTCCCAGTTCGCGGCGTCGCTGTTCACATATTCATAAAGCCTGGAGAGATTGTGCCGGGCCGCCGGCTCGGTCGTCTTGATATGGATGAGCATGGCCCGTTTGGCGGTCTGGGCCGCGTCCTTGAAATAGCTGTTCGAGCCGTTCTCATGACCGCTGCGCGGGGTCAGCATCTCGGCAAAGAGCAGGGCGTCGGCGGCAAAGCTCATGCTGCCGGTGTCGAGAAAATCGAGGGGATTGAAGCCGTGCGCGGGGACGGCCCAGGGCGCTTCGCCGTGCATGCCGAAGACATTGATGCAGCCGAATTCATGGCCGCTTTTGCGCCAGTACCGGGCGGCGACGGCGGTGTTCTCGCCGCCGGGATCGACGAGGAAAATGTAAGGGTAGGAAAGAAGGTTGGGCAGAATGGCGCAGGTGCCCTTGCCCGAACCGGATGCGCCGAAGGTAACGGCATGGGTGCCCTGGTAATGGACGCCAAGGCCGCTTGCCAGCGGCCAGTTGCCGACCAGAAGGCCGTTGCGCTTGAAAAGGCGGCTTCCATAGGCCTGCCAGATCGTCAGCCAGCTTGCCGATCCGTAGGTGTCCGCGCCTTGTCCCTGGAAACGCCATGCCAGCAGGAGCAGGAACACAAAACCGAAAATCCCGTAGATGATATAGTCCAGTCCCATCCGCCGCTTCCTTTGCTATGCTTGATGCGGGCCGCGAGGGCCGCGCGTCCTGCATCAAAGAGTGGAAGCGGGAGCGGAAAATGTCCTGGTCACGGCCTGGTCATTGAAGGATTGGCGGATACAGAGATGGCTGACGAACTTCCGAAACGCCGCCCCCATCTTCAGGAACGACGCCCGAGCTATGACGAACTGGTGCGCGAGCGCGTGCGCCGTGAGCTGGTCCATTATAAAGAGCAGCACGGCATTGGCGTGCCGGCCTTGCAGCAGCGCATCGCCGACGCCATCGGCGATGTCCCGGACCGCATCCCGCTGAAGTCGCTTCAGCGGTTCCTGGCCGGCACGCACCGCACCGAGGATACGCTCGTCCACTTATGCATCGTGTTCCTGTCGCGGGTCATCCCGTTCGCCCAGGAAATGGACATGGCGACATCGCTTGCGCAGTTTTTCCGATATGCGCCGGATTTTGCCGAGTCCTACTGGGAGCTGACCGGCACCTACCATGCCTATGTCCGCGCGGGCGCGGGCGATGCCGAGTTCGAAGTTCCCTATTCAGTCATGAATGTCGAACCGGCGCGGTTGCCGAACTATCTCGGCGCGTCGGAACTGGTCATCAACCTGGAGCGCGCGGAGAAACCGGCGCGCGATTTCGAAAGCGTCGAGGGCAATCTCCGCTATGAACCGGCCCTGTATAAAGGGCTGCTGACACCCTACCGGGATTCGGTGTTCATCCTGTTTTTGCGCCGGTATCCGCACATGCGCATTCACCTTCTGCGGCAGCGCAGCACGCAGGACGGTGAAATCATTCTCGAAGGCACAGGGCTTGAGCCGCCCGTCATGCCGGACGAACCTCCGCCGGAAATCTGGCATCCGAATTTCGACATCCGGTATGTCCGGATCAGCGACAAATATGAGACGCGCATGCCGTAGCGCTGATAGTTGTTCGCGGCGCTGCTAATCGATTGCGTAGTGAAAGTTTGACCGCAGCAAATAAGGACTGCTATAAAGTCCTGAATTCCTGCCCGATGCCGGTAGATCATGGAAGGTTAAAGCTTCCTTAAACTTGATCCCGGATAATAGAAAATAGGCCGTTAAGGACGAATACAAGATGTGCGCGGGGTCCCCGCGCCATCTTGGCAAGGGGGTGCTAAAGCCGCCCCCCCGTTGCATCCCCCCGGCTCACCGGACAAGCCGCCATATCGAATGCCGTTTGTCCGATTGCAGCGCTGCGCCATGCTCCTGTCCAACTCGTGACCAAGACACGCCGCCCGCTGCATACGATCCTTTTACGCAAGAGCGAAAAAGGCCGCCAAAGGGAGACTTCGGCTCTCCCCTTGGAACCCCATCGATCAGGGTTTTCGCACCCTGAACCACGACCAAAGAGCCTTCGCGCCCTTTGGAAACCTGACCAGCATTTCGGTGCTGGACGACGAGCAGGAACCGTTCCTGCACCCGGCTTAAAGGAAAGGACATGGCAGGCAGCGAAAACCGGCAGCGCCAGATCACCCTGAAGGCGCGCTTCAACGATCAGGAAGCCTCTCTGGTAAAAGAGCAGGCCGATCGTGCCGGTGTTTCGATTGCCGCCCTTATTCGCTTTGCCGTTCTCGGTCAGACCCCGCTACGTAAATCCCGCGCTCCCACCGTCAATCACGAACAGGCGGCGCAGCTTCTGGGCCGTCTCGGTCAGTGCGCGGAAGCCCTGCGAAAGGCCGCGGAAGTTGACGCTGGCGGCAAAAAATCCGACCTGATCGAGGCCGCCCATCGTGACCTTGCCGAGATGCGCGTGGCCCTGTTCGAGGCATTGGGGCGTGAGCCATGATCCTGAAGGGAAGCCAGCGCGCCAATGGGGCCGATCTCGCCGTCCACCTGATGAATTCCTTCGACAATGAGCGCGTCGAAATCGCCCAAGTTTACGGCACCGTGGCGGACGATCTCATGGGCGCGTTTGCTGAATTCGAGGCGGTCGCGCAGGGCACAAAGGCGGAAAAATATCTCTATTCCCTGTCGATCAATCCGCCCGACGAACTGACCCGCGAACAGTATTTCGAGGCCATCGAAGCAATCGAAAACCGCCTCGGCCTGAGCGGCCAGCCCCGCGCCGTCGTCTTTCATGTCAAAGCCGATAAACACGGCGTGCCGCGCGAGCATTGCCATGTCGTCTGGTCACGGATCGATGTCGAAAACATGAAGGCGATCCATCTCGCCCACGACAAGCGCAAGCTCATGGATATGGCCTGCGAGCTGGCTCATCAATACGGCCTCGACCTGCCGCCCGGTCTCAAGGCCTGGGAAGGCAGACAGCGGCACGAAAAAGACGCCCTCGAACCGACCCTCGCCGAAAAGGCGCAGCAGGATCAGACCGGCATCACCCCGGACCAGCGCCGCGCCGAAATCACCTCCTGCTACGAGCAGGCCGACACGGCGCAGGCCTTCATCAATGCCCTTGAACAGAAGGGCTACGTGCTCGCGCGCGGCGACCGGCGCGGTTTTGTCGTGGTGGATAAATTTGCCGATGTGCACAGCCTGACCCGCTATATCAAAGGCCACAAGGCGAAGGACATCAGCGCCAGGCTCGCACCGCTCAAGCCCGAGGATTTGCCGACCGTCGATCAGGCCAAGGAAATCGTGCGGCGGCGCAAACAGGCGCGGGAAGAGGGCGAAGGCGAACGTCGCCGGCAGGACTCGGATCAGCGTTGCCGCAAGGCCGAGGAAGCCCTTGCCGCTGGCCACGCGGAGCGCCGCGCCGAATTGCTGCAAAAAGAGCAGGAGTTGCTCACCCGCCAGCAGGAAGAAAAACTGTCCTTGCACGCCGCCCAGGCGCGCGAGGCCGGCGGGCTTTTGTTCCGTATGCGCAGCGCCGTCGCCGATCTTATCGGGCGCGCGCCCGGCCTGCGCTCCGTGCTCGGTCACATCCAGAAACTCACCCATCTCGATCCCAAGGAACGGCACCAGCTTGAGCATGACGCGCTCGCCCGTCGCCACGCCCGCGAGAAGCTCGACATCGCGCGGCAAAAGCGGATGCAGGCCCGCGTCGAAACCCGCGAAATACAGGCGCTGCAAAAAGCCCTGCGCCGGAAAGCACATCAGGCCCGCAAGCTGGACAACAAGGCGCAGCAGGACTTCTATGACGCCGCCCGCGATCAGGGGCTATGGCGCAAGCGGGAATTCAAGGAAGGCGATCTGAGCGTGGAATTCAATGACGCGGCGGAATTCGTCGAAGGGGTGGACCGGGCCGGCGAAGCCGAGGAAGAGGATCACGCCCCGGACTGGAAGCACCGCGCCGATGATCTCGCAAAAAGCCACCGCCCCAAACACGGTCACAAACCAAAGCGCCCGAAGGGCTTTGGCCATCGCCGGGATGATGAGTAGGGGGCCATGCCCCCTAACCCGCCCGCAGCGCCCTTCGCAGTGTCGTGACATCGACATCGAGCATGGCGGCGACGCTGGCGCGGGTTTTGCCGCCCGAATCGATCATCGCCTGAGCTCGGACAATCTGGGCATCCGTCAGTTTGCGAGGCCGACCAATATGCTTGCCGTTGCGCCGGGCGGCGGCCATGCCGGCTTTGGTGCGCTCGCTTATCATCTCGCGCTCGAATTCCGCCAGTGCGGCGAGAATGTGCAGGTAGAAACGCCCGCCGGCGCTGGTCGTGTCGATCTGTTCCTGGAGCGAGCGGAAACCGATGCCGGCCTGGCGCAGCGCGTCGATCACCTCGACCAGATGCGGCAGGGACCGCCCGAGCCGGTCAAGCTTCCAGACCACCAGCACATCGCCCTCTTTTAAGTGCGCTAGTGCTTCGGCCAGACCGGGCCGTTCGCGGGCCGCGCCGGACAGGCCGTGATCCTTGAACACCTTGACGCAGCCCGCCGCTTCCAGCGCCTGGAGCTGCAAGTCAAGATTCTGTTCTTCGGTCGAAACGCGCGCATAGCCGATATTCATGCCGGACATAGTGCATGACCCTTTCGCCGCGCCAAAACGATAAGCGAATCAATGGCTTGGAATGCTGTGGATAAGCGGCAAAAGCCCTCCCTTTTGCTGGATCGTGCGGAAGGGGTGCACAGGCTTGCTGTTTGCGGCGGAAATATGCGCTATGTAAATAAAAATCAGAAAAATCTAATATTTATTAACTTTAAATGAACATAAATTCTGGTAGAATGAAAATTAGCAAAAGGGAGGGCTTTTACTATGAGAATTTTATGTTTTGGCATTTCTTTATTTATTTTTTCATTTCCTGTTTGCGCGCAGGCACAGCATGATTCCCCGAGTCCCGTAAAAGCAGAAGCGGCCCGCGCCGTCTCGGAAGCCACCCGGATCGAGGTGGATCAGGATGCGAATGTCATACGCTTTTTCATCGAAGGACAGGAAGCGGTGCGCATCGACGCCAGGGGTCTGCATGTGCGCGAGGATATTCGTTATCGCGGCACAATTAAGGACACCGGGTCGCAAGCGGACGCGTTTGCCGACAGCGATGAGAAGCCCGAAGGCGAGGGCGAATGAGGAACGTCTTCGCGGTCATTCTAATATTGCTGCTGATTTCGCCAATCGCGCATGCGCAAATCAGTTCAAATTTCGGCGGTGCGAATGGCGGGGCGGTCATCATCGGTGAATCGTCGACCACCTGTGACGGCTCTATTGAAGGCGCGATCCGCTATGAAAGCATTTCAAAGAAAATCGAGTACTGTGACGGGTTAGGCTGGGCAGATTGGTGGGGGGGATAGGCCATGCGGCGAATTGTTGTTGTTTTGGCTTTGATTTGTCTGGCTTTTACGCTTTCAGCGCCGGTCGGGGCTCAAATCAGTTCAAATTTCGGCGGTGCGAATGGCGGGGCGGTCATTATTGGCGAGTCTACGAGCATCTGTGACGGCTCTATTGAAGGCGCACTTCGTTATGAAAGCGTTTCACAGAATATCGAATATTGCGACGGGTCGAACTGGATCGCGTGGGGGGCATTGACCCAGGCCGGGACGCTCACCAGCGCGGCCCTCGATGGCGCACGGAACGTGGCCGTGGCGGGCAATTACGCCTATGTCGCGAGCGGGCTCGCCGACAGCCTGAGCGTGATCGATATCTCCAACCCGGCCGGCCCGTTGCAGGTCGGGACGATCACCAGCGCCGCCCTCGATGGCGCGCAGGGCGTGGCCGTGGCGGGCAATTACGCCTATGTCGCGAGCTACATTGCCGACAGCCTGAGCGTGATCGATATCTCCAACCCGGCCAGCCCGTCGCAGGTCGGGACGATCACTAGCGCCGCCCTCGATAGTGCACGAGGTGTGGCCGTAGCCGGCAATTACGCCTATGTCGCGAGCTTCAATGCCTACAGCCTGACCGTGATTGATATCTCAAACCCGGCCGGCCCGTCGCAGGTCGGGACCGTCACCAGCGCCGCCCTCAATGGCGCGACTGCCGTGGCCGTGGCGGGCAATTATGCCTATGTCGCGAGCAACGATGCCGGCAGCCTGAGCGTGATCGATATCTCCAACCCGGCCAGCCCGTCGCAGGTCGGGACGCTCATCAGCGCCGCCCTCGATGGCGCGCGGGGCGTGGCCGTAGCGGGCAATTACGCCTATGTCGCGAACTACTTCGCCGACAGCCTGAGCGTGATCGATATCTCCAACCCGGCCAGTCCCACGCAGGTCGGGACGATCACCGGCGCGGCCCTCGATGGCGCGTATAGTGTGGCCGTGGCGGGCAATTACGCCTATGTCGCGAGCTACATTGCCGACAGCCTGAGCGTGATCGATATCTCCAACCCGGCCGGCCCGACGCAGGTCGGGACCGTCACCAGCGCCGCCCTCAATGGCGCGACTGCCGTGGCCGTGGCGGGCAATTACGCCTATGTCGCGAGCTACATTGCCGACAGTCTGAGCGTGATTGACCTTGCCGGGACATACAAGGCGGCGGAGTATTTTGATTGCACGGACGATAACCTCGACACCTGCGTCCTCGACCAGAACCGCTCCAAATACGACACCGACTTCAAACCCGAAAATATCGCCGGCGGCGTCAATATCCTCGGTGTAACGGGAACCTTGATGGACCCGCCCGGCCCTTCCGGCTGCGCGAATATTGGTGATCTGTGCGCGGACGGCACGGTATTCGCCGGCTGGCATCCGATCACCTATGACCATCTGTTCATCCCGACCGTGGATCAGGAACAGCCCGGCAGCCCCGGCACCTATACGATGAACTGGAAAAACGCAACCGGAACGGATGACATTAACCCGGATTCCGATAATGACGGCCAGGTGAACCATGCCAATCGCGGCGGCGCTATTGGTGATTTTCAGGCCTTTCAGGCTTGCGAGGATTTGTCTTTCGGCGGCCATGGCGACTGGTATCTGCCAAGCCGGGTGGAACTTTACTATTTATGGTCGGTACGGGGGACGATAGAAGCAGGAGGAAACATAACCAATTTCCAGAACACCAACTATAGGTCTTCTACGGAGAGCAGTACTAGCAATGCATGGGTCCAGATCTTCAGTAATGGTGGCCAGGCCAACGCTGGTAAGACTACTGGCTACAGGGTGAGGTGTGTCAGGCGGTGAGGCGGCGTTCGCGCCTGCCCGGCTTCGCCTGCCGAAGCTTTAGCGCAGGCAGGAGATGCTTGGTCATTCAATCTTTTAATTATTCAAGGCCGCGCTTTGCTCGTCCGGGAGCACAAGGTATTGTGCCCGTTTGAGCAGTTGTCACGAATTCACCGTCCTAGCAGGGGCGCATCGAAGAGCAGGTTAAGGTGGTTGCGTGCCCCCGCAACCACTGAGGCCCTCCGGTTCGTCCGGAGGGCTTTTGGTTTTCGGCACGGACATGCACCGTCGGCGCGGTGCGCGCTATAGGGCACGTGCTCCGCTCCCGGCGTACCGCACAGCCGTCGCAGCCGGCCTGTGCGATGATCAGGGCGCCCGTGCGAGACTTGGTGCCCGAGCCGGCGCGACAGCGTACGCCGGAGCGCACCTGGCGGACGGGCACGGCAGGCTGAATAGCGCCTCGCCGGCACCCAAAATGCACGCAGAATTGCTTATGCCCAGATCAGTACGATCCCGCTCTGCTCTGGCCCGCCACTTCCAGCAGCTCGGCGGCGGAAAACGTGCCAATGACTTGAAAGCCGTTCGCGCCAGGGCTGAAGACAATGCCGCCCCCTTCGGTCTTCGGCCACACGCCCGCTACGTCCCGGGCGTTTGAAACGTGGCCCACCATCACGGTATTCGTGCCGTGGGCGGGCGGGCGACTCAACGCCTGCCGCAATTCCGCCGCCACCTTGCTTGCCTCAGCCTTCGGGAGCCTGAAGCTGTAGTAGAGCGGGGCAAACGGTTTGGTCGAGCCGAAAGCTAGCGTCGCGGTCTCGCTCGTACGGCAATAGGGACTGGACATTACTCTTCCAACAGGAATGTGCATCGCTTTGAACGCCTTCCCGATGGCGCGCGCCTGGGCCCGTCCCTTTTCGGAGAGGTTGCGCTGCGTCGTGCAGTCGCCGACGACAATGGGATTGCTGTCGTTCTGCGAGAGGTCGGTGATGCTGTGCCGCAAATAGATGGTGTATCCGCCCTTCTCAAGTGCGGTGAAGAGCGCGGCTCCCTTCAGTTGCTGTGCTGCCGCCGGGGCGAGAACGTTAGCAATCGCACCCAGAGCGAGGGCGCAAGCCAGGAAAATATTTCTGTTCATGAGCAGACTCCGAGATAGCATCATGGATCGCGGCGTTCCGCTGGCAGGCCTAGGCTGCGGTTACCAGCCGGTTGGCCGGAAAGTGGATAGCCGCTTCGGTCCCGCTTCCAACGCGGCTGGTCAGTCTCAACGTCCCCCCATGCAGTTCGATCAGGCGCTTCGCGATCGGCAGGCCGAGGCCGGTACCCTGGAGGCGCCGCGCATGCGCGCTGTCCACCTGGCCGAACGGCTCAAGCGCCCGCTCGAGGTCTTTTTCGGTCATCCCGATCCCGGTATCGACAACCGAGATGATCAGATCCCCGGCCGCATCCCTCCGGCCGGAGATCGTCACAACCCCGCCGGATTTGGTGAACTTGATCGCGTTCGAGAGCAGGTTGAGCAGGATCTGGCGCAGGCGAAGCTCATCGCCGTTAATCGCTGGCAGAACGGAGAGGTCGTCGACCAGCTCGACCTGAGCCCGGTGTGCCTGGTCGCGCACCAGCTTCAGGACGCTTGTGACAAGCGGTTTCGGATCAAGAAGTTCGCAGCGCAGTTCGATCTTGTTCGCCTCTGCCTTTGAGAAGTCAAGGAGATCGTTGATCACCCGCAGCAAATGCGCGCCGCCGTGATAGATGTCATCTACATAGTCACGGTACCGTTCGTCGCCCAAGGGGCCGAAGGTTTCAGAGCGCATTACCTCGGCAAAGCCAATCACCGCATTGAGAGGTGTCCGCAACTCGTGACTCATGCTCGCGAGGAACTCGCTCTTGGCGCGGGTCGCACGCTCCACCTCATTCTTGGCTGCCGTAAGGTCCCTGTGGGCGGCTTCGAGATCGGCGTACCTCTCCTGCAGGTCCAGGTTTGTCCGGCGCAAGGAGCGTTCGGCATGCCACTTGGTGTCGAGCGCAAGGGCGAATTGCTGCAGCTCCAGCGCCTGGAACGGCTTTGAAATGTAGAAGAGTTTGTCGAACGGCGGCACTTGGGTCGCGATGTCGCGCGGGTGATTGTCGGAATAGCCCGTGACGATGACGATGTTCACTTGGTCGTCGAGCTGACGAATCCGCCGTGCCGTCTCGACCCCGTCTAATCCGGGGGGCATGCGGACATCGAGGAATACCAGCTGGAACGGACGTTCTTCGGCTATGGAAGCGGCAACCGCCGCTACCGCCTCTTCACCCTGCGCGGCGAACGTTACGTCGAACGGCCGTTTGTCCGTTGCCGACTCTGGCGCGCCAAAGAGCTCCGCCTCCGTCTCGGCAAGCTCGTCGCTTTCAGCGTCCGCCGTGCAAAGCACCGCGCGGTAGGCCTCGCGGACGGGTTGCTCGTCATCGACCGCAAGGATGCGGGTCGCTTCTTCGGATGTCATGCGACTCCCTTCATTTCCAGCGCGACAGGAAGCACCAGGTGAAACGAAGCGCCGCAGCCGATGCCGGCGCTTTCCCCAAAAATGCGTCCGTTCATCGCGGCAGTGCTGTTCGCGCACCAATGCAGTCCGAGCCCGCCGGTTTTGCCTTTTTTCGTGCTGAAGCCACGCCTGAACAGCGAGCCAACCATCTCGGGTGTCATCCCCATGCCATTGTCGCTGATCACCAGGTGTACGGCGGCGTGACCTTCGAGGGTATCGATCTCTCCGCGCACGGAGATCGTCCCAATCTCTCGACGGGCGTCACGAATGCTGTCCACGGCGTTGACGAAAAGGTTGGAGAGCACCTGCCCGAGCACCAGCGGATCGGCGCTAACGGTGGGCAACGATGCGACCGAAGCATCAATTTCGACCCGGATGGCGGGAGCCCGACCGGAACGCACGAGGGCGCCGGCCTCCTGCAAAAGCGGCGTCAGGTCGACCGTAGTGAGCCGGCGGGGACCGCGGACAAACAGTGTATGATCTTGCAGAATTTGCTCGATATGCCGGTGGTGACCGACGATAGCGGTGATCTGTTCGTCCGCGGTTCGTTGCCGCTGGAGCAGCTTGGCGACGGCGCCCTTCACGAAGGCCAACAGCTTGACGCGGCGATCAGGGGCGGTCGCGGGATCCTGTAACTCGCCAACGGCACGCTCGAGGTTGCCGCTCACACTGCCATTGGTCAATTCTTTCAGCTCCCACAGAGCGATCGTGATCGGGCTCAGCGCGTTACGGATATTGTGCAGCACCCCCGCCGCCATCTCGGCCATCCCGCCGTAATACGATTGCTCGAGTGCCCGCTCCCTGGTCTCCGCCACACGGTTAACCAAGGTGTCGAACTCGTGCGCCAGTATTCCGATCTCGTCCCGCTGATGGGAAAGACTCGCGGGCATCTCACGGGAGAGATCGTCGGTCCTGGCGATCGTCAGGACATGTTCGGTAAGCTCCGCCACCGGACGCAGAACCAACCGTCGTAGCAGGACGATGACCAGAAAAATTGTGCCGATCGCCGCCGTCACGCCGATCACGCCGTTGGTGATCGCCTGCCGTCTTATTTCACCAGCCATATGGCTGGTGTCCCACCCCAGTGCCAGCGCACCGACCGTGCGGCGCAAGGGCGGAGGCCGGCGGACGGGAACCGCAACGAAGTAAACGTCGGAAACGCGCGTTTCCTGCACCCGTTCGCTGCGGACGGCCGCCAGGGCGAGTCGGCGCAGGAGGGTGCCGGACGGCAAGCGCATGTTCGGCACGGTAAAGGAGTCCAGAGAACTACCGACGGCATCGATCAGTTCGATGCTCACCAACCGAAAGCGCGGATCCGGCTCGACGTCGAGGCTGTACGCGGTATAGAGCGCGTCGCCTTCGCCCAGTTGCTTGGATTGGCCGGCGTGAATGGCCATCAGTTCCGTGAGCTTGCGAGCGGCACCGGTCGTGAACGCCGCCGACCGGTCAGAATCGTTGATGGTTTCAAGAGTGGCGGCGATCGTGAAGGCGAGTACTATCCCGATGATCATCACGGCAAAGAGTTTCTGCCCAATCGTGGTGGGACGAATCTTCCACGCGGCAGGCTTAAACCAAGACACGGTCATCAGCGGACATCAAAAATCTGTGGGGGTGCAAAATTAACCCTAGTACGGTGGCAGGAAATATTTAACTTTGACTTAACACGGTATCGGCATGGACAAACGGCCTGCTGTCCCGCAGAACTGCCCGCGGCGTACCCAACCGGCCTGATTGTGGAGATCCCGCCGCGCCACGCGATGAGCCATCACCCTTCGACCGGTGCCGCACCGTCGGAAGACGCCGCAAATTTGAAACTCTGTCGCGGTTCGCCGCCTCAGATCAGCATAGCGAGCGATTGTCGCTCGCGGCCAATGCATGGCCCCGCGACCACTTTCGTTATGACTCGCTCGAAATCCAGATATGACGACGGCCCCGCAAGCCTAACCGCTTCCGGGGCTGCGCAATTTATGACGACGGCCCCGCAAGCCTAACCGCTTCCGGGGCTGCGCAATTTACGTCAGCACTCAGACTACCGCTTCGTCAGGCGGCCCTTCGCTCGTCTCCGGAATCGGACGCCCGACGCTGAGGATCGCATCGACGACCAGCCGTGGCCGACCCCAGAGCGAGTTTACGAAGATCGTGGTCACGCTGGCGGCCATGGCGACCATCGCCCAGACCGGATACAGCAGACCGGTCGCGGCGAGCGGCACGCCGATGCCGTTGAACAGGAAGGCGAGCGAGACGTTCTGCAGCATCTTGCGGTAGCCCCGGCGGCTGATCTCGCGCGCTTCGGCGACATTCGACAAACGGTTGTTGAGGATAATGATGTCGGCGGCGTCGATGGCGATGTCGGTGCCGGATCCCATAGCGATGCCGACGTCCGCCTGCATCAGGGCCGGCGCGTCGTTGATGCCATCGCCGACCATGGCGGTACGTCCGCGCTTTTGCAGGTCACGGATCAGCTGCGCCTTTTCGCCGGGCAGGACCTCGGCATGAACTTCGTCGAGGCCAAGCTTTTTGGCAACCCGCTCGGCGGTACGCCGGTTGTCGCCGGTGATCAGGACCGTCCGTACGCGGGCGCCCCGCAGGCGGCGAATGGTCGCCGCCGCATTGTTGCGCGGGGCGTCGCCGAGCGCGAGCAGCCCGAGAAGCCCGGTGTCGCGCGAGACTGCGATCACCGTGCGCCCTTCGTCTTCCAGCGCGCCGATCCGTCGTTCGAGCGGCGCCAGGTCGACCCCGCTCTCTGCCAGGAAGCGCGGGCTGCCCACCATAACGTCGGCGCCACCGATACGCGCGGTAACGCCCTTGCCGGGGCTGGCTTCAAAACTTTGGACCTCCGGCGGCTGCAGCCTGGCATCGAACGCGGCTTCGACGACCGCCTGGGCGAGCGGATGCTCGGACGGAGCTTCGGCCGCCGCCGCGAGAGAAAGCAGCTTATCGATGCTTGCCCCCTCGACTGCCTCGATCTCATGCACCCGGGGGTGTCCCTCGGTGAGGGTGCCGGTCTTGTCGAAGGCGATCTGCCGGACCAGCCGGTAGCCCTGGAAGGCTTCGCCGGTGCGCATCAGGATGCCCTTCTCGGCAGCCTCGCCGGCGCCGCGCACGATCGACAGCGGCGCCGAGATGCCGACCGCGCAGGGATACCCCATCACGAGCACGCTCAGGCCGGCGAACACGGCGCGCTGCAGGTCCGGGGTGAGGCCGAGGAGCCCGGGCAATAGCGCCCAGCCGACGAGGGCGAGCAACGAGATTGTCAATACGGCAGGGGTGTATACGCGCAGGATTCGATCGACCAGATGCAGCAGCCCGGGCTTAAGCGCGCGTGCATCCTCGACTTCCCTCGCGACGCGCTGGAGGAAGCTCTCGCTGCCCACGGCCGTGACGCGGACGACCAGCGTGCCTGTACCATTGATGGTGCCGCCGATCACCGCATCGCCCACCTGGCGCTCGACAGGAATCGGCTCGCCGGTCACGAGCGACTGGTCGACCGCGGAGCGGCCTTCCATAACCTCGCCGTCGACCGGCAGACGCTCGCCGGGGCGAACGCGCACCAGATCGCCTTCAGAAACCTCGGCCAGCGCCACGTCGATTTCTTCCCCGTCGCGCAACACGCGCGCCAAATCAGGCTGCAGATCGAGAAGGCGCTTGACCGCCTGCGACGAGCGGGTCTTGACGATCAGCGACAGCCATTCGGAGAAGATGTGGTAGGTCGCGACCATCACGGCGACGGCGAAGAACGCCGCGGTGGGATAGCCCGGCCGGTCGAGCGCCAGACCGATCAGCCCGCCGGCGAGCCCGGCGAAGGCGCCCGCCTCCAGCAGGACATGCTGGTTGAGGATGCCACGGCGCACCGCCTGTACCGCCATCACGAGGATATGGCGGGCCACGCCGAAGACCAGCACCGCGGCGAGCGCGCCGACCAGCCACTGCGTGATGTCACCGAGCAGACCTTCGCTCTTCAACGTCAGCAGTGCGACGGTGGCTGCTCCGAGGCCGCCGGCGCCCCCGATGGCCATCCACAGGCCACGCGCTCTCAGAACGAGGAACACGAAGGCCACCAAGCTGACGGTCGCGATCGTCGGCAAGACGGCCGTCAATAGGCCGCCCGGCTCGGCGATCAGCGCGATCGCGAGCAGGCTGAACGCCGTGGCGACGAGGAAGCGGCGCCCCTCGTTGATGAGATCGCGCTCCTCTTCCTCGAAAGGGCGTACCTTGTTCGGATCGTGGATCGTGTAGCCGATGTCCCGCAGGACCTGCAGGAGGGCGGCCGGCTGGACGGTCTGCGGATCGTACTCGATGAGCGCCTGCTCGTGGGTCAGGCTGACCGCGACCTTGTCGACGCCCTTTTGCCGGCCGAGGGCCTTTTCGATCGTGCCGGTGCATAGCGAGCAGTGAAGTCCTCCAATGCGGGCGCGGATGCGGGCCCGTCCGGGTCGATCGGACGGCTCCTCGCTCCACAGTTCCGGCGCATTGTCAGCGGTCGTCGTCGCAGTCATAAGGGCGGTCCTTTCAGCGTGCGGGCACCGGTCCGGGCGCGACGGTCGTGAACAGGCCAAACCAAATCGACCAGGCGCCGAGCGCGACGAGGACGATCCCGCCGAAAACCGGAAAACGGCCGGTGAGCGCCGCGAGCCGGTCGAGCAGGCCGCGCGCCGCGGGGATCAGCACCGCCGCGACGAGCGGCAGCGACAGGGCGAGACCGAAGACGCCGAGGGCGACGAAGCCATGCGCCAGCGTCATGCCGGGCGCCGCTGCCGTGCCGGCGAGCAACGCGAACAGCAGCGGCGCCGCGCAGGCCGGGATATTGAGGCCGAACAGTAGCCCGAGTCCGGCCGACGCACGCGCGCCACCCAGCCTTTTCAGGCCCGGCCCGACCGTCACCATCAGCATGCTGGCGCGTCCGGTGGCGAGCAGAAGGCCGAGCGCGACGTAGCCGCCACCGAGCAGCAGCCAGGCCCCGCGTTGCAGATCCAGAAAAAGGGTGCCCAGGAGGGCGGCGAACACGCCGAGCAGCCCAATGAAGACCGCACGGGTCAGGGCGAAGAGCGTCATCTCTGCTACCTTGGCGGCGCCGGTCTTGCCTTCCAGATACTTCACGAAGACGAGGCTCGAGCCGATCGAGCACGGCTCGACGAAGCCGATCAGGCCGAGCCCGGCCGGGATCGCGACGAGCCCCATGACGGTGGTCTCGATCACGGCCCCGTCGCGCTCGCCTCGAAGCCGCCCTTCGCGACGGCGGCGACGAGCTCGGTTTCCGGGGCTTCGTCCTGGTCGTGCAGGACGCGGGCCTGGCGCTCTTCGAACGAGGCCTCGGCCTTTCGCACGCCGGGGACACGTGCGAGCAGCGCCTCGATGGTCCGGGCGCAGCCGTCGCAATGCATCCCCTTTACGGCAAGAAGGGTGGTTTTCATGTCGGCGGTTCCTCTTTCGGTACGGGTTGCGGGGCCCGGCGGCGGCGAACCGACTTGGCCGCCGTCGTCCTCCATTGCCTCCAGAATCGTGCAGGCGCACACGTCGCCGCCGCCGGGACAGCGGGCAATGAGCACGTCGAGCGCATCACGGATGCGCGAGAGCCGGTCGAGCTTGGTCAGGACTTCCTCGCGCTTCTCGATGGCGCGGGCGCGAACGTCGGCGCAATCGGCATCGGGGTCGGCGCGCAGCGATAGAAGCTCGGCGATCTCGCGCAGCGAGAATCCGATCTCCTGGGCCTGGCGCACGAAGCGGATGCGGGCGACCGTGTCGTCGTCGTACTCGCGCGCACCGCCGCCTGTGGGTTTGGGCGGCTGCTCGATCAGACCACGCCGTTCGTAGAAGCGGATGGTCTCGACATTGACATTCGCCGCCTTCGCCGCCCGGGCGATGGTAAAACGCTTCATAGCATGACCTCCGAGGCTAGCATCGCATCCGTACTATAGTACGGAGTCAAGGGCGCCATGCGGCACCAATGCCCGAAATATCGAGGTGCCTCAGGCTGGCTGCGTCCTACGGCGGTCGCCAGCGTCCACTGAGAACCCTCCCTGATTCACGTCAAGGCGTGATTCGAGGAAAGCGAGATATCAGAGTTGATAGAAGGGCTGGAAGACGAACCATCAGCGAAGGGGGCGGACAAGGCCCAAGGCATCGCACGACCGGTCCCGATCTTACTCCAAGGGACTGTCAACAGCGCACCTACGCCCCGCGGCGCGGGAGATCGTATGTCAGGGTCAGGCATCGGCCAGTCCCGTGGGCATCAGCGCTCATAACCTGAACGTCGCAGGTTCAAATCCTGCCCCGCAACCGAAATAAAAAAGCCCCGTGACTTCAATAGGTTATGGGGCTCTTCGTTGGCCTGCCGGCGGTCGGCGTCGCGCCGGTCCGGTGCCTTTGGAACGGGCGGCCGATGGCGACCGTGCCGATCAGGATATGCGTGCTGGATACAGGGCGCCCACGGCCCCGTATTGCCCTGACGCCCGCCCGGGTGGTAGAAAGGGCCTGATTCCGATGGCTCCCGCTGCCCCTTGGGCGGCCGCCGGGGCCGCCCAACGAAGATTCCGGGGGACCGAAGATGGCCGACG
>Ga0326597_10004116_pt1 | contig 20578 bp, 21 predicted proteins | sample RVTome_12_FD_203789 | JGI IMG/M metagenome (GOLD analysis project Ga0326597, IMG submission 203789) | Soil microbial communities from uranium-contaminated site in the Upper Colorado River Basin, Wyoming, United States - RVT100D185 | ecosystem: Environmental > Terrestrial > Soil > Contaminated >...
CGAGGATCGCGTCCAACTGACGCTCCCCTGCGGCATCGACGATTACGGATCGACACGACGAACGCCGCAGCATGTCGGCGGTTCTGTCTGGTGGAAAGGTCGGATTGAGCGGTACGTAACCGTGGCCGCGGAAGAGAGCCGCGAGCACGCCGGTGTATGCCGTGCCCGAGCGATGGGCCAGGACCGCCGTCAACCGTGGCTGTTTGCCGCGGTTCGCATGCTCCAGCGTCGCGGCAAACTGCGCAGCCCGCCGGGCGAGCTCGGCGTAGCCAAGCGTCGCTCCGTCGACGACCAGCGCGGGCCGGCCGGGAAACGCTTCCTGGCTACGCAGGAAGCCCGAGCGCAAGGACAACCCAGTCATGGAGGCGACCGCATCAGACGATGAGCCGATCTGTCGAGGGATACCTCCGTGCCAAACAGCAAGTCTACCGCAGCGCCGATGCCGTCCACGGCACAGCCCAGAGGTGCCTGATCTCCCTGGGTCCTACCTGCCGGTGTCATCGCCTCGCGGCCCCACCTGCTCGCTGGCATGTTGGAGCGTAGCTGCCGATAGTAGTGTCTAATGATGAAAACGAGACGAAAGAAGGCTACATGAAGACAGGTCGATTCGATCTCGTCGAGGTCCTGGTCATCGGCTTCGGCGTCGCCGTTGCGACGTTCGTCTTGAGCGAGACCGCGAAGCCCATCCCGCCCCGCGACGTGCTGATGCTCGGGTCCATGGGCGCGTCGGAGCTTGTACCACTTCGGGAAAGTTACGGCCCCGATCGCGCTTCTCGTAACGCGGAAGAGTGGATCATTAGGGACTTCTTCCAGGACCGCCGCGACGGTGTGTTCCTCGACGTCGGGGCCCATCACTATCGTGATGAGAGCAACACCTATTTCCTGGAAACCGCACTTGGTTGGCGAGGCGTTGCCATTGATGCGCAGGTCGAGTTCGCCGACGACTATCGAACGCACCGTCCTCGCACGACGTTTCTGGCCCGGTTCGTGTCGGACACGTCCGACAGCACGGCGCAGTTGCACGTCCCGTCGTCGAATACCCTGGTAGCCTCTGAGGTTGCAGCGTTTGCCGAGCACGAAGCTCGAGAAAAAGCCGTCAGTCGGCCGGTGGCGACGATTACGCTCGACGACGTCCTGCGCGACACCGGCATCGAGCGGCTGGACTTCCTGTCCATGGACATCGAGCTGTCGGAGCCCAAGGCGCTTGCCGGTTTCGACATCGCCCGGTATCGTCCCGAACTGGTCTGCATCGAAGCTCACCGACAAGTGCGCCAGGCCATTCTCGACTACTTCTACCGACACGGCTACGTGCTGGTGGGCAAGTACTTGCGGATCGATCCTCTGAACCTGTTCTTCACTCCTCTCGACGAGCCGGTGGATGGGCAGGCCACTGGTTGAGCGCGTCTCCCCTGCCGGGTTGACCTCGAATGCGACCACCGGCCGGCCAGGGACAGTCCCTTGCTTCCCTGGAGACGGCTGGGCCGGACCCTGGGGAAGACGTGGCATAAGGTGATCTGGCGCTCAGTCGTTGCAGTGGTGAGCGGCGCTTCGTGGTTGGTCCAGCGGCTGACGCGTCGCCGGCTGGCCGCAATCCCGTTCTGGATCGTCGGGATCACCTGTGCCTTGGCCGTGGCGTCAACAGCGTTTGCCCTCCGTCCGGCGGTCACGAGCGCCCGCGCACCAAGCGCGGCGTACGCCGCCGCCAAGCGGATCAGTGCCAGCATCCTGAATGCCCCAGATCGTCCTCTGCCCCACCCCGCTCGCGATATCTACATCATCGTGCTGGACGCGATGGCAAGCCCGGAGATCCTTCGAACGCGCTACGATCTCGACGTGTCTGATGTCGTCTCCGGGCTGAGGGCAAGTGGCCTCACGGTCCCGCTGCACGCCCGGAGTCACTACTCGCAGACGTTTCTCTCGCTCGCCTCCCTGCTGAACGCCAGCTACCTCGATGGACTCGTGGCCGAAGTCGACCCGCGCGTCCAGGACCTCTACCCGCTGAAGTACCTGATCGACCGCAGCGCCCTGATGCGGCTGGCCCGCCGGGCCGGCTATCGGGTCGTCGTACTCGGGTCCGCCTACGCTTCCACCGAGAGCATACCCGGCATCGACGTCTGCCGCTGCGCGCCGCTCGTTCCGCATCAGGTCGAATATGCCGCCCTGGCACGGGTACCGGGACTGGCGACCGTTCTGCCCGTCAACCGCTGGGCGCACGACGCGCTGCGACGAAAGATCCAGACAACGCTGGCGGATGTGACGGCAGTGCGATACTCCCCGCAGCTCGTGTTCGCCCACGTGAGCGCGCCGCATCCTCCTTTCGTGGTCACGGCTCAGGGTGACGCGCGGGAGCCGCGTGGACCCTTCACGTTCATCGGCCCCGGGAACGCGACGGAGTACGTCGCCGGGTACCGGGGACAGGCCCGCTTCGTGCTCGACAGGATCGTGCGGATCGTGGAGGCTCTCCATCGTCGTCCAGGACCGGCGCCGGCCATCCTCGTCCTGGGGGACCACGGACCCAGCCCACGCCTGAGCGACGCGAAACCAGACTTCGAGGCGCAGCTCGGCGTCTTTGCCGCGTACGCGCTGCCTGGCACGACCCTGCCGGACCATGTGTCTCCGCTGAACCTCACGCGACTCGTGGCCAGGCAGTATCTGGGCGTCGCCCTGGAACCGGTGCCGGACAGATACTGGATCGCCGAGACCTACTACCCCTACGACCTCGAGAGGGTGCGGGGAAGTTTCCCGATCCCAGTCCAATGAGCACAGCACTCGAGGGCGACGTGACCGGTGCCGGCCCGGCGCAAGGCCCTGGTCCACCCGCCGCTATCCTGCGCCCCGCCGCCTGGATCCTCGCGGTGGCCGGGATGCTCAAGACCCATGCCGACCCCGACCTCTGGGGCCACGTCCGCTTTGGCCTGGACATCATCCGGGACCGGAGCCTGCCGCACGTCGACCCGTACTCGTTCACGCAGGACGTGCCGTGGGTCAACCACGAGTGGCTGAGCGAGGCGCTGATGGGGACCGCCTTCACGGCCGGGGGGGCGGCCGGCCTCGTGGTCCTCAAGGTCGTGATCGTCGGCGTCAGCTTCTGGCTCATCGCCGGCTCGGTGCGGCACACCGCTGACCACGTACGCTGGCCGGCCCTGTGCCTCGCGTTCTGGGGCGCCCTCCCGCTCACCACGACGGTCCGCCCGCAGCTCTGGACCTTGCTCCTGCTGGCCGTCCTCTGCCGCACGCTGGCCGGCGATCCCAGGCGCCTCTGGGCCGTGCCGCTCCTGTTCGTCCCCTGGGCCAACGCACACGGCGGCTGGATCGTGGGCATGGGCGTGCTCGCCGCGTGGTCCGCGGGCGTAGCCCTGATGAAACCGCAGGGTGGACCTCCTGCGCGCGTCCTGGCAGTGGTGACGGTCGCAAGCCTCGCCGCCACCCTGATCACACCGTACGGCTGGGGGCTGTGGGAGTTCATCGCGGGCACGGTTCGGCTGTCGCGCGCGGACATCGGCGAATGGCACCCGATCTGGCGCGATTCGTCCGTCACGGTGCTCCAGTGGCTCGTGGCCGTGGCGTTCATCGGCGCCGCTCTGCGCTGGCTGGTCCGGCCTCATCCGGCCGTGCTCGGCGTCCTCGCCGTGCTCGCCTTCTCCTCGCTCCGCGTCAACCGTCTCGTCCCGCTCTTCATCGTGGCCGCGGTGATGCTGGTCGGCCGGCAGGTGGCAGCCCGGACGGACGCCGCACCGGCATCCCGCGCGCGAACGGCGATCGACCTCGCCGCCGTCGCCATCGCCATGGTCGTCGCCGTCTCGATCGGCGCCATCCCGCGGTGCATCGCGATCACGGGTACATGGACACCGGACCCGCCAGGGATGCGCGCGCTCTCGGCGGCGGAAGCCGAGGGCCGCCTGGTCACGTGGTTCGAATGGGGCGAATATGCGATCTGGCATCTCGGGCCTGAGCTCCGGGTCTCGATCGATGGACGGCGGGAAACCGTGTACAGCGAGCGGGTCCTCGGCGAGCAGGTGGCCATCGGGCTTGGTCGTCCGGAAGGGCTTGCCGTGCTCGAGCGGATGGCTCCCGAATACGTCTGGCTGCCGGCCGACCGTTCACGCGGTACGGCCGAATGGCTCGAGCGACACGGATACCGGATCGACGTCGAAACGGGCCGATCGTTTGTCGCCGTTCGCGGGGACCTCCTGCCGCTGGCGCCCGTTTCAGCAGCAGCGGCCCCGTGCTTCCCGGGTTCGTAGCTTGATGTCGGTTCTGTATCTCGCGGATTCTTCGTGCTTGCAGCGGATTTGGAGGGCCGGCACGTTCCCCTGGTGTTCGGCAACGAATTGTTCGCGGATCGTTCACGGTCTCAAGTCGGCCATGAAAGCACTCTACCTCATACTCTCACCTGTCCTGTTCATGTGGCAATTTCGTCAGTTTGTAGGGCGTCTCATACGTTGAATAGTAGGCATCGTTGGTTAGCAGGGGCAGGTCGGTACCAAAAAACTGGTTGAATACCACACGGAACGAATTGACCGGGCTGATGTTCGCGGCCAGCCCGGCGTAGTCCTGATCCGGAAAATAATAGGCGTTAAGCACATGGCTGCGCTCATCTATCACCTCCTGGTCCATCTGGTCCAGGGGACGCAGTTCATCCAAGAGTGCAGGGCCATGATCGCCTTGTAGTATGACGATGAATGGACGAGTGGAACGATCCAACAGCGTATAGATGAAGTCAAGGAACTGACGGTTGAAATAGCGAACGTTGTTGACGTAACCCCTCTGATAATACTCTCTGAAATAGGTTTCATCCTTATCAGGATGCTCACGTCTCCAGCGCTCCAGAAGCGCATCGCCGCCCAGGGCGAGGTAATCCATCTTACCCATAGGCGCCTGGTATTGGCCGCTCTCATCCACAAGCAGCGGGGTGTGTGGCAATATGAGATGGAAAAACACGAACTTCGGCTTATCGCTCATGTGTGGCAACCTATGCATCATCTTGAATGATGTAGCATAGGTATCGTAGTGCCGTCGGTTAGGGTCGGTCTGCATGGAGCCGCCAAACAGCATGTGTTCCAGATAACGCCATGCTGACATTTCCAGGATCAGGTGTGCCGGGTCGAATAGCACAGTGTCAGTATCTTCGAATTCCTGTAGTCCATAGACCCTGACGGGGTGCGCTCCTACAAACCTGGATAGCGGGAAGGTACTAGGTATGCCGATGATCTCGTAGCCGAGTCGCCGAAGCGCGCTGGTGATAGTGTTGTTCGTGATTAGCGACTGCGTCTCGCGGTGATCCTTACTCTCGCCACCGGTACTAATACCCAGTTCCTCCAGATAATCCATGTTGAGAGAGGACGCCAGGGACAGTCGCGTTTGCAGATAGTTGCTGCGGCTGTCGTCTGCCACGTGAAAGCCGTTCTCTCGTAGCTCGCTGATAAATGAGCTGTTATCGAAATCATAACGCTTCAGCAACGTTGAGGCGGAAGCATAGGCATCTGGCACGACATAATAGATATCCGGAAGCGGATCATGAGAAGGGGACAACATCGGGACAGTGCGGTCGGCCTGAACTGCGGGGTCCTTGGTAGCGTATTCACCCCATGTGAATTCAAGGGTCGAGTAAAATGGGGGGAAAAACATGACGTGACTGAACACAATGACCGGTGTCAGCGAAACATGCGGTAGGTGCCACACCAGCCAGGCAGCGGGCAGGAGTATCGCGGCGGTGATCAAGACGACCCAGTACCGGCCGAGCCCCTGAGTGTCCGACAAGGCAGGAAAGATTGTCGTCAACAGTTGCAGTAGTTCCAGGCAGTAGCCAAAAAGAAAGAAGCTGGTGGTACCGAGCAGGCAGAGCGCGAGACTCTTCGGAGTCTGGCGCGTGACGGCACGAAGGAGCAGGAACAGTCCTGCCACGCTCAAGGTGATTGTCAGGGCCGGTGCCGTCATGTCTGCGACATGCCACCAGGCCACACCAGCTTGATAGGCCATGACGACCGGGGTCATCGCGATGATGAGAATGAGGTACGAGGTAATAACGGGATGGGGAGGACGAGGTGGGGTGGTGGTCAACGTATCAACCTAGACCGTCATCAGATGGAAACGTGTCCGCTGTTTGATCGAGTGACATGACATTCTTCAGCGGGCGATGGTGCCGTTCGATCTTCCCCCCGGTGATCGGATGATAGCGTAAGCTCTCCTGCGTCTCGCCGAACTTCGACCTCCGCATGACCGCTCCTTGGAGCCGTCTAGGCTCGACGCTGCGGCGGGGTTCGAGGCCACCACGCTTTTGGCCCAGTTCCGGAGGAATTCCAGGGATCCGCGCCGACGTCGGCGCGGAGACCCCAGTTTGCTAGGATAGAGACGCTCGGTGCGCAGGCTCCTCGCCGACGCGCTGAGACGTTGAGGGGCAAGCCCGGCGCTCCTCAAGATCGCTCGTCCAACGGCCATCCAGAGTCGAGCTACCTACTTTGGCGATGGGTTCGGAGCTTTCATGCGGCACTCCACAAGACGCCCGTAGAAGCGGGCCGATTCACGGTGTTCCCGCCGCTACCGGAGGGTCGTGTCGAGGGCGATCGCGTCGAGCCGATCCCAGTTCCGGAGGTCCTCCAGCACTTCGTTCGCGAGATCAAGCGCAGGTGCACGTCGGAGAGTGCGAAGGTCGATGTGCGGTCCAGCTCCAGGGATGGCAGCTGTGACCGGTTCGCAGACCGGACCCGAACCTCTGGCTCGTCCCGGAACGGGTGCCCTCGAGCTGACGCACGTCACAAAGCGCTACACGGGTCATCTCGCGGTCGACAACCTGAGCCTGTCGGTCCCGCGCGGCTCGATCTACGGCATCCTGGGGCCGAACGGCGCCGGAAAGTCCACGACGCTGCGTATGGTGATGAACATCATCGGGTGCGACAGCGGCGTCATTCGCGTCCTGGGGTCGGACCCGGCCGCCGATCGCTCCGTGCTCCGGCGCGTGGGCTACCTGCCGGAGGAGCGTGGACTCTACCGGAAAATGTGCGCGATCGACATCATCGTCTTTTTTGCGGCGCTCCATGGGATGCGTGAGTCGACCGCCCGCGCGCAGGGCATCCGCTGGCTCGAACGGATGGGGCTTGCCGAGTGGCAGCGGGCGAAGGTCGAGGTGCTGTCGAAAGGGATGCAGCAGAAGCTGCAGTTCATCACGACGGTGATTCACCAGCCCGAACTGCTCCTCCTCGACGAACCCGGGTCGGGACTCGATCCCGTGAACCAGGAGGTGCTGCGCGAAACGATTGAGGGAGCACGGCGGGAGGGGTGCACCGTGGTCTTCAGCACGCACAACATGGGCCAGGCGGAGCAGCTCTGCGACTCCGTCTGCATCATCGCGCGCGGCCGCGCGGTGCTTGATGGACCGCTCCTCGAGATCAAGCGGCGGTATTCGGGTCACAGGTACCGCCTCGGGTTCGAATCGGTCACGCCGGGCGTGCTCGGTCTCATGGACTCTGGCGCGCTGGGAGATGCCAGACGGGTCGGCGACGACTGGGAGCTGGACCTGCCGTCGCCACACGCCGTGGGCCGTGTGCTGGCCGCGCTCGCTTCGGCCGACGTCCAGGTCGCGCGGTTCGAGCGGGTGCGTCCATCGCTGCACGAGATCTTCGTCGCCTCCGTGGGCGACGCCGGCCCGGACACTTCCCAGCCGGAGACGGCCCGTGCGTGACGTGCTCCTCGTCGCCCGGCGAGAGTTCCGGGAACGTGTCGCGTCCCGGTCGTTTGTCGTCGGCACGCTGCTCTTTCCCGTGCTCGTCCTCGCTCTCATCCTGCTGCCGCGCCTTATCGGGTCCAGGGGAACCGAGTGGGCCCTGGTCGTCGTCAACGAAGCGCCAACAGAACTGGGCCGCATCTTCACCGGCGCGCTCGGCGCCGCTCCTCAGTCGGGCGCTGCGAATACGTACCGGCTCTTGCCCGCATCCGGTACCTTCAGCAGCCTCCGCGAGGGGTTGAACGCTCGGGTCGAGGCGAGAGGGATCGACGGCTACGTCGTGTTGCCTGTGGATCTCGTTTCAGGCGCCGCCATCCTGTTCCGGACGCGGAACGTCGCCAGCCTCGAAGTCGTGCGCGATCTGCGAAACGCGGGGAACCTGGCGGTTCAGGGCGAGCGCCTCCGGCAGGCCGGCCTCGACGCCGCCAGGCTGACGGCGCTGACGGCCCCAGTGCAGATCGATCAGGCTCGCGTCACTCCCGCGGGAGAAGAGCGTGGCCAGGCCGTGGGGGCCTTTCTTGCCGCCTTCCTGATGGCGTTCCTCATGTATTTCATGACAACCCTGTACGGCGTCGCGGTGATGCACAGCGTGCTCGAAGAGAAAACGGGCCGGACGGCGGAAATGCTCATGAGTGGGGCCCGCGCGTCACACGTCATGATGGGGAAAATCGCCGGCGTGGGCTTCGCCGCGCTGACCCAGGTCCTCATCTGGGCCGCCATCGCGACCTTCGCGGTCAGCCAGTCCTCACGGCTGGCCGGGCCCGGCTTCTCGACCGCGGCCCTCCAGGCGCTTCGCATCCCCCCGGTCGCCGGCGCACTGCTGCTGCTCTTCTTCATCCTCGGATTCTTCCTCTACGCCTCGATGTTCGCCATCGTCGGCGCGTCGGTGACCAGCCAGCAGGAATCTCAGTCGGTGCAGTTTGCCGCCCTGATCCCCCTGATGATCCCGCTCCTCTTTCTCCGGTCCATTCTGAATGCGCCGCTCGGGTGGACGGCGACGACGCTTGGCCTGGTACCGTTCACGGCGCCAATCGCGATGCCGACGCGGATGGCGGCGACCGAGGTGCCTGCCATCGAAATTGCGGCCTCTCTCCTGTCGCTCCTCGCCGGCATCGTCATGGTCGCCTGGGTCGCGGGGAAGGTCTATCGAGTCGGGATGCTGAGCACGGGAAGGAGGCCGACGCTCGCCGAGCTGGCACGCTGGATTCGTTCCGCCTGACGCCCTGCGTTCGAGCCGGGCCGGATCCCTCGCCGCTCGAACATCCTGAAGCGTCCTCAGGTTCTGAATCAGGGCCAGGCGGCCCACTTCTCCTTCGGCCATGCCACGACGTTGGCCCTGCCAGGGCGATCGAACGCGAGCCGCAAGGGCGTCAGGCGGTATGCGCCGGAGCCGAGATTCCGATCCGCGAGGGCCACGAAGTCGTAGTCGTCGGGAAAGCTGGACGTCAGGTCGTCCATGCTCGAAAAGAGAAGCGGGAGCGCGGGGTCAACGGTGAGCTCGAACAAGACCACAGGGCGGTTCCGGGAGAGCGTCTGCCGCAAGCCTGCCAGGGCTGGCTTTTCGTACCCCTCGATGTCCATCTTGATGGCGTCGATCCGCGTGATGGAGACCTTGGGGAAGTACGCGTCTCCAGCGACAATGGGGACTGCCCATGATCGTCGCGATTGCCGGTCGAGAATCCTTCCACGAATGAACCGGTGCCCAGGTTTTCATCGGGCGGGGCAAAGAATCGCAGGCTTGCCTCAGACGCCCCGAGACCTACCGGGTGGAGGGTGACGTTGGACACCTGGTTCACCTCGAGTACCCGCCGCAGCCTAGACAGGACCGGGGGATACGGCTCGAACGCGTGAAACTGGCCCGCGTGCTTCGACGCAAACGGCGAGTGCAGGCCGGTCTTGGCGCCGACATCACGACGACGCCGCCCGATCCCATCACGAGAAGAGTATCCCGAAGGAAGTAGAGCTCAGGCTTCTCGTACGCGCCGAAGTAGTACGCGTGCGCATCCACCAGATTGCCGGTGTTCCCCGCGTACCGGAAGCCGAAATAGTCCACTTCGAAGTCAACGCTCCGGCGCTGGACGTCCTCGACGGTCTGGAGCCGTGCCGCGAGAGCCGGATCGACGAGCGCGATCAGTCGCGCCCTGAAGCTCCCGATCGCGCGTAGAAGCCGGCGCCCACGAGAAGCAGCAGCAGGAGCACTGCCAGGGGGCCGACGATCGCCGGCCGGAGCCGTCTGGATGGCATCTGAACTCCTTATCAGGGGGACTAAGGCTCGCTCTCCTGCCGAGGAGACCCGAGGGTCCGAACATCGTTCCGCACGAGGATGCGGGCAACGTCATCCCGATAGGCCTCACGCCATTCCCCGCTCAGGGTCAGGACAATCGGGAGACGACCCCCGGGCTCGACGATCACGTACTCGACGTCGAATTCATCGAGTGCTTGCTCCCATCGCTCACCGAGCCTGGCCGTCTGATCGTAGTCGAAGAGAAACTGATCGCCGTAGAGGTCGGCGCGTCCGTCCACGAAAACGGGGACTCCCCTCCAGATCAGGTAGCCGCCCCAGTTGTAGCTGTTGAAGCCTCGAGCGCCGGTCAGCCCCGTGCGCTCGAGAAACTCCACCGCGGCCACCGGAAACGCGGCGCGAATGACGTCGTCGTTGTCCGTGATCCTGTCGGCCATCCAACCGCCGGCGGCGAAGAGCGCAAGCGCAAGAATCGCCCGGTTCAGCCAGCCGAACACCCGGGGTTGCACGGCCGCCGGCGCGCGCCCGCTCAAGACGTCGTGAAGACGCGGGTGGCCCACGCTGCCAAGCAGGTGGCGCGCGATGGCTGGAGCTGAGACGACGGCGAACAAAGGAATATGCCGGAGGGACATCAGTCCCGCCGCGGCCGTCCCCAGGAAGAGCAGCGCTTCCGTCGCGGTCGGCCGCTCGCGGCTCCACAGCAAGCTGACGACTCCGAGCGCCATCACGCCACCGAACGGCCAGAAGACCGAGCGATGAAAGTCGGGAGACTGCCACTCCCGAATGATGGACTGCATGGATGGGCTGCCCAGTGTGAAGAACGGATACACCCACAATTCGATGCCGTTTGGATTCAGCGCGGCTGCAAGAAACGACGCGACCGACACCATCCCCAACTCGCGCACGGCGGCCGTCGACATCGTCCGTTGACCGGCCGGTGCGATCCATCTCTGGGTGGCCTCGCCCACCGTGTACGTGGCGAGCAGCACCACCCCTACCAGAAAGCCGCTGTGCAGGTTCGCCCACACGATGGTGAGAAACGGCAGCAGCCAGAGCACTCGCCTATCCGTGCCCCCGGCTTTCCACCGCTCGACGACGTACACGAAGAGGGCTGTCATGAAGAGATTGAAGATCTGCGGCCGTGGTCCGAAGACGAACGCCGAGGCCGAAGCCGCCAGCAGGACTACGAGCGCCGCCAGGAACGGACGTCCGGCGCACGTGCGATAGACCAGCCAGAACGTCAGCGCGATCAGCAGCGCGAAGGCGACCATCAGTCCGGGCAGCCCTCCGGCGCGATAGATGCCCCACATGACAACCTCGGACAACCACTCGTGCGCGATCCATTCCCGGCCGGACATGGTGTAGGAGAAGGGATCGTGGCGGGGAATGCCTTCCTCCAGGATCAACCGACCGGTGCGCAGGTGCCACCACATGTCGGGGTCCAGCGTGGGGTGGAGGGCCATTGCGAAGAGGCCGATGCCGAGAAGCGCCGAGGCCAGTCGACGGGTCGTCATGCCACCCTCCTTGACTGGGGGACGTGAGAGGCCAAGACTCTGCAATAGAGAGGGGGAGCAGTCGACTGGCGGCTGGACGACACGGTGAGTTATCGGCGGGCCGTTCGACGAAATACAGTCGCGCGAGGCGGAACCCCTCCTGCCGTGGTCGTTTCCGGCCGATAATAAGGGCGCTCCGGGTCTTGCCTGTCGGGCATCGGTCTGAGGTAGAAACACGCGATGTTGGAGATCGTGGGCAGCCTGCTGCTGCGGGCAGGTGAGTCGCTGTGGATTGCGGGACAGATTCTCCTCCTGTCCGCCGTCCTCTTCGTCGGGCTGGCGGTCCTGCTCAAGGGCGACGAGGCGTTCGCCGCAGCCCGGCGGGCCGCGCCCGAGACTCGAGTCAACCTCTCCCTGGCATTTCTCGACGCCCTGATGGTGGCGCCCGTCATCGGCGTGCTCGTGCAGGTCGTGAGGGCCGGAGTGGACTGGTCCGGACTTGCCCTCGCCAGCCCCGAATCGTGGACACCCCTCGGCACGTGGCCGACGGCGTTCGCGGTCGTGTTCGTCGGCGATTTCGTGTCCTACTGGCGGCATCGGCTGGAGCACACGCGCCTGCTGTGGCCGTCTCATGCCATTCACCACAGCGACACGGAGATGACCTGGCTGACGCTGGCCCGCTTCCACCCGATCAACCGGGCGACGACGGCGGCGGTCGACATCGCGGGGCTCGCGCTGCTCGGTTTCCCAGACTGGGCGCTCGTCGTGAACGTCATGATCCGGCACTACTACGGTGAGTTCATCCACGCGGACCTGCCCTGGACGTACGGACCGCTCGGCCGCGTGTTCGTGTCACCGGTCATGCACCGGTGGCACCACGCACGCGACGTGGTCGGTACCGGCAGTAACTTCGCAACCGTGTTTTCCGTGTTCGACCAGCTCTGGGGCACCTATTACGTTCCGGGGCCGTGCACCGTGCCGCTCGGGGTGAACGACGAGATGGGTCAGGGCACGGTGCGCCAGCTCCTCTATCCGTTCGTCGCCTGGGCTGAGAGGCTGAAGCGTCGGCCGCCGACGGCCGCATGAGGACGTGAGTAACGACGTGACAGGCAGCACCAACACCAGCGCTGGATCGCCGCTCCTCGTCCGGCCTTCCGTGTCTGTTGTCGTCCCCGTGTACAACAGTACTGAGAGTCTCACGGAGCTTGTCGCCAGGCTCAATCCGGTGCTGGTCGAGGTCGCTTCGTCATTCGAGGTCATTCTGGTGAACGACGGCAGCGCTGATCGCTCGGCAGAGGTGATTGAAGAACTGGCCGATCGATACGCGTTCGTGCGGGGCATCAACCTGATGCGGAATTACGGACAGCACAACGCGTTGCTATGCGGCATCCGCGCTGCCAAGTCTGAGCTCATCGTCACGCTGGACGACGATCTGCAGAATCCGCCGGAGGAGGTGCCGCGCCTCGTTCGGAAGCTCCTGGAAGGCTACGATGTCGTGTACGGCACGCCTGCCCGCCAGCAGCACGGCCTATGGCGTGTGCTCGCATCGCAGATCACGCGGGTCGCCCTGCAAGAGGTGCTTGGTGCCAAGACGGCCCGACACGTCAGTGCTTTCCGCGTGTTCCGGACCGAGCTCAGGGAGGGTTTCGCCGGTTACCACAGTCCGTTCGTCTCGATCGATCCCCTCCTGACATGGGCGGGTGCCCGTTTTGCGTCGCTCGAGGTACAGCACGACCCGCGGCGTCTCGGGGTCTCTCACTACAGCCTAAAGAAACTGCTTATCCACAGCCTCAACCTGGCTACGGTGTTCACGACGGTGCCCCTACAGGTCGCCAGCATCGTAGGGTTTTCGGCCACGCTGTTCGGATTCGGGGTGCTGTGCTACGTCCTGGGACGCTACTTCATGCAGGGAAGCAGCGTTCAGGGCTTTCCGTTTCTGGCTTCAATCATCGCGATTTTTTCCGGTACCCAACTTTTCGCGATTGGCGTCATCGGCGAGTACCTGGCCCGCATGCATTTCCGCCTGATGGGTCGCCCTCCGTATGCGATCCGATCCCAAACCGGATCGCGCTGAATCGAACGCTCAGATTTCTGGGCGCCAGTTGTGCGAAACGCTGGAGTGGGATTCGGCCTTTTTCGGCCGTCGCATCGGCCGGATCAACCGCGGCAGGCTGAACGACACGCTTGCCCGGGACGTCGAGGCATGGGTTCAGGCCCACCGCATCGAGTGCGTGTACTTCCTCGCGGATCCCTTCGACCCTCCGACATTCGTCGTCTTGAACCGTCTCGGTTTCAGATTGACCGACACCCGTGTGACTCTCGAGTGTCGCGTCGTCCGACAGTCCGTACTGTCAAACGCCGCTCCAGTCATTCGCGAGTGGCGTGAACATGACGTGCCCCTGTTACGAGCGATCGCCGCGCGCAGTCATCGGCAGAGCCGCTTTTATAAGGACGGGCACTTCTCACCGGCGAGGTGCGACGAGCTGTACGCGACGTGGATCGAGAACAGCTGTTTCGGGTACGCCGATCACGTCCTGGTCGCCGAAGGCGATGACAACCTCGCGACGGGGTACCTGTCGTTGCACCGCGAACCCGGCGGACGCGGGAGGATCGGTCTTCTCGCCGTTGACGATTCTCGACGGGGCCTGGGATTCGGACGCGCGCTCGTGCAGCGCGCGTTCGGGTGGTTCGATGATTGCGGAATCACGACAGTGAAGGTGGCGACGCAGGCGGGCAACGCGGAATCCATGTCGTTCTACGGGCGGTGCGGCTTCCAAGTCATCGACGAGCGGCGTTGGTACCACTGGTGGCCGGGCGAACGCGAAGGAGAGCCCGAATGAGCGGGTGGCGGATTCCGTTCAACAAGCCGTCACTGGCTGGCGACGAGATGTCCATGATGATGCGTGCACTCGATGCCGGGCACATCTCCGGCGACGGGATGTTCACGCGCCAATGTCACGAGTTGCTCGAGCAGGCCCTGGGGGTCGGCAAGGTGCTGCTGACGACTTCGGGAACGCACGCACTTGACCTGGCGGCGCTGTTGCTTGATGTCGGGCCAGGTGACGACGTCGTCATTCCGTCGTTCACGTTCACCTCGACGGCGAACGCCTTTGTGCTCCGTGGGGCCAGACCGATCTTCATCGACATCCGCCCCGACACCCTGAATCTGGATGAGACGCAGCTCGAAACGGTCGTAACTCCACGGACGAAGGTGATCGTGGCGGTGCACTATGCGGGGGTCGGCTGCGAAATGGACGCGATCGGGATGTTCGCACGCGCGCGTGGAATGGCCGTGGTCGAAGACAACGCCCACGGCCTGTTTGGCGCCTACAGGGACAGGCCCCTCGGCACGTTCGGCGACCTGGCGGCCCAGAGTTTCCACGAGACGAAGAACGTGACGTGCGGGGAAGGTGGTGCGCTATTTGTCAATCGCCCCGAACTGGTGGGACGAGCGGAGATCCTGCGCGAGAAGGGAACTGATCGAACGCGGTTCTTTCGTGGCGAAGTGGTGAAATACGGGTGGGTGGATATCGGGTCGAGCTATCTTCCGTCAGATCTCCTCGCGGCGTTCCTGTACGCACAATTACTCCAGCGGGACGCGATCAAGCTGAAGCGCCGACGGATCTGGCACCGATACTACGACGCTCTTCAGCCCCTTACTGCCCAGCACAACATCTCGTTGCCAGTCGTGCCGGCGCATGTCGAGCAGGCCTATCACATGTTCTACATTCTTCTTCCCTCGTTCGAGGCACGGAAACAGCTCATCACGCATCTCAGGGCACGCGGCATTCTCGCGGCATTCCACTACCTACCGCTGCATCTCTCGGAATTCGCGCTCCGTCAGAAGTTCCAGTCGGCAGGCTGTCCAGTAACCGAGCGCATCAGCGATTGCCTGCTCAGGCTTCCGTTCTTCACGAGCATGTCGGACGAAGAGGTTGACGAGGTCGTGGCGGGAGTCGCGTCCTGCCAGTTCACCGGCGCTTGAGCCGGTAAACGTCCACGCCGCCGATCGTCTCGAGGCGCTCGTAGCGTGATCGCACGCGTTCGACGACGACTCTGGAAGCCGGGGTGTAGTACTTGTCGGCGGGCCTGACCGTCAGGATCTGCGGCGACTCACGCTCGAGAATCTGCACGGCCTCTTCGATGTCTCCGGGCGTTCGAATCCCGATGGCGGAATTGTAGAACCGAAAAGGATTCGGCCGGTTCGCAAGAAAGTACAGCTCCGCGTCGCTTGGAAAGGCAGCGATGGGCTCGCCCGCTGGCGCCGCGCGCTGAACAAGCTCGACGAGGCGCCGGTACGGTTCGGACTCAGCAGCGCCGAGCTGGAGGCTGCATCTGGGAATGCGCGACGCCTCAACGGAAGTCACCGTGCGCTGTCCCTCCAGTGCCTGAAGGTTCGTTCTCGTGTAGGGCTGGCCGGCATGATAGGTGACCCCGACGACAACGAGGAGCGCAGTACATCCCGCTCCCACCGCGCGTAAGAGCGGTCCGGTCGGCGCGATCATCCAGAGCACGGAAGTCAGGGTCAGGCCAGTGGTGAAGTAGAGATAGATCGCATCCTGCATGAACAGAGCGACGAGCCCATAGAACCCTGCCAGGATGGGAAGCGCGAGATCCGACATGTCACGGGATCGTGCGAGCCTTCGTACCGCCAGGACACCGTTGAGTCCAGCTAGAAGGACCAGGATCATCCAATACAGCCCGTTCGCCACCTTGACTGGTTCGAGTGATTGGATCACCTGAAAAGCTGCAGCCCCGAGGAGGGCGAGGTACCATGGCCCTCCGTTTGCCTCCTCGACAACGGCACCCAGGCGAAATGCCGCCGTGACGTTATCGCTGAACCAGGCAGGCGCTGATCGATGCACGATGCAGTACAAGAGCAACGGTATGGCGGCGATGGCCGCGCCAGCTGCGATTTGTAGCAGGACGAGCGCGGCGCCGCGGTTGGTGATCCGTACACGCCAGAGAGCGACGAGGAGAATCGCGACCGGCCATCCTGCGAACAGCACGGAGGCACCAGGCTCGGCCTGTCCTGACAGCACGAGGACCGCGACCGTCACGATCAGCACGACGGCGAGCGTCAGACGGGCAAGCCAGCTGGAATCCGCTGACGGATCGGGCTCTTCGATGAGTGCGATCGTCACGACAGCCATGGCCACCCACACGCCTGTCACCTGACGAAACAAGCCGATGAGCCCCACGAGGAATCCTGCTCCGATCAGGCGCGCGGGGGCCCTGGGCGGCACGGTCGTCAGCCACCAGGCGAGTCCCAACGCCAGCGATAGGCAATACCAATTCGGCGTGGGATTGAGAAATTGGATGACACCAACAGCCGTGACGCCGAGACTGCCGATCACGGCGAACAACAGGCTTCGACGCCTCAGAAGCGCGAAGACCGCACAGGATCCCAAGAGCGCCGAAGCAATCAGCGGGTAACGAAGGCTGAGGAGATCGACGCCGAACAGCCTGAACGCCGCCACGTTGACGAACGCGGCATAACCGGGATGAAGATTCTGCACCTGCACATTGAGAGTCTGCCCGGAAAGCAATCGCTCGGCGATATTCGCGTAGATGCCCTCGTCTGACGGGTACCAGAAGCGATCGTGAAAGTGCCAGAGGAGGAGGGCTGCCGCCAGAACGGAACCGAGTCGGACGCCAATGCGAACGATACGGCTTGTCACCGGCGAGCGGAAAGCTCCCATTTCAGTGAAACCTCCCCTCTTAGGAGGTAACCTGCTTTCTTCGCGCTGACGCCAGCGCAGCAAGCCCCTTCGGCTCCAAGTGCCTCTGAGGGGTTTGATTCTACTACTGCAAATCTCATACAAGAGGTGCTGACGCCTCTTCACTGGTGTCGGGATGGTGGTCTCACGTCGACTGTTGGATGGTGGACTGTGGTTTGGCCATCTTGCGATCGATAATGAGGCGAAGCTGCGGCCATGACGGGCGAGGTTCGGAACGAAATAGTCGCCACGTTTTCAGAATGGACGGCACTGTACGCTCGTCAGGGGTTCACTCAACGGGAAGGCCAGGCGGTTGTTGCTGCGCCTCGAGCCAGATGACGCTCAATGTGCTATCGATCGCCGGGCTCTATCAGGCGATCTCGTCGACAGAGCCGGCCAAAGTCGCGAACGGGCTGTGCTGGGCCGTGCTCCCGTTGCTGGCAGCCGTGAACGGAGGCCTCGTCCTGGCACGCCTGCGGCGAGGCCGCAGCAGCCCGCAGGACCTCGCGCTTCCCTGCCCCCCGGTCATGCTTGACGAGCCGATGACGGCCCTCCCCCGGATACAGGTCCACCACCGAGCGACCGATACCTGACGCGATGGCTAAGCGCTGGTGGAATGCCCGGCAATTCGACCTCGTCGAGGTCGCTCTCCTTGGCCTGTTCGTGGGATTCGTCGTATTCATCTCGATGCCGAGACCGCCCCCGCCGCCGGCCGAGGCAACCGATCTCCAGAACACATACGGGCCCGACCGGCACTCCGAGAACGAGGAGGAATGGATCATCCGCGACTTCTTCAAGGATCGCCGCGGCGGATTTTTCGTTGACGTCGGAGCCAGCCACTATCGTGCCAACAGCAACACCTACTACCTCGAGCATCGATTGGAATGGTCGGGGCTTGCCATTGAGCCGTTTCGGCATTTCGAGGCCGACTATGCGCTCCACCGGCCTAACACGCGCTTCCTTCCGTTCTTCGTCTCCGACGAGTCCGACGTGCGCGTCAAGCTGTACACGCACGGCGAGAACTTCCTGGGGAACTCGTCGGATCGAGCGTTCGTCGAGCGTTTCGGAGACAACCCTCAGGAGTTCGTCGCGCCGACCATCACGCTCAACGACCTGTTCGAACGCGAGAACGTGGTGACGGTGGACTTCATCTCCATGGACATCGAGCTGTCAGAGCCGAAAGCCCTCGCAGGCCTGGACATCTGGCGATATCGCCCCGCCCTCGTCTGCGTCGAAGCCCATCCGGAGGTACGCCAGCAGATCCTCGACTACTTCGCCAGCCACGACTACGTTGTCGTCGGCAAGTACCTGCGCGCGGACGAAAAGAATCTGTACTTCACGCCCCTGATGGACCAGCAGCCCTCTGGGGCATCACCCGACTGACCAAGGTCCACAGCCCAGCCGGTCCGTGGGACAACGCCAGCGCATAGATTAGCGAGGAGACCAACCCCCAGTAGTCGTTGAACGGCTGTCCGGCAACGGCGAAGAACAGGCCGTAGGCGACCACAGCGGCCCTCACGTGGGGAGGGAGGGACGGCGCCCAGAGGGCGGCCAGCAGCAGCACGCTTGACACGGAAAGGACGACACGCGGGGCGGAGAACAGAAGGGCGTTGGCTTTGATTGTCGCGAGCCAGAACGACAGGCCGCCGAACTGCAGCCACGATCTGGGATGGGCCAGGTCGCCGGCTCGCATCTCGGCGAGGACGCTGGCCGCGTGCGCCGCGTAGTACAGCGCGAAGAGCGCCATACCCCCAGTCCACACGAGTAGTTCTCGCTTCCGATGCCCCCGGACGGCCAGCAGGACGCAGGTTATGCAGTACGGGGCCGCCAGTTCGCGCAGGAAAAGGGCCGCCGTGCCTGCCAGTGCCCCTGGAACCCACGCACGCCACAAGTACGCAGCTATCGAGACACCGATCAGGACGCCAGCCCATGCCTCGGTCAGCCAGCGCCCCTGTCGACCCGCGAGATTCACCACGGCACCCGCGGCGAGCACCAGACCGATGACCGTGCCCTCGGGAGATGCGTCCCGCGCCAGGTGAATCATGAACGACGCAAGGAGCAGGATGGACAGCGCCGCCATGAGCGCGAACGAAAGCCACCGTGGGGCTGCGGCCAGGGAAACATACAGAGCGGGCGCTCGCCAATTGAACACGCTCGCGGTCGGGTAATTGCCAGACCGCAGTTCATGACCCATCGCGGGATAGTACGACTCGCCCCCGCGCAGCCGCTCGACAACGCCAGCAAACATCGCGGCATCACCGCGTCCGCTGGTGCTCGACGGGGACCTGGCCGGCGACGACGCTATCTCGACACGTTGGGCGGCGACGAACACTGCCAGCAAGGCGACAAGGGCTGCGGCCGCCTGAATCCGGAGACGGGTACGATTCTCAACCACGACCGGGCCGGAGTTTACCGGAGCCAAGGCTCAGTCAACGACGCACACGACCGGATGCCCTCGGAGCGCTTTCGGCGTTCCGCGAAGACAACCCGTGGGGTCGGCGCGGCCTCGAGCGCCCGCAGAAGCCGATCGACGTCCTCCGGACGATCCTCCCCGTCGCGGCGGCCCGCCAGGGCGGCCAGGGCCCGGTCGGTGTCTCGAATCAAGTGCACCGCCGATGGCCAGTCGTTGTAGATTGACATCAGCAGGACGAGGTTCATGCGCGTCGATTATACCCACTGCGAACACGTTGACCGTGCAGGTGACCCGTGATGCTCGCCCAGTCCTTCGCCGAGTACGGCGCGTTGACATCCCTCATCTCAGGGGTGGAGCACGCTGTCTATACGACCACCGACTGGGTGCGCAGCCAGGGGTTCGGAACCTGGCTGATCATGGGAGTCGTCGCGCTCGTTCTGTTGCGCTTCCTGCTTCGTCGCCGGGGTGCCTGAGCCCCCAGGCGCAGTTCCCGTGTAGAATTTCGTCATCGTGTCCAAGGCCCATCCCAAGCCGGCGCATTCCAGGGCTGCCGGGCGCGGCAGCGAGCGCCGATCGACGAACCGCCCCCCGGACCCCCCGTGCCCGATGTGTGGTGCACCTCCGGGCGAGGCGCGCGTGACGGCTCGGACCGCCTTCGTCTTCTTCAAGTGCGGCAACTGCGGCCACATCTGGGAGATGGAGATGCCCAAGGAATATCGCTTCAAGTGGGCGAGGACGTGATGCTGGCGCAGGTGGAGACCTTCGTCTACTCGGCCCGCCTCTGGGTGCGCGACGCCGGCCCCGAGGGCTGGCTGACGATGGGCGGCGCCGGCCTGTTCATGATCTGGCTCTGGGGACGGCGGCCCTAGGAGCGTGTCCGAGTAATCGTCTCTGACATGGCCATCGTCACGCTGCGCGCCGAGCGACGGTTGTACTACACTGCGGGCGATGGCCAAGACCTATCGTCCGTATGTGCCCGAGCAGGATCTG
>Ga0326597_10004117_pt1 | contig 20577 bp, 17 predicted proteins | sample RVTome_12_FD_203789 | JGI IMG/M metagenome (GOLD analysis project Ga0326597, IMG submission 203789) | Soil microbial communities from uranium-contaminated site in the Upper Colorado River Basin, Wyoming, United States - RVT100D185 | ecosystem: Environmental > Terrestrial > Soil > Contaminated >...
GTGGGCGAAATGCTCGAGCTCGGGGAGCATTCGCTGGCGCTCCACCGCCAAGCCGGCCGAACGGCGGCGGCGGCCCAGCTGCAATTACTGTTCGTCGTCGGCGGGCCGGCCGCCCACGCGCTGGCCGACTCCGCCGTGGCCGCCGGAATGCCGGCCGCCGCTGTCCGCTACCTTGAGAACAGCAAACTGGCGGGTGACGAGGTCGTTGCCGCGGTCCGCCCTGGCGACCTCGTGCTGGTCAAGGGGTCTCGCGGCATACGGACCGACATCGTGGCCGATCGCATTGCGACGGTGTTCGCCTGATGCTGTTCCATTTGCTGCCCGACTTCACGCCCTACTTCGGCGTGTTGAATGTCGTTCGGTACATCACGTTTCGCACGGCGGCAGCCAGCCTGACGGCCTTGGCGATCAGTCTGCTGCTCGGGCCTTGGCTGATTGGCAAACTCCGCGACTTCCAGATTGGCCAGGTCATTCGCCAGGAAGGGCCCCAGTCTCATCGGGCCAAAGCCGGGACGCCCACCATGGGCGGACTGCTGATCCTGGCCGCCGCCATCGTGCCCACGCTGCTGTGGGCCGATCTCTCCAATTCCTACGTCTGGATTGCCGTGTTGGCTACATGCGCTTTCGGGGCAGTCGGTTTTGCTGACGACTACCTCAAGATCGTGCGCCGGTCACACCACGGGCTGATCCCTCGTTACAAGATGGGCGGTCAGGTTCTCGTAGGGGTCGCGGTGGGCCTTGCGGTCCTCGTGCTCGCGGAGCAGAATCCGCCACTGTATAACACTCGCCTGATCTTCCCCTTCTTCAAGAATCTCATCCCGGACCTCGGCATCTTCTACTTGCCGTTTGCCGCCTTCGTGCTGGTGGCGTGGTCGAATGCGGTGAACTTGACCGACGGCCTGGACGGTCTGGCGATCAGCACGTTCGGCGTTGCCGCCGCGGCTTTCACGGCCCTGGCGTATGTGACGGGCCACGCGATTCTGGCCGACTATCTCCTGCTGGTCAGGTTTCCCCCGGCTGGCGAGCTGACCATCTTCTGCGGCGCCCTCGTCGGCGCCAGTCTCGGCTTCCTCTGGTACAACTCGTATCCCGCCGAAATCTTCATGGGCGATGTCGGATCGCTCGCTCTCGGTGGCGCGCTCGGCACCGTCGCGATCCTCATCAAGCAGGAGTTGTTGCTGGTCATCGTGGGCGGCGTGTTCGTGCTCGAGGCTTCGTCGGTTGTCGTTCAGGTCGTGTCGTTCAAGCTGACCGGAAAACGCGTTTTCAGGATGGCGCCCATTCACCATCATTTCGAGCTGATCGGATGGAGCGAACCGAAGGTGATCACCCGATTCCTCATTCTGGCCGTCATCCTGGCGCTCTTTAGCCTGACGACGCTGAAGTTGCGGTGATGGCATGGGCGAGACCGACTTCTCGGTTCGGGAGCGCCGCGTGGTGGTGGTGGGAGCCGCCCGTAGCGGTATTGCTGTCGCCGAACTCCTCGCGGGAAGGGGCGCGCGGGTAATGCTGTCGGAAATGCGTCCGACCTTCGCCGATGCGGACCGTCTTCGATCATCCGGGATAGCCGTGGAAGTCGGCGGTCACCGCCAGGAGACGTTGGCGGCTGCGGATTTGGTCGTGGTGAGTCCGGGCGTTCCGACCGAAGGGGCGGTATTCGATGCGGTACGGGACCGTGGTGTCGAGATCATCGGTGAGGTCGAACTCGCCTCGCGGTGGATTCGTGGCCGTCTGGTCGCCATCACCGGAACGAAGGGGAAGTCCACAACAACGACGCTTGTCGGTCGGATGCTCACCGCCGCGGGCCATCGCGTGCTGGTCGGGGGCAACATCGGGGTGCCGCTCAGCGAGCAGGTGGAGGCCTCGACTCCTGAGACGATCCATGTGGTCGAGGTCAGCAGCTTTCAGCTGGAGACGACTAGCGCGTTCAGGCCGTGGATCGCCGTATGGCTGAACCTGTCAGCCGACCATCTCGACCGGTATTCAAGCCTCGAGGCCTACGCGTCGGCCAAGGCGCGGGTATTCGCCAATCAGACGCCGGAAGACTGGGTGGTACTGAACGCCGATGACCCCGCCGTGTCCGTGCGGGGATCCGGTGTGACGGCGCAGCGTGTGCTCTTTTCCCTCTCTGGTCAGATCGATGCGGGATTCGTCGTGGATGGCGACTGGATCGTGCGGCGAACCGCGACCGGCGTGGAGCAGTGCGTGCCCGTGTCGGCGGTGGAGTTGTCGGGACGACACATGCTGAACAACGTGCTCGCCGCGACAGCGGTGAGCGCCATCGCCAACGTGCAACCAAAGGCGATGGTGGACGGCCTGGCGGGGTTTCGAGGACTCCCGCACGCAATGGAGCCAGTCGGTGAGATTCGCGGAGTTCGCTTCGTGAACGACTCCAAGGCGACCAATGTCGAGGCGGCTCGACGATCGATCGAGAGCTTCCCTCGCGGCGTCGTACCTATTGTCGGTGGTCGCTTCAAGGGGGGCGATCTGCGCCAGTTGCGTGGACCACTCTCGACAGGTGCGGTGGCAGTGGTCGCTATCGGTGAGGCCACGCAACTCGTGCGCGAGGCCCTTGAGGGAGTGGTGCCGGTGATCGACGCCTCGTCAATGCGCGAGGCGGTCGAGCGGGCCTACGCAGCCGCGGCGTTCCGCGGGGTGGTGCTGTTGGCGCCAGGGTGCGCCAGCCTCGATTGGTTTCGCGACTATGCCGAACGAGGCGAGGTGTTCAAGGCGGAAGTCGCCAGGCTGAAGTTGGCCGTGGAGGGAAGCCAGCCGTAGGAAACGAGGCAAGCGCGTGAGCAGCGAGCAGTCGTCAGCCGGTTCGGCGCGGGGGGGAGCTGACCGCTGGGAACGCAGACTACCCCGGTCTGCGAGGTCGGTGTCCAACTCCACGGGCCGGCTGATGACCGCTGACTGCTCACGCCGTGGCCGGATGAGGATCCTAGCCGAATCCGGGCCCGGACGTATTTCGGGTTGGTCGGCGATTGACTGTAGGGTGTTCGGGAGGCAATGTGGCGCGCACACTGAAATACGACAAGGTTCTCTTTACCGCGACGCTGCTGCTGGTGTCCGTCAGTATTGTCATGGTGTATAGCGCTTCGGCGATTGTGGCCCTCGAGCGGTACCAGCAACCGTATCTGTTCTTGACCAAGCAGGTGATGTGGGTCGCGCTGGGACTGGCGGTGCTGCGTGTCGCGATGCGTATCGACTATCGCACCTACCGGAACGAAGCGGTGATCTGGACGCTGCTCGGTCTCGTGGGTCTCACTCTTGTCGCTGTGCTGTTCAGCGCGCCCATCAACGGGACCCGCCGCTGGTTCGGGTTCGGAGGGCTTGGTGTCCAGCCGTCGGAGTTTGCCAAGATTGGCTGTGTACTGTTTACCGCGCTGATTCTTGAACGCCGCATGCACCGTATCGACGAGCTCTCGTATTCGTTGCTGCCGATCGGCATCGTCATTGGCGGGATGGTGGGTCTGATCCTTCTGCAGCCGGACTTCGGGACCGCGGTGTCTCTACTGATGATCGTCGGGGTCATGGTGTTCGCCGCTGGGTTGCACTACCGCTACTTCGTTGGGACGCTGCTGGCGATAGCACCGGTGATCTACGTGGTGCTGGTGAGCGAGCCCTATCGACGCCGGCGTTTGCTCGCCTTCTGGGACCCCTGGGCCGATCCTCTCGGCGACGGCTTTCAAATCATTCAATCGCTTATCGCTGTCGGGACCGGTGGCGTCTTTGGGCGCGGGCTGATGGAGGGCGTCCAGAAGCTCTTCTATCTCCCGGAGCCGCACACCGACTTCATCTTTGCCGTTATTGGCGAGGAACTGGGTTTGGTCGGCGCCACGGCGACGCTGGTCTGCTTCTGTCTCATCGCGTGGCGAGGCACCAGGATTGCCCTCCGCGCTCCGGACAGTTTCGGATCCTTTGTGGCCCTCGGTCTCACCGCCATGATTGTCGTGCAGGCGTTCGTCAACATGAGCGTGGTGCTCGGCTTGATGCCCACCAAGGGCATTCCCCTGCCGCTCGTGAGCGCCGGCGGGTCGTCGCTGCTGATCAGCTTGCTCGGAATGGGTATGCTGCTGAACATTTCGCAGCACGAGACGGTCGGCGCGTGATCGGCATTGGTTCCGGGTACGGGGTGCGACGGCGTTCAGCCGCAAGGGAGCGACGGAGTGATGTCACGTGCCGCTGTCCGTCTTGATTGCCGGTGGCGGCACGGGCGGCCACCTGTACCCGGGCATCGCGGTAGCGCGGGCGCTGCTGGCGCAGGCGCCGGACACGCAGGTGACGTTTGTCGGCACGGATGCGGGCATCGAGGCTCGGGTGATCCCCCGCGAAGGGTTCTCGCTCGAGCTGATTCGCGCTGCCGGCCTGAAGGGCAAGTCGGCGCGGGGGCTCGTTCGGGGACTGGTCTTGTTGCCGCTCGGTGCGCTCGACGCCTGGCGCGTCATCACCCGTCGGCGGCCGTCGGTGGTGGTTGGAGTCGGAGGGTACAGCTCTGGACCGGTACTGCTTCTTGCATCGCTCAGAGGCGTGCCGACGCTCTTGATGGAGCAGAACGTGGTGCCTGGCCTGACGAACAGGTTGCTGGCGCCGGTGGTCGACGCGGCCGCGGTGGTCTACGACGAAACAGCCCGCGTGTTCGGGGACAAGGCGATCGTGTCTGGAAACCCCGTGCGGCCGGAGTTCTTCGATCGGCAGGCGGTGCCGCTTCAAGGCGAGCCGGCCAGGCCGGTCGCTGCGAGCACGTCGATCTCGCGGGTGCTGGTCTTCGGGGGTTCTCAGGGGGCTCATGCGATCAACGTGGCGATGGTGGAGGCCGCATCACGCTTGGCTGAGGGCACGTCGAACGTACAGGTGACCCACCAGTCCGGTGAGCGTGACCTGGAGATGGTGCGCGACGGCTACCGGCGTGCGGGACTCGACGCTCGTGTCGAACCGTTCATCCATGGCATGGACCGCGAGATGCGGGCTGCCGATCTGGTGGTGTGCCGGTCTGGTGCAACCACTCTGGCCGAGCTGGCAGCGTCTGGTCGCGCGTCGATCCTCATACCGCTGCCCACGGCGGCCGACGATCACCAGCGTCGTAACGCGCGGGCGCTCGTCACACGCGGGGCCGCGCTGATGGTGGAGGAGCGTGAGTTGTCCGGAGAGCGTCTCGCTGCCGAGATTCTGGGATTGGCCAGGGACCCGGCCAGGCGCGGTGTGATCGGCGACGCCGCGGCTCGATTGGCCAGGCCAGACGCCGCCACGGTCGTGGCCAGGAAAGTGTTGTCCCTTGCTCGGTAGGACGCGTCGGATTCACTTCGTCGGCATCGGCGGGATCGGCATGAGCGGTATTGCCGAGCTGCTCGTGAACCTTGGCTATCAGGTCAGCGGGTCCGACGTGAGGATGTCGGACGCCACTCGGCGGCTCGAGTCGAGCTTCCGGGTGACGGTGCACGAAGGCCATCGGGCCGGCAACGTTGGCGAGGCGGAGGTCGTGGTGGTCTCGTCGGCGGTGGGACCGGCGAACCCGGAGATTCTCGAGGCGCAGCGACGGGGTATTCCCGTGATTGCCAGGGCGGAGATGCTCGCCGGTCTGATGCGGCTGCGGTTCTCGATCGCCGTGGCTGGCTCGCATGGCAAGACTACGACCGCATCGATGGTCGCCTTCGTGCTCGAGCGCAACGGCCTCGATCCCGATGCGGTCATCGGGGGCAGGCTCCGGGCTTTTGGCAGCAGCGCGCGGCTCGGTCGCGGCGAGTACATGGTCGCCGAGGCGGATGAAAGCGACCGGTCGTTTCTCATGCTATGGCCGTCGATTGCCGTCGTGACCAATGTCGACGACGAGCACATGGAGAGCTACGGCGGTCTCGAGGACCTGCAAGGCGCCTTCGCCGAGTTTGCGAACAAGGTGCCGTTCTACGGCAGCGTGATAGCCTGCACCGACGACGAGGGGCTGGCTCCGGTGCTGCCTCGAGTGACCCGTCGCCTGCTGACCTATGGGTTGCACGCCGCGGGTCCACGCGAGGGCGTACGTCCGGCTGCCCACCTGGCCGGCAGCGCGATCGAGCTCGGCGCGTTTGGCGCTCGCTGCCGCGTGCATCGCCGGCTCGACGCTGGTTCGGAGCTGCTCGGCGTGCTCGAGCTGGCGGTGCCTGGTCGCTACAACCTCCAGAACGCGCTTGCTGCGGTGGCGGTCGCCGGAGAGCTTGGCGTCGGTTTCGAGAAGGCAGCCTCAGCACTCGGCGCTTTCGAGGGCGCGGAGCGCCGGTTCGAGCGGCACGGCGAGCCGGGTGGCGTGCTGGTGGTAGACGACTATGCCCACCATCCGACAGAGATTGCCGCGGTGTTGGCGGCCGCGCGCGCGTCACTTGGACGCCGCTTGCTCGTCGTGTTTCAGCCGCACCGGTACAGCCGGACGCACCGGCTGATGGAGGCTTTCGGGTCCGCGTTTCGGGATGCGGACGAGATCATCCTGACCGATATCTACGCGGCCGGGGAGGATGCGATCCCCGGCGTCACGATCGAGGCGGTAGCCGATGCGGTTCGACGTGGCTCCGGCCGCATGGTGCATGCAGTGGGGGGCATCGACGACGTCGTGCCCGTGCTGCTGTCTCTCGTCAGGACTGGGGATGCGGTGATGACGCTCGGTGCCGGTTCGATCGGCACACTGTCGAGGCAGTTGCTCGAGGCACTCGCACATCGGGAGGCAAGGATCTAAGACCATGGGTGTGTCAGCGCCGACAGACAAGCGATTTCGCCGCGCCCGCGTGAGTCCCGCTCGCCGGCGTCGGTTCTTCGAGGTCTCACGACGACATCTGGCCTACGCCGTGCTGTGCACTCTGGTCGTCGGCTACGCCGGATATTGTGTGGTTCGCCTGGTCAGGGCAACGGGAGCATTGACCATCACTGACATCAACGTCGGGGGCGACGCCAGGCGCTCTGCTGCGGATGTGCTCGTGCGGCTCGACGGGATGCGGGGACGGAACATGCTCACGGTGAACATCGAGGAGTGGCGACAGAAGGTACTCGAGTCGCCCTGGGTCGAGGCCGCGGCCATTCGCCGCGTGCTCCCGGGCTCCGTGGATGTGACGAGTGTGGAGCGCGAACCCATCGGCGTCGGTCGTGTCGGGGGTACGCTGTACCTCATCGACGAGCACGGCGGCGTGATCGACGAGTACGGGCCTGGCTACGAAGAGTTTGACGTGCCGCTGATCGACGGCCTGGCGGCCAGCGGGTCGAGCTCGGCGCGCGGGCCCGCCGTGGACGCCGGTCGCGCGGCGTTGGCCGAGCGCGTGATGGCGTCGTTCCGGGCGCGACCCGGTCTCGCCGCACGCGTGTCACAGATCAATGTCAGCGATCCTCACGACGCGGTGGTGATCCTGAAGGGAGATACCGTTCTCATCCGTCTGGGTGAGGATGAATTTGCGGATCGCCTGCAGGCCTACCTCGACGTCGCCTCGACGCTTCGAGGCCAGGTGCCGCAGATCGACTACGTCGACGTGCGTTTCGGTGAGCGCGTGTACGTCAGGCCGCAGGCCCCTCGGGATGTCAGCGAGCCGACAGCGGGCGGAGAAGGAGAATAGGGAGCAGATGGCTCGCAGGGAACGCTATCTTGTGGGACTGGACGTGGGGACGTCGAGCGTCTGCGCGGTCGTCGGCGAGATTCATGACGACAACTCATTGGATATCGTCGGACTGGGTGTCGCCGAGTCACGCGGCATCAAGCGGGGCGTTGTCGTCAACCTGGAAGCGGCTGTCGAATCGATCAAGAAGGCCATCGAGGAGGCGGAGCTGATGGCCGGGGTCGAGATCGACTCTGTGCACCTCTCTCTCTCAGGCCCGCACGTGAAGGGGTTCAACAGCCGTGGCGTGGTTGCCGTGGCTGGCAAGAATCGGGAAATTACGCGTGACGACGTGCGGCGGGCGATCGAGGCCGCCAAGGCCGTGACGCTGCCCACCGGTCGTGAGATTCTCCACGTGCTGCCGCAAGACTTCGTCGTTGACGAACAGGATGGCATCGGCGCCCCTGTGGGCATGACGGGTGCTCGGCTCGAGGTCAACGTGCACGTGGTGACCGGCGCGGCCTCGTCCACCCAGAATATCATCGCCTGCGTGAACCGTGCCGGTGTCAACGTCGTTGACACCGTGATCGAGCAGCTGGCCGCCGCCGAGGCGGTGCTGACTCCAGACGAGAAGGAACTCGGTGTCGCGTTGGTGGATATCGGCGGCGGAACGGCCGATTTGGCGATCTTCGAGCGTGGGAGCCTGTGGCACACCGCAGTGGTCGTGGTCGGCGGTGACCACTTTACGAGCGATATCGCTGTCGGATTGCGAACACCGATTCCGGATGCGGAAAAGGTGAAGCGGAAGAACGGCTGTGCACTCTCGTCGATGGTGGACGAAGATGAGACAATCGAGGTCGCCAGCGTCGGAGGGCGGAAGCCTCGGTTGATGGCCCGGCGGATCCTGTCTGAGATTCTCCAGCCGCGGGCCGAAGAGATCTTTCATCTCGTGTGGGATGAGATTCGGCGGGCCGGATACGAGAAGTCGCTCAATTCCGGGATTGTGCTCACCGGTGGCGGGTCGATTCTCGAGGGGATGCCGGAAATTGCGGAACAGATCTTCGATTTGCCGATTCGCCGCGGCTGTCCGGCCGACGTTGGTGGGCTGGCCGATCACGTGAACAGCCCCACGTTTGCGACGCCTGTGGGGCTGGTACTCTACGCGCACCGCAATCGCGCGCTCGAGCCCCCACCGGCTGGCGGAGCGTTCGAGCGCATCGCGGTACGCTTGCGTGGAATTTTCAAGGAATTCTTCTGACGGAGACTGACATGAGCCACGGCGAGCCCTACGGGAGAAGCGACGAACGCCTGCGGTTGACGCTCGATCCGGATCCTCGGCCTGGCGCCAAGATCAAGGTGATCGGCGTCGGGGGCGGCGGCAGCAACGCCGTGAACCGGATGGTGACCGTCGGACTCGGCGGCGTCGAGTTCATCGCTGCCAACACCGACGTGCAAGCGCTCGATCAGAGTCAGGCCGCTGTGAAGATCCAGGTCGGCCAGAAGCTGACCAAGGGACTTGGTGCAGGCGCCGATCCCAATATCGGACGGCAGGCGGCTCTAGAGGACACCGACCTGCTCATTCAGGCGCTGTCTGGCGCCGACATGGTCTTCGTGACAACCGGACTCGGTGGAGGTACCGGCACCGGTGCTGCACCGGTCATCGCAAGTCTGGCGAGCGAGCTTGGTGCGCTCACCGTGGCGGTGGTCACACGGCCGTTCAGGTTCGAGGGCAAGCGCCGTGCTGCTCACGCCGAGGCGGGCCTCGAAGCGCTGCGAGAGTGCGTCGACACGATCATCACCATTCCGAACGAGCGCATCCTTGCGATCATCGATCGTCAGACGTCGCTGACCGATGCCTTCTCGCTGGCCGACGATGTGCTGCGGCAGGCGATTCAAGGTATCTCTGATCTGATCCTCGTCCCGGGTCTCATCAATCTCGACTTCGCCGACGTCAAGACCATCATGTCGGGCATGGGCGTCTCGATGATGGGCACCGGTCTGGCAGAAGGCGAGAATCGAGCCATGCAGGCGGCACAGAGGGCGATCACGAGTCCGCTCCTCGAGGACGGGTCGGTGAGCGGCGCCCGAGGGGTGATCATCAACGTGACGGGCGGGCCCGACCTCTCGCTGCTGGAGGTCAATGAGGCCTCCTGTGTCATCCAGGAGGCGGCGCATGAAGACGCCAACATCATCTTCGGCGCCGTCGTTGACCCGGCCTTGACCGGCAAGATCAAGATTACGGTGATCGCGACCGGCTTTGATCGGACGAGCAGTCCGCGGGGTACCAGTGTGGGAGCGCTCCAGACGCCTGTCGATCTGAGCAACTACACAGAGCACCTGGCCCGCGCTGAGTCGGCCGAAGAGCCCGCAGTGGATGGCGTTTCGAAGCCGATCGATACGCGGGTGCCAACATTGACCGTCACTCGGAGGCCGGCACTGGATCTCGGTGTACCGAAAACCTCATCGGTACGGAAGAGTGGCCTCGCCGACCACGAGTTCGATCCGAACGTCGCGTCGCCGCTCGATGTTCCGGCGTTCCTTCGCCGCCAGAGCTGAGCGGGCCAACGTCCCCACGCGACGCGCGGGTCGGTGGTACACTACGTAAATCCCAGGAATGCGGGTGCTTCGGCGTTGCAGACGTAGTTCCCGTGTACCCTCTGTACGCATTTCCATGAAGAACTGGCCGCAGCGCGAACGCGCTCTAGACCTCCTGTCGAAGGAGGTGGGATTCGTCCGCAAGCCCCATGGCGGCCGTCTTCGCGTCGCGCTGGCCTTTCCCAACACCTATTTCGTCGGGATGTCGAACCTCGGCTTTCAGACGGTGTACAAGCTGTTCAACGCTGAATCCGATATCGTTTGCGAGCGCGTGTTTCTCCCGCCCAAGACCGAACTGGCCTCGCAGCTCGTGTCCGGCGCGCCTCTGCTGAGCATCGAGTCGCAGACCCCTGTTGCCGACTTCGACGTGCTGGCGTTTTCGGTGTCGTTCGAGTGGGACTATACAAACGTCCTCACGCTGCTGCGGTTGGCCGGGCTGCAGCTCAGGGCGGAGTCGCGCACGATTCGCGACCCTCTTGTCGTGATCGGCGGCGCTGTGACGTTTGTCAACCCGGAGCCGCTCGCGCCGTTCGCCGATGCGATTGCCGCCGGCGAAGGGGAGATGCTGATCCCGTCGTTGCTGCGGGCGTTCAACGGGGCCGCAGACCGTGCCGACCTTCTGCGGTTGCTGGCCGCCGAGCGAGGCTTCTATATTCCGTCGTTCTATGACGTGCAGTACGCCGAGAACGGCACGATTGCCTCGATGAATCCACGAGAAGGCACCGGGGCCCCCCAGGTCGTGAAGAAGGCTGCCTTGAAAACCACCGATGCGGTGGACCCTCCGGCAACGATGATCTTCACGCCGGCCACCGAGTTTGGCTCCAGATTTCTTGTGGAGGTGGTTCGCGGGTGCGCGAACCTGTGTCGCTTCTGCTGGGCCGGCTACAACTATCTTCCCGTACGCGCCTTCCCGAAGGACAGGATTCTCGAGCTTGCCGAGCAGGCGCGACCGCAGTCCAGCCGCGTGGGGCTGGTGTCGATCGCGTTGTGCGATCATCCCGACATCGAGGAAATCCTCGTGCGCCTGTCGGGAATGGGATACGCCATCAGTCCGGCATCTCTGCGGCTCGATGACATCACGCCGCGAATCGTCCAGCTCCTGCAGGAGAGCGGAGAACGGACGATCACGATCGCGCCAGAAACCGGCTCCGACCGGCTCAGGCGTGTCATCAACAAGACGATCACCAACGACGAGATCCTCCACAGCGCCGACATGATCTTTGCCGCTGGCGTGCAGAACCTGAAGCTCTACTTCATGATCGGGCTTCCGACTGAGACAGACGACGATCTCGTGGCCATTAAGGATCTTGTGATCCAGCTGCGTGGCATCATGGTGGCGCACGGGCGCGGACGGGGACACCTGGGAAAGATTGTCGGAAGCGTCAACCCGCTCGTGCCCAAGCCCGGCACTGCCTATCAGTGGCTCCCGATGGAGAACGACACGCTCGTCGAGCGCAAGATTCAGCGGATGCGTAACCTGATGGCTGGCATCGACAACGTCTACTTCAATATCAAGTCCGAGAGACATTCCTTCTATCAGGCGCTGATGTCGCTTGGCGATCGCCGGGTCGCAACCGCGATTGAGGCGGCGGAGCGAAACGGTGGCAATTGGCGAGCGGCCGTTGCCGAGACCGGTGTAGACGCCGACTTCTTCGTGTTCCGAGATCGCTCGCATGATCCGGTCTTGCCCTGGGACATCATCGACGGGGGAATGAAGGCCGACTTCTTCCGCTCGGAGTTCGACAAGGCCTTGCGGGAGGAATGGACGCTGCCGCCAAAGCGACAGCAAGAGAACGCCCGCCTTCTCCCGGTCCTCCGATAGCACGGGCGCAACGCGGCGGCTCGCCGTGTAGAACTGCGACCGAGCGCGGTCGTGAGGCCCTGTCGTTAGCCGGCCATCGCCGCACGTGCTTCCTGCTCGGCGTAGGCCTCGAGAATGGCTTCGCGAACTCGAGCTTGCGCGGTCGAGTCGGAGATAGGTCGCAGCAACGCGAAGCTGCGGCGCTCGCCATTGACGGAGTACTGCCGTGCCGGAAACGTCACGTTTCGGCCTCCGCCGGCCCTGCGCTCCCAGACACCGAAGCCCACCAGCTTCAGGCCTTCCAGCGCGCCCTCGGTGAAGTGCAGCTCTGCGTCCGCGAGCTTGCCCGGGGGGTTCTGTTTTTCGTTGGGTGTAATGCTGACAATCACGGTGTCCTCCCATTCGTGGCATGAGGCCAGGCCTTGTTGATGAGCAAGGGGGGTGCCGCTGGGCCGTTCAATCGCCGGCGCCGCAAGATCCAGTCGTGTAGGAAGTTGTCGGTGTGGTTCGATACCGGGTCGGACCTGTCTGTTACCGGAAGTACACTCGGATTGTCATGGAACGTTCGGGATCGATGCTGGTCAGCGCAGCAGAAGGACGGACGCGATGGCCAGCTCCTTGGAGTGCGTGAGCGTCAGCAGGGAACCCGTGGCACCCATCGTGGTCATGCGCGCGGCGGCACCGTCGTGGAAGCGTATCTGTGGCGGGCCGCTTCGTCGAGTGACTTCGATGCCTCGCCAGAACACGCCTCGCGAATGGCCTGTGCCGAGCGCTTTCATCGCGGCCTCCTTGGCGGCGAATCGGGCGGCGAACGATGAGGCGGCATCACGCTTGCGACGACAGTATGCGATTTCCTCGTCGGTGAACACGCGGCGGACGAAGCGGTCGCCGTATCGCTCGATCGCGGCGGCGATTCGCGAAATCTCCGTGGCATCGATGCCTGAGCCGATGATGTCCATGTCCGGCGATCCTACATGACGTTGCCCGCTGTTCAGGAACCGTTCTACTGGGCCCAGTCGGCGTGTGGCACGGTTCTCCGTTGTCGGCCCCTCGAAGCCGTGGCCAGGCACGTCTTCACGACCCGTGAACTTCAGTTGTCATCCGCTGGGTCGTGGGAACGCGTGGGCGAGGCACTTGGCGTGAGCCATGTCGCCACGCTTCATCAGGTGCATGGGCGCGAGGTTGTCTCGACGCGGCGCGGCTCGGGCGGTGTGCGGGAATCCACACCCGGCGACGCCCTAGTGTCCGACGATCCACGCGCCGCTGTGGCCGTACGCGCGGCCGATTGCGCGCCGCTGCTCCTTGCCGATTCGAAGACCGGTGCTGTGGCCGCGGTCCATGCTGGCTGGCGTGGGACGGCCGCTGGCATCGCCGCCGCCGCAGTGGACGCGCTGGTGCGGGAGTGTGGGACGAAGCCCCGCGATTTGGTCGTCGCCATCGGTCCGTGCATCGGCTCCTGTTGCTACGAGGTCGGCAGCGAACTGGTGGACGCGTTCGCCGCCGCCGGTCATCGCAGGCATCTGATCGACCGATGGTTTCTCGGTTCGGCGTCATCACGTGGCCGTGTTCGACCGGTCTTGGACCGAGTCGAGAGCCGAGGGTTACGTCTCGACGTAGCCATGGCGAACCGCGATCAGCTGATCCTCGCCGGCGTGCCGGATGCCCAGGTCCATATCGCCGGCCTCTGCACGGCGATGCACCTCGACGTCTTGACGTCCCACCGAGCCGAAGGGGGCAGGGCTGGGCGGCTCGCGGGGGTCATTGCGCCGCTCGCGTCCCCTTCCCAGTGACCAAACCGGCCGTCAGTGCCAATCGCGACGAGCAGCCGGACGTGCGTATGGTGGCGCTGCGTTCCTGACCGCACGACGGGAAGTGGCGGAGCAGAGTCGTGAGTCGCGCACCCGTCGGCACACCCTCGAAGAGCTTGCCCCGAGGGAGGCTGACCTCAGAGTCTACGGCGTGTCGAGAGTCGACACGTCGTACCCGCTGTCGCTCAGATGCTCGACGATACTCTGTCGCACCTCAGCCGTCGACGGAAGCTCCCCTTCTTCGAGTGGTGCGGTGTGTCCCTCGAGCCTGGTCGCGTGCATCTCCGCGCTGCGGAGATGCAGCCGGTACAGATGATCCCCTAGCGCCACCTGCACGGCGCGCAGGTTGAAGAATGGCGGACCCTGGCTATCGCGATCGGACTCGGTAGACTCGAAGCTGAAAATCGGCCGGAGCCGGTCCGGTTCGAGCCCGAGTAGTGACCGGCCGGCCATCCAGGTCGGCGTCTTCCCACCCAGATAGTCCAGTATCGTGGGGGCGATGTCGATCCGTTGCGTGTTTGCGGTGATGTACCCGCGGTGCTCCTGGCCGGGGAAGCGCATGAGCAGAGGGAGCCGCTGGTCGATTCTCCACTGGGAGCCATGGTCGGAGTTGAGAACAATCAGGGTGTTGTCATAGTCACCTGAGTTCTTCAAGAACTGCTGAACGCGAGCGACGTAGGCGTCGAACTGGAGGATCGAGTCGTCGTAAAAATCGGTCATCCACGGATCGGTTTGTTCGCGGTCGCTCGAGAAGTGGCGCCGCTCGGGAAAGAACCGGGAGCCGTGCGTACCCAGCAGATGAACATGGGCGAAAAAGGGTCGTGGTGACTCGTTGAGGAAACGCTGCAAGTCGTCGATCCGCCTGGAGTCGTCGGTCATGGTCGCGTCATTCCAGTTCTGCCAACCGAGGGGGTCGGCGAGATCCTCCACGCCGAACGCGTGGCGAAGGCGGCCGTTGATCCGATCCTGCAACTGTTCGAGGAAATAGGCTTCCGAAGGGAAGCGCGGTCGAAGCGATTCGAGCGGGCCAAGGCTCTCGAGTGTGCGCCCGGCGCCTACATCGAACGCCTGGCGCAGGTTCATATCGTGGGCGTCGGCGAAGAAACGCTGCCCGATATCGACGCTGGAGTAACCCCATTCCCGCAGTACACCGGGTAGGTGTTCGAAGACGTCATCATCGAGGAATGCATCTGGCGAATGAAACACGCGGGTTGCCGTCGGCAGCTTTCCGGTCAGGAGGGCGCCGATAGAACCGTTCGTCGACTCGCTGTTCGTCAAATGGTTTTCGGCCACGAGGAGTTCTGGCAGTAGCGCGCTGATGACCGGGGTCGTGTCCCGCTCGTACCCGTAGGCCGACATGTGATCGGCATCCAGGCCGTCGGTAGAAAGGATCAGCACGTTTGCCAGCCGATCTGCGTTGGGTCGCGCGCTGTGCTCGACTGCTGGCTGCCGTGTCGCCGCATTGCCGACCGCGACGGCGAGCGAAACGCTCACCAGTACGCCGCAGGCGACGAAGGGCGTTCGCGGATGCCGTGCCCAGAACGGCGCACCCGCCTGCCGTTGGAACGTCGAGACGAGCGCCACGAGTCCCCAACTGAAGAGCACCGCGTACGCATAGCGCAAGGGCCCCTGCACGGTGCCCACGCTGTGCTCAAACAGCGAGTAAGTGAAGTTGTCCACCATGAGGAGGGCGGCCGCCGCGATGATCGCCGCCGGCGCCAGGAAGAGGGCCCACGTGACCAGCACCGCCGGCGTCCGCGAGCGGCGCACCGCGCTCAGCAGCAGGCCGGTGGCAGCCCACACCGGCACCGCCGCGGCCACCAGCGCCAGCGGGGTCGTGATGGGAATAGAGATCACCTCCCATGCGGTGAGCCGGGACATGAAGGAGGGCTTGGTCGCAAAGAAGATCCATTCCATCACCATGTAGAAGTACGAAGCGATGATGAGGAAGACGAGCGCGCGCGCCGTCGGCTCCAGGAGCCGGTGCGCCTCTCCGGTCTTCAGGTCGCTCGGACTTCGCTCGTCGAGAAATGCGCGCCACCGTCGACCTGCCTGGCGTTGCAGGACCGTTGTGGCGTGGAACAGGTGCGCCGCGATGACGGCGATCCACAACAGCGTACCCAGCGCTCCCAGACTGGCAAGGATCGCTGTGTAGACGAGGACCCGTCGCGGGCGATCGAATGCGAACTCAGGACGGAACGACGTGCGGTCGATGTGCGCGGTGTCGTCCACGGATGGATGCTGAACGAGCTCGCGGATACCCTCGGTCGAGGGATCCCGCAGGCTATATGCCCAGGTGGTGCCCTCGGTAGGCCGGCCGTCGGTCAAACGGAGGGCCTGTTCGAGTTCGGTCCGCCGGGCATCGGTGACATCGGCCTTCCAGCGAACGTTGACTGGCACCGGTCCGGCTGGTATCGCCTGCAGAAGGAACCAGGCCGAAACGCCTCCAGACACCACGAAGCCGACGGCAAGCCAGCCCAGTGCCCTGGCAACCCCGAGCCTGCGAAGAGATGTCGGCACGCATCAGAAATCCTACCAGAGCGCGTCGGGTGAGGTTGGACTGACATCGAGCGAAGAGACAGGGTCGCGAGATCGGAACGGGACGAGACTGTCATTCGCTGGATCGCGACGTGCGGTCGGAAGGCGTCGGCGTTGCCGCGAGCGCTGGGCGCCAAGGTGGCGAGCGCTCGCTGTACGATGACGCCTACGCCCTTGCTCGCTCGAGTTGAGGAACTCCGGCGGGCAGGTGGCGTCGCGAGGGGAGATCCGGCGACAGGACCCGAAGAGTCTCAGCTCAAGTGAGCTGGGGTGTGGAGATGCCATCGCAGGCGGAAAGCAGCGACGTGCGCAAGAGACGCTGTGTGGCCGACCGGTTGACAGCGCTACCTCTCCCACTGGAACGTCGTCTGGGGTTGTCACGGATGCCGAAATGAATCAGCAGCGAGTCGACGTGGATGTCGCGATCGTGGGCGCGGGACCCTGCGGCCTCACGATGGCCAATCTCTTGGGGCTCTCCGGTCTCTCGGTCATCGTGCTCGAAAAGAACGAGTCCACGGTTGACGAGCCGCGCGCCGTCTCAATCGACGACGAATCGCTGCGCACCATGCAGGCAATAGGTCTGGCCGAAGAGGTGACTTCGCGCGCCATGCTGGACTATGGCTCGCTCTATGTCGACGCCAATGGCAAGAGCTTCGCCTTTGTACATCCCACCACGCGCGAGTTCGGGTATCCGCGCCGCAACGCTTTCCATCAAGACATATTGGAGGATCAACTCCGGCGCGGCCTGGATCGGTGTCCCCACGTTGGGCTTCTCTTCCGGCACGAAGTGATCGCTTTCCAACAACGCCTCGGACACGTGGAGGTCGACGTGCGAACCCCCGACGGGGGCAGACGCGCGATACGCGCCACCTTCCTGATCGCATGCGATGGCGCGCGCAGCACCGTTCGCAGCCTGCTCGGCATCGCGATGTCTGGACACACGTATCGCGAGCGTTGGCTTATCGTCGATATCGAGGATACGAAGGACGAGTGTCGGCACACCCGCGTGATGTGCGATCCGGCACGGCCGGGTATCACGCTCCCTGGACCCGGGGGCACACGCCGCTTCGAGTTTCGGCTCAACGTCGGCGAGACCGAAGAAGACATGCTGCGCGAGCCTGTCGTGCGGGGGCTCATGCGTCGAGCCGGACCGGATGGTGACGCCAGGATTCGCCGGAAAGTCGTGTACGCCTTCCACGCGCGTATGGCCGAACGCTGGCGCGAAGGTCGCGTGTTTCTGGCCGGTGACGCCGCGCACCTCAGTCCACCCTTCGCTGGACAAGGTATGAACAGCGGCGTCCGGGACGCCCACAACCTAGCGTGGAAGATCGCCGCGGTGGTTCAGGGGACGCTAGGCCAGGGAGCGCTCGATTCGTACGAAACCGAACGGCGGCCTCATGCCTGGGCGCTTATTCTCATGGCCGTTCGCATGGGCCGGGTGTTCATGCCGCCCTCGCCAGCAGTCGCACGAGCTACGTGCACGCTATTCCGGCTCGCTGGACGGTATCCACCTCTACGCGATTATTTCTCACAGATGAAATACAAACCCAAGCCACGCTTCGCCGCTGGGTTGTTCGTCTCCGATGGACGCCGTGCACGCCACACACGGACTGGCCGCCTGTTCCCTCAGCCGGTGCTCGAAACCGCGGACGGCGATCAGGTCTTGCTCGACGATGTCCTGCGGAACCGCTTCGCGTGCATCGCGTACAGTGCGAACCCCGGTAGGCTGTTCGACGCGACGAACGATCCCCTGTTCGATCGTCTCGATGTCGTTCACGTTGGGATCGTTCCCGCGTCGTCGCCACTGGTCGGCGAGGTGCCCGGCGCACATATCCTTCGCGATCACAACGGCGATGTCGGCTCCTACTGTGCGGGAACAGAGAGTCTGGTCTTACTGCGTCCCGACCGCTACGTAATGGCCGTGCTCCCGCCTGCGACCCCGCGTCAGGTATTGGACAGGCTTGTCGCACTGGTTCGAGCCACAGATGAGCCTGCGGGTGGCGCCGTGCGCGGCATGTCGTAGGCATCGCACGCAGCGGTCAGAGCTACTCCTCGAGGAAGTCACGTTCATCCGTTCGCTCGCCACTGACGGTTGACGAAGGTCGGACACCACGGCCCGCCGTCGCGATGGGAGTCCCGCGCGACGTCTCCCGAAGTGGGACGACCGGCAATTCGTGGTGGGGCAACTCCACACGTGCGTGTAGTCTGTTTTCCAGGAGACTTGCGAAGGGTAACGCAATGAGAAAATCCATCTGGGGCATTCTGGGCGTGGTGATATCGATCGGGGTTGTCGCTGCGGAACGCAGCAAACGGGTGCCGCCTGCCACCTTACTCCCGAAAGCCAGTTGAGTTGACGACGTCCTTGGGGCGGGTGGCGCTGGGAGGGGCATCCCCGACCGCCGCGCAGGCGCCTCCGCGTGACAGTTCTTTCCGGACGCCGAGGACGGGCGGGGAAACCCAGCGACAGGACCCGAAGGGCGTGAACTCAACTGGTTTCCGGGAGTAGCACCGGCACGTGCGGTGGAACCTGCGGCTCTTCCAGTCCCAGCTCCGCCGCCCCCGCCGCCGGTGGCAGTCAAGCCGGACATCCCGCCGACGCCTACCGAGGCCGAGGTGTTTGCCAGAAAGACTCTCGCGGAACTCAACGCAGAGATGCCGCTGGGTGACGTGTTCTTCGACTTCGATCACGCGGCCGTGACAGGAGAGTCACGCTCGACGGTGAGGAACTACCTGCGAATCGCTCGAGCCTGTTGTGAACCTGGCCATGACCACCCCCCCCATGGGACCGCTCTGGCGAGCGCTGTCGGCCGGCGTTGACCGGCGTCGACATGCGCCTTTGCGTCATTGCCTCGGGAAATTGAAAGTCAGCTTCGTCAGATAACTCCAATCCGTCTCGTCGACGCCGGTCGGCGGCCGTGAATTGCTTCGAAGGGACGCAACCAGCCCCAGCGTCACGACGGGGCCAAGACGCGCAGTCAACTCCGCCGCACCATTGGCACGCACGTCTCTCCAGTCCGACCAGCGTGGCTGGTAGAAGCTGGTCACGTTGACCCCAATGGCCTTGTTCCCGGTCAAATCGCCATGCCAATAGAGATAGGTCGAGAGCCGGTGTGCATAGAGGGGTGCGTTCGAATCCCGGATCTCCTCTCGCTCCACCATGTGCGCCGCGCCAGCGGTGAGGCTCCAGGTCGATCGCTGAACGGGATCAACCTGGAACCCGGCCCCGACCAGCATCCGCGAGCGTAGTCGCTGGAAGCGATCGCGTTGGATCTGGGTGAAGGCCAGCGTGGACAACCAGGATCGCAGGCGAATGAGGTCGCGCACGTGGGCCATCGAGGAATCGACGACTTCGTCTCCGTTGACCTCGGTACGGGACACTCCACCCAGGAGGCGGATCCGCTGTCTCCAGGCAGATTGAGGAGTGACCGGGCTCTGCCACTGCACTTTTGCAGCCGTGCCCAGAGTCAGGACATCGGTGTTGCCGCCCGACCGCGTGAATGTGGCTTCTGCCACACCGGACCAGCCGGGCACTTCGCTGAATCCACTCAGTGTATTGACGATCTGCGCCGAAGCGCCCCGTGCTGCCCCGAGCAGGAGCAGAAGGACGAGAAATGGTTTCATACCCCTCTAGGCACTGACGCGCACCTTGACCGCGCGTTGTTGTCGTGATCGTAACCAGGAGACACGCCGCGAATCTCGGCAACCGTCAGGCCGCCGTGACACGACGCCTACGCACCCAGCCTTCGTCGGCGCCTCACCCGTCGAGAGCCAGATGTACAACCGAAAGACGAGGTTTGTTGATCGTCTACCTTCGGGCGGCGGTGGCTTTCAGAATTGATTCCACCTGCGGTCGCTCTGGCGCATCTGGTGCGAGACGCATGAAGGTTTCAAACCTGTTGACCATCTGGTCTGGCCGGTCGATTTCATAGTAGGCCAGCCCGGCGCGGTAGTACGCGTACGCAAGCGTCGGGTTGGCTTGGATACATCGATCGAAGGCCTCGGCAGCGGCGGCAAAGTCCCGGCGCTCGAACGCCGCCGTGCCAATCTCGCAGTCCGACGCGACCGCCGCAGGGCTTCCCTCTGGAGCCACGCGGGGTGCCGCACGCGTCGCCGCCCCACAGGCGGCTGCCGCCACTGCAGCGCCAAGACACACGGTCATGAGCAACCGCCGTCTGCCTCCTGCTGCCATCAAGGTGCCTGCTGCACACATCATGCCCTCCCTGTCCTTACCTCGAATGGTCGTCGGTCTTCCCCGTTGCGGAAGCACGTTCGAAGAACTGCAACAAGT
>Ga0326597_10004118_pt1 | contig 20575 bp, 21 predicted proteins | sample RVTome_12_FD_203789 | JGI IMG/M metagenome (GOLD analysis project Ga0326597, IMG submission 203789) | Soil microbial communities from uranium-contaminated site in the Upper Colorado River Basin, Wyoming, United States - RVT100D185 | ecosystem: Environmental > Terrestrial > Soil > Contaminated >...
ACAAGGTCATCCAGATCGACCAGTCGCCCATCGGCCGCACCCCCCGGTCGAACCCCGCCACCTACACGGGCCTGTTCACCTTCGTCCGCGACCTGTTCGCGATGATGCCCGAGGCCCGGGCGCGCGGCTTCCGGCCCGGCCGCTTCTCGTTCAACGTCAAGGGGGGGCGCTGCGAGGCCTGTCAGGGCGACGGGGTCATGGCCATCGAGATGCACTTCCTGCCCGACGTCTACGTCACGTGCGAGGAGTGCAAAGGCCGCCGCTACAACCGCGAGACACAGGAAATCAAGTACCGGGGCAAGTCGATCGCCGACATGCTGGAGCTGACCGTGGACCAGGCGCTCCCGCTGCTCGAAAACTTCCCGCCCATCGCCAACAAGCTGCGCACGCTGCAGGACGTCGGTCTCGGCTACATCGAGCTGGGCCAGTCGGCGACGACGCTCAGCGGCGGCGAGGCCCAGCGGGTGAAGCTCGCCAAGGAGCTCTCGCGCCGCGGCACCGGCCGCACCCTCTACATCCTCGATGAGCCGACGACGGGGCTGCACTTCGAGGACACGCGCAAGCTGCTCGACGTGCTCAACAAGCTCGTCGATCAGGGCAACACGGTCGTCGTCATCGAGCACAACCTCGACGTGATCAAGTCGGCCGACCACCTCATCGACCTCGGTCCCGAGGGCGGCGAGAGCGGCGGGCGGATCGTGGCCGAGGGCACGCCCGAGGCGGTGTCGGCGTGCGAGACCTCCTACACGGGGGGCTTTCTCGCGGCGGTACTCGCCAAGGGTTCGAGACTGTAATCGGGTGATCCGGAGACGTGGATCCCAGGGTGACGATGTGGGTAATTGTGGTACAATGACCACACTTCCGCCGCGTTCAGGTGTGTCCTTGTTACCACAGTTCTGGTCCTCCTGGAGCGGGTTCTCACGCATCCACTCACCTCTAAACTACTGATTCACAGACGGTTGTCATGTTCTCGCCAGAGTGCGCCGCGGTGGCAGTTCGTTTGCTTTGTGAGGCAATGCTCTTTCGGCTCCGGCTCGCGGGAGATCCATGAACGCTCAGCAGACCATCCGCCGCGCGATACCCTGTACCGGCATTGGCCTTCATTCGGGGCGGAAGGTGAAGTTGACGCTGAAGCCGGCTCCTGCCGACTACGGGGTACGATTCAGCCGCGCCGACCTCGACGGCCTCGAGATTCCGGCCACCGTCACCCACCTGGCGAGCATTCACTACGCGACGGGTCTGGCGCGTGACGCCGGATCGGTGGAGACGGTCGAGCACCTGATGGCGGCGCTGTCGAGCCTCGGCATCGACAACGTCGTCGTCGAGCTGGACTCCCCCGAGGTGCCGATCATGGACGGCAGCGCCGCGCCGTTCGTCTACCTCATCAACGAGGCGGGCGTGAAGCGGCTGGCGGCGTCGCGGCGGTATCTCAAGGTGCTGCGCCCGATCTCGCTCTCGCGGGGCGACAAGCGGATCGCGATCTATCCCTCGGATCACTTCAAGGTCACCTACAGCATCAGCTTCGACCACCCGATGCTGCGTCATCAGTCGCGGACGATGCGGGTGACCGAGGAGTCGTTCGTCGAGGACATCGCGCCGGCGCGGACCTTCGGGTTCCTCAAGGAAGTCGAGGTGTTGCGGCAGCGCGGCCTCGCGCTCGGCGGCTCGCTCGAGAACGCCGTGGTGCTGAACGAGACCGGGGTGCTGAACAACGCCCTGCGGTTCGAGGACGAGTTCGTCCGCCACAAGATCCTCGACGTCATCGGCGACCTCGCGCTGGTGGGCCATCCGATCGTGGGACATGTGGTGGCGCACCGTGGCGGCCACGCGCTCCACACGGCCTTCGCCGCGAGGATCCTCGAGGAGCGCGACGCCTGGAAGTTCGTCGAGGCGCCGGCGGTTCCGGCGCTGGCGGGCACGGCGGTCGCGGTGCCGGTCGAGCAGCAGGCGCGTCTGGCGAACTGACGGACCGTCCGGGGAGAGCCGGGCGCGGGCCGGCGGGCGGGACTCGAACGGGGCTGCGGCTTGCCGCAGCCCTTTGTCACGTACGGCCGCCGGTTACCGCTGTCGATCGGTGAGCTGCTGCATGTAGGTGCCGAGCTTTTCGTTCTCGTAGGACACGGTGTTGAGGAACAGGCTCTCGGCGAGGTACTGGCGGCGTTCCTCGTCGGTCATCTGCTCGATGACGTGCTGGATCTCCCGGACCATGTCCTCGAAGGTGCGCTGCAGCTCCTTCTTCAGCGTGACCTCGCGGTAGAGCGCCTCCATGATCGCGAGCAGGTCGCCGTCGAGGAGGATCTCCGCGCCCGTGGACGTCTTGATCGTGCGCATGCCTACCCTCCGAAGCTCTTGACGGCGCTCTGCTCGTCGGCGTGCACCTCGATGAAGTTCTGGGCGCCGGTCATCGTGAGCATGGTCTCGACGCGCTTCTGGACGCCGGCCAGCTTGATCGCGCCGCCGACGGCGGTGGCCTGACGATAGAGGTCCATCAAGCAGCCGATGGTGGCGCTGTCCACGTAGCCGACCGTGGACAGGTCGACGATGACTCGCCGGTCGCCGCCCTCGATCAACGCGACGACCGCGTTCGCGAAGTCCGACAACAACGGGTAGATGAGGCGCTCCTCCTTGACCCGGACGATGGGGAGGCCATGGGATCGATCGGTGGTGAGGTTCATTCGGATACTCCGCGGGAAGAACCGCGCCCGGCCGATCCGGCCGGACGGGGTTTCGCCTGGCTGGCCTGCAGCCGGCGGACCTGACGGGCGAGCTCGAGGCGTCCCCGGTTGATCCGGGACTTCACCGTGCCTTCCGGCAGTCCGAGCTCGTCGGCGATCTCGTGGTACGACAGCTCCTTCAGATCACGCATCACCACTGCCGTGCGGAGCGTCACGGGCAGCTGATCGAGCGCGCGCCGGAGCAGATCGCGCACGTCCTGGTGTTCGAGCGCCTTGAGCTGTCCGATCTCCTTCGAGGTCGGCGACAGCGTGCTCGCGTCGATCTCGCGGGCGATCGTCTCACGCTCCTTGCGCACGCTCCGGTAGTGATCGATGCACAGATTGCGGCTGATGCTGATGATCCAGGTCTGGAAGTTCGCGCGCCGATCGAACGTGCCGAGCGCCTTGAAGATCTTCAGGAAGATGTCCTGGGCGAGATCCTCCGCCTCGTCGTGCCGGCCGACGAACTTGTAGGCCAGGTTGAACACCTTTCGCCAGTGCCGGCGGACGATGGTCTCCCAGGCGGCCTGATTGCCCTTGAGACACTCCTCGATCAGGGGATCCGGAGCGGTCGATGAGGTGACCGGGAAGTCGGGGGACATGCGTCACGTGCCGGCCGGCGGGAACGGTGGGCATGATAACAGACTACCCCGCGGCCCTCAAGCCGGCGTACAATCAGCCATCTTGTCGAAGTTGCCCGCGACTGACAGGCGGCGCCCGCCGCACGACCCGCCGGCGGGCGTCGCCCCGACCGCGGACCACGAACCTGTCTTGATCGGCTTCCACCACCGACGATCCGAGCTGTTCTGCGACGGCGTTCCGCTCGCCGCCGTGGCCGCCGCGGCGGGGACGCCGCTCTATGTGTACAGCGCGCCGACCGTCCGCGAACGGGTGCGAGGGTTCGCCGCGGCGTTCGCCTCCGTGCCGCACGCGCTCCACTACGCGCTCAAGGCGAACTCCAACCTGACGCTGGTCCGTCTGATGCGCGAGCTGGGCTGCCTGGCCGACGCCAACTCGATCGGCGAGATCGACGTGGCGCTCGAGGCCGGCTTCGCGCCGCAGGAGATCGTCTTCACCGGCGTGGGGAAGACACCCGTCGAGCTCGAGCGCGCCGTGGGCCTCGGGCTCCGTTCGATCAATGTGGAGTCGGCGGGCGAGCTCGCGCGCATCGACGCCCTGGCGCGCGCGCATGGGCGACGGGCGCGCGTCGCGCTCCGGATCAACCCCGACATCGACGCGCTCAGCCACCCCCACATTTCCACGGGCCTTCGCGTGAACAAGTTCGGCGTGCCTGCCGCCGACGCGCGCGCGGTCTGCCGCGACGCCGCCCGAAGGCCCGGACTGGCGCTGGTCGGGCTTCACGTGCACATTGGATCCCAGATGGTGAGCCTCGATCCGATCCGGCGGGCCGCGGAGACGCTGGTCGGTCTCGCCCGCGACCTCGACGCGGACGGCATCGCGATCGAGCACCTGGACCTGGGCGGCGGCCTCGGCGTGGCCTATGACGATGGCGTGGCGCCGTCCGCGGCGGACTATGCCGCCGCGCTGCTGCCGATCGTCGAGCCGGCCGGGCGGTTCCTGCTGCTCGAGCCGGGCCGCGTGCTCGTGGCGCCGGCCGGCGCGCTCCTCACGCGCGTCATCGACGTCAAGCCCCAGGGTGAGGACCGGCTGTTCGTCGTGATCGACGCCGGCATGACCGAGCTGATGCGCCCGGCGCTCTACGGCGCGTTCCATCGCATCGTGCCGGTGAGCCGCGCCGACCGCCCGGAGGCGCTGTGCGACCTGGTCGGCCCGCTGTGCGAGACGAGCGACACGCTGGGCCGCGACCGGCGCCTGCCCCGGCCGGAGGTCGGCGACCTGTTCGCCGTGCTCGATACCGGCGCCTACGGCTTCGTCATGGCTTCGAACTACAATCGACGACCGCTGCCGGCCGAGGCGCTCGTCGACGGCGATGAGTGGCGGGTCGTACGCCGCCGGCAGACGTACGACGAGATGCTCGCGCCGGAGCGCGCGCGGTGACGGCGAGGTCGTGGCCGCCATCCGGGCCCGGGCAGAGCGTGCGCCGATGAGTGGACTGCTGATCGCGTTCGAGGGTCTCGACCAGAGCGGCAAGGAGACCCAGGCCCTGCGGCTCGCCGAGCGGCTGCGCGCCGAGGGACGCCGCTGCCGGGTGGTGTCGTTTCCGGACTACGAAACGCTCATCGGGCAGGAGCTGCGCCGGGCGCTCGCCGGTCAGCGCGAGTTTCCGCCGGACGTGATGCAGCTGCTCTACATCGCCAACCGTCACGAGCGGAAGCCCGACCTGGAGCGATGGCTTGCGGAGGGGGAGATCCTGTTGTGCGATCGCTACGCCGCGTCGAGCATCGCGTACGGTGCCGCCCACGGGCTCGACCCCGAGTGGCTGACCGACACCCAGCGGTACCTGCCGGCCGCCGGGCTGACGCTGCTGCTCGACATCCGGCCGGAGACGGCGGTGGCGCGCAAGGCGGCCGGGCGCGACCGCTACGAGCGCGACCTGGCGCTGCTGGGCCGCGTCCGCGAGAGTTACCACCGGCAGGCGGCCGCGCCGGGCTGGCAGCGAATCGATGGCGAGCGGCCGCCGGACGACGTCGCGGCCGCCGTCCTCAGCGCCGTGCGAGCACGACTCGCGCGGCCGTGAGCGCCCGCACCTCCCGCGCGCCCATCTGCTTCAGCACCCGCGCACACGCGTCGAGCGTCGCGCCGGTCGTCGTCACGTCGTCCACGACCACGAGAATCCGATCCCGAACCGATGCGCCACGGCGGCCGCCCCGCCATCCCGCCGCCGGCGCGAACGCGCCGCGCACGTTGCGGTGCCGCCGCGCCGCCGGCAGGTCGGTCTGCGACGGCGTGTGGCGCGTGCGCGTGAGGGCGGCGACGGACGGCCGCGGCAGGCACGCGGCGAGATCCGCGGCCTGGTTGTACCCGCGGGCACGGCGGCGGCGTGGGTGGAGCGGCACCGGCACGAGGAAATCCGCGCCGTCGAGCACGTCGGCGCCGTGCCGGACCATCAGATCGGCGAGCGGACGGGCGAGCGAGCGCCGTCCATCGTACTTGAAGGCGTGGATGACGGCGCGCAACGCGCCCTCGTAGGCGCCCGCCGCGCGGCCCCGGTCGACGGGGCTCGGCCGACGGCGGCAGCGCGGGCAGCGCGCGCGTGCCTGGCTGATCACGCGCCACGACGGGAGCGGGTCGCCGCAACCGTCGCAGACCGGCGGCGTGAGGGGATGAATCGCGCCCCAGCAGGTGGAGCAGACGGGCCCCCGCGTCGGGGCGTCGAGCGCGGTCTGACAGGCCGCGCAGGCCGGGGCGACCAGCACCGACAACAGCGCGTCGGCGAGCGCCCGCCCGAGGGCGCCGGCGGGCACGCGGATCATGGCGCCCCCCGGCCGCGGCGACCGCGGCCGGTCCCGCGGGCGGCCGCTACCGCATGTCGAGCGTCCGGCGTTTCTGCCAGAGCGCCTTGCGGCTGATGCCGAGGATGTGCGCCGCCTCGGTCTGGTTGTCCCGCACCTCGCGCAGCACCAGCTCGATGTAGCGCCGCTCGACCTCGGCGAGCGTCGGCCGCGACGGACCGTCGGGCCCGAAGTACGCCTCGGGCGAGTCGAGCACCTCGAGCGGCAGGTGGCTCGGCGCGAGGACCTGCTGATCGGGCTCGGCGCCGAGCACCGCCCGTTCGATGACGTGCTGCAGCTCGCGCACGTTGCCCCGCCAGGGATGGCGCTGGAAGGCGGCGATCGTCTCGGGCGCGAGCGTCAGGCCGCGGCGGAAGTGCCGGGCGCACGCTTCGCGCAGGAAGCGCTGGGCGAGCGGCGCGATGTCCGCGCGTCGCTCGCGCAGCGGCCGGACGCGCAGCGGCAGCACGCGCAGGCGGTGGTAGAGATCGTCCCGGAAGGCGCCCTGCTGCACCGACGCCTCGAGGTCCGAGCTGGCCGAGGCGATGATGCGCGCGTTCACGGCAATCGAGCCGGTGCCGCCGAGCCGCTCGACCCGCTTCTCCTCGACGAGGCGCAGCAGCTTTCCCTGCACGCCCAGCGGCAGCTCCCCGACGTTGTCCAGGTACGCCGTACCGAGGCCCGCCTGTTCGAAAGGGCCCGCGCGCGCCGCGGTCGCGTCCGTGAACGCGCCACGCTCGTGCCCGAACAGCTCCGATTCGAGGAGCCCTGTGGGCAGACTGGGGCAGTCGATCTTGACGAAGGGATGGCGGCGGCGCGGCCCGGCGCCATGCAGCGCGCGCGCGAGCGCGTCCTTGCCCACGCCCGTCTCGCCCGTGATCAGCACGTTGGCGTCGGCCTCTGCGAACCGCCGCACCTGCCGCAGCAGCTCGCGCATCGCGGGACTGCGGGCGACGAGGCCGACGCGGCTCATGACGAGCGGCCGCCGGCCGCCGGCGCCTCGGCGTCGGAGTACTCCAGGCGCTCGGCGCTGCCCCAGAGCCGCTCCAGCGCGTAGAACCGTCGCGTCTCCGGCGTGAAGACGTGGACCACGAAGTCGAAGAAGTCCATGAGGACCCACTCGGCGCGCGCGTAGCCCTCGACCAGCGACGGCCGGACCTTCGTCTCCCGCAGCGCGTCTTCGATCGCATCCGCGATGGCCTTCACCTGCCGCACGTTGCGTCCCGAGCAGACGAGGAAGTAGTCGGTGAACGCCGACGCCTTCCGGAGGTCGAGCACCACGACCTCGGAGGCCTTCTTGTCCTGCGCCGCTTCGACCGCCCGCACGATCGCGGGGAGCAGCGTGCCCGAGGCGGGGCGCTTCCGTGTGCGAGGGCTCTTAGTCATGCAAGTCGTCTGCCGGGGACGAGGTGGCGTACAGGCGGTGGCGGCGGATGTAGGTCTCGACTCCCGCCGGGACGAGCCCGGCCAGCGACCCACCGCTCGCCACGCGCCGCCGGATGTCGGTCGAGGAGACGTCGGCCGTGGCCGCGTCCAGCAGGAACACGCCCGTGGCGCCGCCCGCGACCAGCCGGCGCTCGAGGTCGGCGTCGGGGCCGATCATGCGGGGCGCCAGCGCCGGCAGGCGGCGCCGGAGCGACCCGACGGGCGTGCCGGGGCGCGAGATCACCACGAAGTGGGCGCGGTCCAGGATGTCCGGGTAGTCGCGCCACGTGGTGATTTCTTCGAACGCGTCGGCGCCGGTGATGAAGAAAAGCTGCCAGGGACGCCGGCCCGTCGCCGCCAGCCGGTTCAGCGTCGCCGAGGTGAACGACGGCCCGGGCGCCTGCAGCTCCAGGTCGGACGCGACGATTCCAGGGCGGTCCGCGGCCGCGAGCGCCACCATCGCGAACCGATGATGGACCGACGCGTGTGGCCCCGCCATCCGGTGGGGCGGGACGCACGAGGGGACCAGCCAGACCTCGTCGAGGGCCAGCTCGGTGCGGGCCGCGTCCGCCACGTCGAGGTGTCCGGCGTGAATCGGATCGAACGTGCCGCCCAGGACGCCCGTGCGCGCCTCGCGTGCCGGTGTCATGCCCGGTCGCCTTCGTCGGCGTGCGCCATCACCCGCCAGAGCGCCCGCAGCAGCTCCGGCACCCCTTCGCCGGTGACCGCCGAGATCGGGTAGAGGGGGATCCGTTCCGCCGCCAGCCGCTCGGCGAGCCGCGCGAGCCGCTCCGGCTCGTCGAGCGCGTCGATCTTGTTCGCCGCGGCGAGCCGGGGCCGCCCCGCGAACGCGCTCGCGCCCGGCCGGGCGTCGAACCCGGTGCCCGCGAAGAGATTCAGCTCGCGCTGGATCACGTCGAAGTCGTCCGCCGGCTCGCGGCCGGAGGCGGACGACACGTCGATGACGTGCACCAGCACCTTCGTGCGCTCGAGGTGGCTCAGGAACCGATGGCCGAGACCGTGACCCTCGTGCGCGCCCTCGATCAGCCCGGGCACGTCGGCGACGACGAAGCTGCGATCCTCGTCGAGGCGCACGACGCCGAGGTTGGGCGTGAGCGTGGTGAACGGGTAGTCGGCGATCTTCGGCCGCGCGGACGAGATGCGCGCGATGAGCGTGGACTTGCCGGCGTTCGGATACCCCACCAGCCCCACATCCGCGAGCAGCTTCAGCTGCAGACGCAGTCGTTTGATTTCGCCGGGCAGGCCGGGCTGGGTCTTGCGTGGCGCGCGGTTGGTCGAGGAGACGTAGAAGGCGTTGCCGTGCCCGCCGAGGCCGCCCCTGACGACGAGCACGCGTTCCTCCTCGACGGTCAGGTCGGCCAGCGGCAGCAGCCCGTCGGCGGTGTGCTCGAACACCACGGTGCCCACCGGCACTTCGAGATCGAGGTCCGGTCCGCTCTTGCCGGTGCGGTTCGCGCCTTCGCCGTGGGCGCCGCGCCTGGCCTCGAATTCGGGATGGAAGCGGTAGTTGACGAGCGTGTTGACGTGCGGGCTGGCGACCAGATAGACGGAACCACCCAGGCCGCCGTCGCCGCCGTCGGGCCCTCCGCGCGGAACGAACTTCTCGCGGCGGAAGCTGAGACAGCCCCGGCCGCCGTCACCGGCCGATACGCGGATGTCGACTTCGTCGACGAACAAAGGCGTGGTGGGCGTGGCTTACTCGAGCGGCAGCACGCTGATGACCCGGCCGCGCGAGCCGTGATCCTCGAAGCGCACCTTGCCGGCGATCTTCGCGAACAGCGTGTCGTCCTTGCCGAGGCCGACGTTCAAGCCCGGCCGGAACCGGCGGCCGCGCTGCCGCACGAGGATCGATCCGCCGGTCACGACGTTGCCGTCGAAGCGCTTGACGCCCAGCCGCTGCGACTGGCTGTCACGCCCGTTGCGAGAGCTGCCCTGTCCCTTTTTGTGTGCCATGACTCTTCACTGGCTGCCGTGTCGAGCCTCGAGTCCCGAGCTCGATCCTAGGCCACGATTTCCTTGATGGCCACCCGCGTCAGGACGCTGCGGTGACCCTTGGTCCGGCGCATGCCCTTGCGGCGCTTCTTCTTGAAGACCCTGATCTTCGGCCCGCGCGCCTCGCCGCCGACGATGCCGACCACGCGGGCGTTGGCGACGTAGGGCGCGCCGGCCAGCATCTGGCCGCCGTCCTTCTCCACGAACAGCACCCGGTCGAACGTCACTTCCTGCCCGGGCTCGGCGGCAATATGGTCGAGCGTGACGACCGCGCCCGGGTCGACCCGGACCTGACGGCCGCCGCTCTGGATGATCGCGTACACGTTGACTCCTCCTGGGGCTTCCGCGTCGGGCGCGGGCGCCCACGGGCGCCGGCAGCCCGGCTGGCCGGAATCTCCTAGGCTATCACTGAACCCGTTATTTCGTAAAGGCTTATGACCGGCCGGGCGCTTACTTCAGCAAAACCCGCGTCCCGCGGATCTTCTGGGTGCTCAGCGTGCTGAGAAAGCTCGGGATCAGCCGATCCATGAGCTCGAAGTAGGACGACAGCGCCGGCGTGTTCTGCTGCGCGTTGTAGAGGATTTCCTCGCGGAACGTCTCCGAGTAGAGCGTCGTGCCCGTCCGGCCGTCGATGAAGACGAACTTCGGGCTCAGGATGAACCCCTTGCGCTCCATGTAGGTGCGCACGGGGATGGTCCGGCGGCGGCCGAACTGGTCCTGCACTTCCTGCGTCCGCTCGACCATGCCGGAACGCTGGTGCGGCGTGAAGAGGATCGTGCCGGTCACGATCAGGGGTTCCTGGTATTCCTCCCCGAGCTTCTTCCAGTAGGCGACGTCCGCGAAGATGTGCTCGAAGGTGTCCAGGTCCCGCTGCGTGCGGATCTGAACCGCGTCCGTGGCCACGTCGCCCACGGGTTCGGCGGCGGGCCCGGCGTTCTCCCGCGCGATCTCCGCGAGCGGCAGCGGATCGGCCTCGATCACCGCCATGCCCGAGCGCGAACGGAGCTGGCTCCGCAGCAGCCGCACCGTCTCGAGGTTCGCGTCGACGTCCTCGGAGCCGCCCGAGATGAAGCCGACGACCAGCACGCGCCGGAACGCCGACACGTCGAGCTTCGGCGAGATGGGCGTCTCGATCGGAATCTCGTAGAAGCTCGTGCAGGCGCCCAGGCCGAGCGCCAGCGCGAGGCTAACGGCTGTCCCGGCTCCTCGTGCGGTCATTGATTTCCTTGAACAGATCGTAGTTCTGCTGGATCAGCAGGTTGTTCGGCGCCAGATCGACCGCCTTCTCGTACGCCTTGCGCGCTTCGTCGAACTGACCCTGCTGCTCGTACGCCACGGCCAGGTTGTTCCACGCGGCGGCGTAGGTCGGGTCGATCTCGACCGCCCGTTCCCAGCGGTACTGCGCTTCCTTCCAGAGCCCGCGCTGCGCCACGTTGATCCCGAAGTCCACCTGCGATTTCGCCTCCGACCGGCGGTCGGCGTACGCAGCCGGGCTGAGCAGGCCGAAAAACAGCGCCGCTAGCACGAAAGCACGGAACTTCATCGGGTACTCGATACCACTATAACCCATCGCCCGCAACTCGATTCCACGGATGTGGACGGAGTCGGGATGGGTGTGGGAAAGTCGGAGCAATACGCATACCAGACACCGGGCGAGCAAAACGGGCCTGGATGGCCGGTGCTCTTACCTGAGACGCTCGAACCTCGTAACCCGGTTACGCCGTTCGTGGACACCCGATGTCCTTTTTGTCGTCACAGCCCTGCTGCGTCCCGCTGCCGGTGCCGGGGGCCGCCCCGATACCCGCCCCGGTTGTCCGGGGCCGGCCGGTCTGGCTATAATGATCTGGCTCACGGGGTCGGGCGTGCCGGTTGCCAGCGGGCAGCCGGCGGGCTCGGCCCCGTTGCGTTTGCCGCCGACGGCCCGCCGACGCCCGCCAGGGAAACCAGGGGGCGTCTCAAGATGGATGTCCGGGCCGCCGTGGCGCTGTCGCTGGTCGAGGGCGTGACCCGTTCCCGGGTCGGCGCCTGCCTCCGCGAGGCGACGGCCGAGCGGCAGGACCTCACGCCCGAAGCGCTCCTCGTCGAAATCCAGGCGCGGCTCGGTCTTCAGGCCCCGGCGTGGACGGCCTGGCGGACGCACGCGGACGAGGCCCTGGCAGCGGCGCAGCGGGCCGGCCTCGAGGCCGTCCCCTGGGGCGACGCTCGGTATCCGCCGCTGCTGGCAGAGATCCACGATCCGCCGCCGGTGCTGTGGGTGCGAGGCCGGCCCGAGGCGCTTCTGGCCCCGGCGGTGGCGGTCGTCGGGGCGCGCGCAGCATCAGCAGCGGCGCTCGAGACGGCCAGGTGCCTCGGCGAATCGCTGGCCCGGCGGGATATCGCTGTGATCAGTGGGCTCGCCCGGGGTGTGGATTCCGCGGCTCACCGCGGCGCCCTCCAGGGAGGCGGGGTCACGGTCGGCGTACTGGGCTCGGGAGGCGATCGGATCTACCCGGCCGAACACGGGCCGCTGGCGCGAGACATCGCCCGTGGCGGTGCCGTGGTCACCGAGCTCGCGCCGGGCGTGCCGCCGCTGCCCGCGCACTTCCCGCTGCGCAATCGAATTATCAGTGGTCTCGTCCGGGCCGTGGTGGTCGTCGAGGCGGCCGAGCGCAGCGGATCGCTCATTACAGCCCGGTGTGCGCTGGAACAGGGCCGGGAGGTGATGGCGGTGCCGGGTCCGGCGCTGGGGGGCCGGAATCGTGGGGCACATGCCCTTATTCGGGATGGCGCAAAGCTGGTCGAATCAGCGGACGATATTTTGGAGGAGCTCCCCTGGTTCGTCCCGGCGCCGGTGGCCTCACCAGGGATTCGTAACGAACTGTTAGGAAAAGGTTTAGATGGTGTCATGAGACCCGGCGAACCGTGCTCCCTCGACGAGCTGGCCGCGCTCACGGGCTGCAGCCCAGGGGCCCTGCTGGCCCGGCTGCTCGAGCTCGAGCTGGCCGGGCTCGTGGTGAGAGCAGACGGGGGCCGGTTCGTGCGGACCCGCGGAAGGGTGGTAGGGTAGTTCCATATGGCAAAGGCGTTGGTCATCGTCGAGTCGCCGGCCAAGGCGAAGACGATCAACAAGTATCTCGGGCGCGACTACAAGGTGGTCGCCTCGATGGGCCACATCCGCGACCTGCCCAAGAGCAAGCTGGGGGTGGACGTGGAGGACGGGTTCGAACCCGTCTACGAAGCGATTCCGAGCCGGAAGAAGGTCATCAAAGAGCTGAAGGACGCGGCGCAGGAGGTCAGCGAGATCTTCGTCGCGACCGACCCGGACCGCGAGGGCGAGGCGATCGGCTGGCACGTGGCCGAGGAGCTGTCGGCGCTCAAGGGAGCGAAGAAGCGTCCCATCCATCGTCTGATGTTCAACGAGATCACCAAGAAGGCGGTGGTCGAGGCGCTCAAGCACCCGGTGGACATCGACAAGCGGATGGTGGATGCCCAGCAGGCGCGGCGCGTGCTGGACCGGCTGGTCGGCTACAAGATCAGCCCGCTGCTGTGGGAGAAGGTGCGGCGCGGGCTGAGCGCGGGTCGCGTGCAGTCGGTCTCGCTCAAGGTGGTGTGCGATCGCGAGGCCGAGATCGAAGCGTTCAAGGTGGAGGAGTACTGGCACGTCTTCGCCCGCCTCGCCGGACCGTTGCCGCCCGAGTTCCGGGCCCGGCTGATGAAGAAGGGGACCGACGTCCTCAAGATCGGCAACGAGGCCGAGGCCAAGGCGGTGCTGGCGGGGCTCGACAGGGCGCGGTGGACGGTCAGCTCCGTGACGACCAAGGAGCGCAAGAAGAACCCGATCCCGCCGTACATCACGAGCAAGCTGCAGCAGGCGGCGCGCTTCCCGGTCAAGAAGACGATGATGCTGGCCCAGCAGCTCTACGAGGGCATCGATCTGCCGGGCGAGGGGCTGGTGGGTCTCATCACCTACATGCGCACCGACTCGACCCGCGTCTCGGACCAGGCGCTGGGCGAGGTGCGCGGATTCGTCGGCGAGCGGTACGGAGAGGACTACCTGCCGGCGAAGCCGAACTACTACCGGACGAAGAAGGACGCGCAGGACGCGCACGAGGCGATTCGTCCGACGTCGATGGATGACGAGCCGGAGAAGGTCCGCCAGCACCTGACGCCGGACCAGTACTACATCTATCGCCTCATCTGGAACCGCTTCGTCGCGTCGCAGATGACGCCGGCGACCTTCGACGACACGACGGTCGAGATCGGCGCGAACGACTACCTGTTTCGCGCGAAGGGTTCGGTGCCGAAGTTCGCCGGCTGGCTCGCGGTGTACGGCCAGGAGGCGGAGGGTGCGCCGGGTCCGGCGCCGGACACGGCCGGTGGCGACGACGAGGAGAACGGCGCGGCCGTGCTGCCGCCGCTCATGGAGGGCCAGACGCTCGAGCTGCGCGAGCTGAGGCCCGAGCAGAAGTTCACCCAGCCGCCGCCACGCTACAGCGAGGCGACGCTGGTCAAGGCGCTCGAGGAGAACGGCATCGGCCGCCCGAGCACGTACGCGTCGATCATCGGGGTGCTCCAGGCGCGCGAGTACGTCAGCAAGTTCGAAGGCCGCTTCAGGCCGACGGCGCTGGGCCGGATGCTCGTCACGCGGCTGCTCAGCCCGAGCTTCGACGACATCCTCGACGTCGAGTACACGGCGAAGATGGAGGAGCAGCTCGACGAGATCGAGAGCGGCAACGCCGATTACGTCTCGACCCTCGCGAGCTTCTACGAGAAGTTCCAGAAGGACCTGACGACCGCCCAGGACCGGATGCCCAACCTCAAGGAGGGCGAGCCGACCGACGAGACGTGCGAGAAGTGCGGGTCGCCGATGGTCATCAAGGCCGGGCGGTTCGGGCTGTTCCTGGCCTGCAGCGCCTATCCGGACTGCGAGAACACGCGCGAGCTCGAGAAGCCCGACGCGGGCACCGAGAACATCGAGGAGACGTGCGAGAACTGCGGGAAGCCCATGGTCGTCAAGCGCGGCCGGTTCGGGCCGTTCCTGGCCTGCACGGGCTACCCGGAGTGCAAGACCACGCGCAAGCTCATCTCGACCAAGCAGGGAGTCACCGCCGCCCGGCCCGACCAGGTCCTCGACGAGAAATGCCCCCGCTGCGACGCGAACCTGGTCGTCAAGCACGGCCGGTTCGGCGAGTTCACGGCCTGCAGCAGCTACCCGACGTGCAAGTACGTCAAGCTCAAGCTCACGGGCGTCAAGTGCCCCAAGGACGGCGGCGACATCGCCGAGCGCAAGTCGCGCCGGGGCAAGGCCTTCTTCGGGTGCAGCAATTACCCCGACTGCGACTTCACGCTCTGGAACCGCCCCGTCGACGAGAAGTGTCCCGAGTGCGGCGCCGCGTTCCTCGTCGAGAAGATCACGAAGCGGCACGGCCGGCAGCTCATCTGCCACAACGAGGAATGCAGCTACGCACGCAGCGAGGAACTGACGACGGCGTAATAGAAGTGAGAGATCAGCAGTAAGACGTGGGCCACGTGGTCGGGCGAGTCCCGCGTCGCAGCGCGGTCCCTTTCGGACTTCGGAGTTCTCAGTTCTCAGTTCTCAACTCACCATGATCCACGTGATTGGCGGCGGGCTCGCCGGATCGGAGGCGGCGTGGCAGGCCGCGTCGGCCGGGGTTCCCGTCACCCTGCACGAGATGCGCCCGGTCCGGCAGACGGCGGTCCACAAGACCGACCGCCTGGCCGAGCTGGTCTGCAGCAACTCCTTCCGCGGCGACAAGCTCGACAACGCGGTCGGTCTGCTCAAGGAAGAGATGCGGCGCCTCGGCTCGCTCGTGATGCGCGCCGCCGACGCCGCGCGGGTGCCCGCCGGCGCCGCGCTGGCCGTGGACCGCGAGCGGTTCGCGCAGATCGTGACCGACGCCATCGCGCGTCACCCGCGGATCACACTGGTCCGGGACGAGATCGCCGCCATCCCGCCTGCGTCGAGCGGCATGTCCCCGGTCATCGTGGCGACCGGCCCGCTGACCGCCGACGCGCTCTCGGCGGACATCGCCGCCTTCGTCGGCCAGCAACACCTCTACTTCTACGACGCGATCAGCCCCATCGTGCTCGCCGAGACGATCGACCAGAGCAAGGTGTTCCGCGCGTCGCGGTGGGGACGCAGCCTGGGCGCCCGCGACGCGGCCGAGCCGGACGGTCCGGCCTGCGGCGCCGACGCCGGGGACGGGGACTACCTCAACTGCCCGTTCACGCCCGAGGAGTACGCGCGCTTCCACGACGCGCTGACGACGGCCGAGCTCGCCTCAGTACACGATCTGGATCGTGAGACGTTCTTCGAGGGGTGTCTGCCGATCGAGGTCATGGCCGCCCGCGGGCCCGACACGCTGCGGTTCGGCCCGATGAAGCCGGTGGGCTTGATCGATCCGCGCACCGGCCGGCGGCCCTGGGCCGTGGTGCAGCTGCGTCAGGACAACCTCGCGGGGGACCACTTCAGCCTCGTCGGGTTCCAGACGCGGCTCAAGTGGGGCGAGCAGGCACGCGTGCTTCGGCTGATCCCCGGGCTCGAGCACGCCGAGTTCGCCCGTTTCGGGATGATCCACCGCAACACCTACATCAACGGCCCTACGGTGCTCGCGCCGACGTGGCAGGCGCGGACGCGCGACGACGTGTTCTTCGCGGGCCAGGTGTCCGGGGTCGAGGGCTACGTCGAATCGGCCGCCTCGGGCCTGCTCGCCGGCCGCAACGCCGCGGCGCTGGTGCGCGGCGAGCCGCTCCGCGTGCCACCGCGCACGACGGCGATCGGCGCGCTGGCGTACTACGTGTCGCACGCCGAGCCGCGCGACTACCAGCCGACCAACATCACGTTCGGCATCATGGCGCCGCTCGCGCGCGCGCCGCGCCGGAAAGCCGCGCGGAAGCTGGCGCTCGCCGAGCGCGCGCTGGCGGACCTCGCGGCCTGGATGGAGGACGATGCCGGCGCTGGCGCGCCGGGCGAGGCCGTGTCGCAGGCCGGCGCGGCCGGCGGGTGAGGGACGCATGGCGAGCCTGGTCCTCAAGGCGCACCTGAAGGGCTTCCTGGACTTCCTCCGCCTGAACCGCAACGCGTCGGCCCACACGGTTCGCGCCTACGAGAGCGACCTGACGCAGCTCCTGGCGTTTCTCGCCGCCACCCGCGAACGGCCCGCCGGCGCGCTCCGGGTGGCCGACCTCGACACGGCCGGCATCCGCGGCTTTCTCGGCGACCTCCACGCGCGGGGCAACTCGAAGGCGTCGGCGGGACGGAAGCTCGCGGCGGTCCGCACCTTCGCGCGCTACCTGCGCCGGGAGGGCGCGATCGACCAGGACCCCGCCGCGCTGGTCGGCACGCCGCGGCGCGAGCAGAAGATCCCGGCGCACCTCGAGATGGACGAGATGGTGAAGCTGCTCGAGATGCCGGACCAGTCGTCGGCGCTCGGGCGTCGCGACCGCGCGATTCTCGAGCTGTTCTACGCGTCGGGGCTGCGCCTGAGCGAGCTCGTGGCGCTCGATCTCGAGGACGTGAACCTGTCGGGGCGCGTCGTGCGCGTCCTCGGCAAGGGACGCAAGGAGCGGATCGTGCCGTTCAACCGTCTGGCCGCCGAGTCGCTGCGCGCCTGGCTGCGCGACCGGGAGGGCCTCGAGGCGCGGGCGCCCGCGGTGGCCGGCGGACGCGGCGCGCGGCGGGTGCGGCACCCGCTGTTCCTCAACTATCGCGGCGGCCGGCTGTCGACGAGAAGCGTGGACCGCCTGGTCCGGCGCTACGTCGCGGCGTGCAGCACGCGCTTCGGCATCAGCCCGCACGCGATCCGCCATTCGTTCGCGACCCACCTGCTCGAGCGCGGGGCGGACCTGCGTGCCATCCAGGAGCTGCTCGGTCACGCGCGGCTCAGCACGACGCAACGCTACACGCACGTGAACGCCGCGCAGCTGCTGGAGTCGTACCGGAAGACGCATCCCCGGGCGTAGATCCTGAGGAGAGCACGGAGCGTCACGCCGCCTTCGGGAGGATCTCTCACCGCGGAGGGCGCGGAGGGCTCAGGAACTCTCACCACGAAGGACGCGAAGGGCACGGAGACGTCCCGGGCGTCTCACCGCGGAGGGCACGGAGCTGCGGCGACCGTGTCATCACGGAGGCGGCATGAGCCGGGCTGCTCCCCGCAGCGTAGTGCCCGCCTTCAGGCGGGCCGTGTCCGGAAAACAGCGTGCCTCCTGTGGCCCAGGGCTTCAGCCCTGGGCGGATCCGTTCACCACGGAGTGCGGGAGGCTCACGGGGCCCGTTTCTTGACAGCCCGGATGACCGCGCATTAGCGTACGCGCGTCCAGCTGTCCACGGGGCGCACAGGGACGGAGGCGGCGCGTGTGGCGACCGCGCAGGGAGGCGAACGGTGACGATGCGACGCAGGGAGTTCCTGACGACCGCGGCGGCGGCCGTCGCGGGATCGATGACCGCCGGGGCCGCGGCTGGCCGTTCGCGCACCGATCGAGCGGCGCTCGCCGGCGTGCAGACCGGTGACGTGGACGCGTTGTTCGACCGCAGCATCGTCGTGGACACGCTGTCGGTCGACCCGGAGTGGACGCCCGAGGTCTGGCAGGCGTTCGCGCGATCGGGAGTGACGGCGATCCAGACGAGCCTGTCGAACCGGGATCTGGCGGCGGCCCTCGCCGATCTGGCGAAGTGGCAGGCACGCTTCGATGCCCATCCCGCCCGGCTGGTCAAGCTGCTGCGCGCGGGCGACATCGCGGCGGCCAAGCGCGAGAAGAAGGTCGCCGTCATGCTCGGGTTCCAGAACGCGACGATGATCGGGAGCGACGTGCGCCATCTCGATCAGCTGCACGCGCTGGGCACCCGGTGCATCCAGCTCACCTACAACGCGCGCAACCTGCTGGGCGACGGCTGCACCGAGCGCACCAACGCCGGGCTGTCGGATTTCGGCGTCGACGTGGTGCGTCGGATGAACGAGCTCGGAATCATCGTCGATCTGTCGCACTGCGGCGAGCAGACGACCCGCGACGGCATCGAGCTGAGCGCGCGGCCCCCGGCCTTCACGCACACCATGTGCAAGGCGATCTACGATCACGTGCGCGCGAAGTCGGACGATCTGCTGAAGCAGCTCGCGGACAAGGGGGGTGTCGTCGGGATCGCGACGCTCGGCTATTTCAGCGGCCCGACGCCCGAGACCGATTTCGACGATTATCTGAACCACGTCGATCACGCGGTCAAGGTCGCGGGAAGCGACCACGTGGGGCTCGCCTCCGACTACTCGATCCGCGGCATCGAGGCGACGGCGACCCGCGAGAACTGGTACGTGCCGAGACTGACCGGCTTCAAACCGTCGTATCGCGTGCGCTGGCCGCCGTGGATCGCCGAGCTCGATCCGCCCGAGCGCTTCCGCAACATCGCGCGTGGCCTCGCGAAGCGTGGGTACCGCACGGGAGAGATCGAGGGGATCCTCGGCGGGAACTGGGCTCGGTATTTCGGCGACGTCCTCGCCGCGTGAGGATCAGGGGAGGAGGGAGCCCATGCACGTCGATCTGAGCCCGCGCATGGTCGCGGCGATCGTCTTGTTCGGCGCGGTGGCGCTGATCCTGACCGCGACCCGGGTGATCTCTCCGGGCGGCGACGAGGCGCATCGGGTGACGGCGCCGACCGCGCCCGCTCCCCAGTGGCCGGCTCTGCCACGGCCGCCACCGTCATTCCGTCAGGCGGTTCGGCCCGAGCGGTTCCCGGCGACCGGCCTGCCTTACACCCCCGGCATCCTGGTGCGAGGCGAAACGCTGTACCTGTCGGGTCAGCTTGGGCGCGACCCCGAGACGGCGGCGCTCGTGCCGGGCGGCATCGCGGCCGAGACGCGTCAGGCGCTCGTCAACCTCGGGGAGGTGCTGCGGGAGGCCGGAATGGGGTACGAGGATGTCGTCTCGGTCACGGCGTTCCTGACCGACTTCGCCGACTTTCCAAGGTACAACCAGATCTATCGCGAGTTCTTTCCGCAGGACCCGCCGGCGCGGGCGACCGTGCAGGTCGCCGGGCTCAACCTCGGGGCGCGCATCGAGATCCAGATGATCGCGGCGAAGCCGCGCTAGAAGCTGCGCCGGCTTCACCGCGGGCGCGAGAGGCCGGCGCCCAAGGCCTAAAGCCCAAAGCCCAGTTCCTACTGGATCGTCTTCTCGACCGTCTTCCCCTCTCCCGGCGCCTTCTCCCACGTGTAGGTCCGCTTCGTCACCCAGCGTTCGAACCAGTCGAGCTCGACGTTCACCTTGAACAGCTCGTGGCGCAGCTCCTGCCAGCCGTGCGGCTCGCGCGGCGCGACGTACAGGTGCGTCGGCACGCCGTTCGAGAGCAGGGCCCGGTAGATCTCGACCGACTGGGGCATCGGCACGCGCCCGTCCTGCTCGCCGACGAGGAAGATCGTCGGCGTCGTCACGTTCGCGACGTACTTGAGGGGCGAGTGCTCCCAGTACAGGTCGACCGGCGCGTCCTTCTGCCACGGTGTGCCGCCGAACCAGGGCGTGCGATAGATGCGGACGTCGCTCTGGGCGTACATGGACACCCAGTTCGCCGCGCCGGCGCCCGAGGCCGCCGCCTTGAAACGGTCGGTGAACGTGATGATCTTGTTGGTCATGTGGCCGCCGCCGCTCCACCCCATCTTGGCCATGCGGTCACCGTCGGCGATGCCGAGCGCGATGAGGTGATCGACGCCGGCCATGACGTCGAGGTGCGAGTTCTTGAAGTAGCTGCCCACCATGTCCCGCAGAAAAGCGTCGCCGTACCCGGTGCTGCCCCGGTAGTTCGGCTGCAGGACGACGTAGCCCATCGCCGTGAGGACCTGGAGGTAGTTGCTCCAGCGGCCGAAGCCGAACTTGTCGGACGCCTGCGGACCGCCGTGGGTCTGGACCACCAGCGGGTAGCGTGTGCCCGGTTGGTAGTCGAGCGGGTAGAACACGAGGCCCTCGACGGTCGCGCCGTCGGCGCCCTTCCATTCGAGCTTCTCCTGCCGCGGCAGCCGGAAGTCCCTG
>Ga0326597_10004119_pt1 | contig 20570 bp, 17 predicted proteins | sample RVTome_12_FD_203789 | JGI IMG/M metagenome (GOLD analysis project Ga0326597, IMG submission 203789) | Soil microbial communities from uranium-contaminated site in the Upper Colorado River Basin, Wyoming, United States - RVT100D185 | ecosystem: Environmental > Terrestrial > Soil > Contaminated >...
GGTTTCTCGCACAGCGTGCCCTTTGAATTTTTTGGGGTAAATAGGCTAACATCAATCAGTTAGCCATGCAAGCTCACAATCCCTTTAAGTGTTCGGCTCGACAGGACTATTTTTAATCAAATTTCAGCAGGATAGACGGGACGGGACGCCCTATGACAGCGTAATGACGCCCCCGGCGTCCGTCGCGGGCTTGATCACGCACCAATCGCCGCCTTCCGGTTCACCGTCCGGGTCCCGGCACGCGGCGCGCCCGCGTCCGATTCGACCAGGATGCGCAACATCCGGCGCAGTGGCTCGGCCGCGCCCCACAGCAACTGATCGCCCACGGTAAACGCCGACAGGTACTCGGCGCCCATCGAAAGCTTGCGCAGGCGCCCGACCGGGATGTGCATGCGGCCCGTCACCGCCGCCGGCGTCAACTCGCGCATCGAATGCTCGCGGTCGTTGGGAATGACGCGCACCCATTCATTGGCCGAGGCAAGAATTCCGGCGATCTCGTCGAGCGGCACGTCTTTTTTGAGCTTGATCGTCAAGGCCTGGCTGTGGCATCGCATGGCCCCGACGCGCACGCAGAGGCTGTCGATAGGGGTTGCCGGCGTCCCGGAGGATGCGCCCCGACCCAGGATCTTGTTGGTTTCGGCACTCCCCTTCCATTCCTCGAGAGAGGCCCCGTTGCCGAGGTCCCTGTCGATCCAGGGGATGAGGTTGCCGGCGAGCGGCACGCCCCCGAAATGCTCGGTCGGCAGGCTGTCGTCGGTCTGCCTGGCCAGTATCCGGCGATCGATTTCCAGTATGGCGGATGCGGGATCGGCCAGCAGGTCCTGCACTTCGGCATGGAGCAGCCCGAACTGGGTGAGCAACTCCCGCATGTGCTGCGCGCCGCCGCCCGAAGCCGCCTGATAGGTCATGCAGGTCATCCACTCGACCAGGTCCTGCTCGAACAGGCCGTGCAGCCCCATCAGCATGCAGCTCACGGTGCAGTTGCCGCCGATGAAGTTGCGCACGTCCTTCTGCAGCGCGCTCCGAATCAGCGGCAGGTTCACGGGATCGAGCACGATCACCGCGTCGTCGTTCATCCGCAGCGTCTTCGCGGCGTCGATCCAGTAGCCGCTCCAGCCGGCGGCGCGCAGCCGGGGATAGATTTCGCCCGTGTAATCGCTGCCCTGGCACGACAGCAACACGTCGTTTGCCGCGAGCGCCTTGAGATCGCGCGCATCCATGACCGCCGCGGCGCCCTTGCCCACGTCGGGCCCCCGGCCACCCGCCTGCGATGTGGAAAAGAACGCCGCCTCGATCAGGTCGAAGTCGCGCTCCGCGCGCATGCGCTCGATGAGTACCGAGCCCACCATGCCACGCCAGCCGATCAAACCCACCCGCATCATCGCGCCCGCCTCGAATACAAAGAGGCTCTATTCTATCAAGGGGTTAACGCAGCCGGGTCCCGCAGATGCAAAAAAACAACAAATGGACCCTCCTACAGCGCGGCGGCGACGGCATCGCCCATTTCAGCCGTCCCCAGCTTCCGCGTGCCCGGCTCATAGATATCGGCCGTGCGCGCGCCCGCGGCCAGCACCTGCTTCACCGCGGCCTCGATGCGGTACGCCCATTCGTCCTTGTTGAACGTGTAGCGCAGCATCATGGCCGTCGACAGTATGGTCGCCAGCGGATTGGCAACATTCCCGCCCGCGATGTCCGGCGCCGAGCCGTGACTGGGCTCGTACAGCCCCTTGCCGCCGGCGTCGAGCGAAGCCGAGGGCAGCATGCCGATCGATCCGGTCAGCATCGACGCCTCGTCCGACAGGATGTCGCCAAAGAGATTGCCGGTGACGATCACGTCGAATTGCTTTGGCGCGCGCACGAGCTGCATCGCCGCGTTGTCCACGTACATGTGGGACAGCGCGACCTGCGGATACCGCTTGGCCACGTCGTTGACGGTCTCCCGCCAGAAGCGGCTGGTCTCCAACACGTTCTCTTTGTCCACCGAGCACAGCTTTTTCCCGCGCTTGAGCGCCGCCTGGAAACCGACCTCCGCGATGCGCCGGATCTCGGGCTCGCTGTAGTGCATGGTGTCGTAGCCCTCGGTCTCGCCGCGCGCGTTCGTGCGCCGCCCGCGCGGCTCGCCGAAATAGATGTCTCCGGTCAGCTCTCGAACAATCATGACGTCGAGGCCCGACACGACCTCCGGCTTCAGCGTCGAGGCGCCGACCAGCTCGGGAAACATCAACGCGGGTCTCAAGTTGGCAAACAGCCCCAGCGCTTTGCGGATGCGAAGGATGCCTTGCTCCGGACGCTGCGGTCGCGGCAGGGCGTCGTATTTCGGCCCGCCCACGGCGCCGCACAGCACGGCATCCGCCGCCTGCGCGAGCTTGAGGGTCGGCTCCGGCAGCGGGTCGCCGTGCGCGTCCACGCCGGCACCCCCGAACGGCGCCTCCTCGATCTCGAGCCGGAGCCCGTCACGCGACAGCACGTTCAGCACCTTGACCGCCTGTGCGACGATCTCGGGGCCGATGCCGTCACCTGCGAGGACCGCGATTTTCATTTCATTTCCGATAGACGAAAGACGATAGACGAGAGGCGCACACCGGCAACCCGGCGGGTTTTCGTCTCTCTTCTCTCGCCTGGCGCATTTCCTAGGCGAACAACCAGGGCTGTTCGCCCCGGTGCTTCGCCTCGAAAGCCCGTATCCTGTCCGCGCGCTCGAGCGTCAGCCCGATTTCGTCCAGGCCATTGAGCAGGCAGTGCTTGGCAAACGGCTCGATGTCGAAATGGAAACTTTCGCCGGACGGTGTCGAGACCGTCTGGTTCTCGAGGTCGACCGCCACCCGGTAGCCGGCGGCTGCCTGCACGTCCTTGAACAGCCGGTCCACGGTCGCGGCGTCGAGCTTGATCAGCAGGAGCCCGTTCTTCAGGCTGTTGTTGTAGAAGATATCCGCGAAACTGGGCGCGATCACCGCCTGGAATCCGTATTGCAGCAACGCCCATGGCGCGTGCTCGCGCGACGAGCCGCAACCGAAGTTTTCCCGGGCGAGCAGCACGGTCGCGCCCCGGTAGCGCGGCCGGTTCAGCACGAAGTCGGGATTGATCGGGCGCTTGCCGTGGTCCATTCCGGGCTCGCCGTGATCGAGGTAGCGCCACTCGTCGAACAGGTTCGGCCCGTAGCCGGTGCGCTTGATCGATTTCAGGTACTGCTTCGGGATGATGGCATCCGTGTCGACGTTGGCGCGGTCCATCGGCGCGACCAGCCCCTCCTGCTTGATAAATTTATCCATGTCAGAATTTCCGCACGTCCACGAAATGGCCCGCGATGGCCGCCGCGGCCGCCATCGGCGGGCTGACCAGATGCGTCCGGCCGCCCGGTCCCTGCCGACCCTCGAAATTCCGGTTCGAGGTCGACGCGCACCGTTCCCCGGGCGACAGCAGGTCGTCGTTCATGCCCAGGCACATCGAGCAGCCGGGCTGGCGCCACTCGAAGCCCGCGTCGGTAAACACCTTGTCGAGCCCTTCCTTTTCCGCCTGCGCCTTCACCAAGCCGGAACCCGGCACGACGATAGCCAGCTTGATGCTGGAGGCGACGCGCCGCCCCTTCACGACCTGCGCGGCGGCGCGCAGATCCTCGATGCGCGAGTTGGTGCAGGCGCCGATGAAGATCTTGTCCGGCCGGATTTCCGTGATCGGCGTGTTCGGCTTGAGATCCATGTACTGGAGTGCGCGCTCCATCCACTCGCGCATGACGCGATCCTTTTCGTCCTTCGGATCGGGCACCTTTCCGTCGATCGTGGTCACCATCTGCGGATTGGTGCCCCAGCTCACCTGCGGCTGGATCGCGGCGGCGTCGAGCGTCACGACCTTGTCGAACTTCGCCCCCGGATCGGAAACCAGCGTGCGCCAGTACGCGACTGCCTTGTCCCACATCGCGCCTTTCGGCGCGAAGGGCCGGCCCTTCAGGTATTCGATCGTCGCGTCGTCCACGCCCACCATTCCCGCGCGCGCGCCGGCTTCGATCGACATGTTGCACACGGTCATGCGGCCCTCCATCGACAGCGCGCGTATCGCGCTGCCCGAGAATTCCAGCGTGTAGCCGGTGCCGCCGGCGCTGCCGATTTTCCCGATGATCGCCAGGATGATGTCCTTCGCGGTGACGCCGAGACCGAGCGCCCCCTCCACCTCGACCTTCATGGCCTTCGTCTTCTTCGCCACCAGGCATTGCGTCGCGAGCACGTGCTCGACTTCGCTCGTGCCGATGCCAAACGCGAGGCAGCCGAAGGCGCCATGCGTGCTCGTATGCGAATCCCCGCACACGACGGTCATGCCCGGCAGCGTCGCGCCCTGCTCGGGACCGATGACGTGCACGATCCCCTGCTGCCGGTCGAGAAACGGGAAATAGACCTTGGCCCCGAACTCCTTCATGTTCTGGTCGAGCGTCTCGACCTGGAGCCGCGACACGGCGTCGGTGATGCCGGCGATGCCCCTTTCCCAGTTGCGGGTGGGGGTGTTGTGGTCGGCGGTCGCAACGACGGAGTCTACCCGCCACGGCTTACGCTTCGCGAGCTTGAGTCCCTCGTACGCCTGGGGGCTCGTCACCTCGTGGATCAGGTGGCGATCGATGTAGAGCAGCGCCGTGCCGTCGGGCTGCTCGTCCACGAGGTGGCTCCCCCAAACCTTGTCGTAAAGCGTCCGGGCCGTCATAGTTAGCGTAACTCCATGGAAACTTTGGATTATCACACACTAGCCGGATGCAGAACAATGCGCGGGCGTCAATGACGGCTCGAATGGGATGCTACCGGAGGCGCGCGATTCACGACGGCTGCCCGACCCACTTGAGCTTCCAGTACAGCACGAGCATGCCTGCCAGCGCGGCGAGCGCCGACAGCGAAAAAGTCCAGGCCGGGCCCGCGGCATCCCACGCATAGCCGCTCGCGAACGTGCCCGCGGCGCCGCCGACGCCAAAAGCCAGGCTGCCGTAAATCGCCTGGCCGCGCGCCTGGTGCCGCCCGCGGAAAAACCGGTGCACCACGCCGATCGCCGCCGCGTGAAACGAGCCGAACGAGGCAGCGTGCAGCGCTTGCGCCGCCAGCAACGCGATCAGGCTGTCGGCCAGCCAGCCGATCAGCAGGAATCGCAGCACCGCAAGCGCGAAACTCGCGATCAGTATCTGCCGCAGGGAGAATGCGCGGTAAAGGTGCGGCATCCAGACGAAGATGCCGATCTCGCAGATCACGCCCAGCGCCCACAGCCAGCCCGCGACCGCCTTGCTGTAGCCGTGATCGACCAGATGAATGGAGAAGAACGTGTAGTAGGGGCCATGCGCCGCCGCCATCAGCGCGCAGGCGGCGATCAATGCGACCACCTCGGGCCTTCGCAGGATGCGCGCGATCGGCTTGTCGTCGTGCTCGTGCGGCGCGACCGCCGCTTCGGGCACCACCCAGCAGAATGCAAGCATGCCCGACATCAGTGCGAGCACGACCCACAGCAAGGTGCGCTCGGGTAGCCAGTCCAGCGCGTAGCCGACCGCGACCACCGAAACGATGAAGCCGACCGATCCCCACACCCGGATGCGCCCGTAGCGCGCTGTCTCCTCGCCCAAGTGCGACAGCGTGGTCGCCTCCACCAGCGGCAGCGCGGCGCTCCAGAAAAAGGTCATGGCGAGCAGCACGCAAAAGAGCAGCGCGAATCCGGACCCGAAGAACATGCCGAGCCAGGCCAGCGTGCCGGCAAGACCGGTCAGGCGCGCAACCCGCAGCCGGTGACCGCTCCGGTCGGCCAGCCAGCCCCACAGATGCGGCGCGACGATGCGCGTCAGTTGCGGCAGCGCCATCAGCACGCCGATCTCGACCGCGCTCATGCCGGCCGATATCAGGTACAGGCTGAAGAACGGCGCGAACGCGCCCAGGTACGCGAAGTAGAAGAAATAAAAGCCGGCGAGCGACCGGTACGGCAGAGCTTGAGCCACGCCCTGCCCTTAGGCTTCTTCGGGATCAGGGTTCTCGACCGCGGCGGCTGCGCGCAGTTTCCCGATGACGTCGTCCGGCGCCTGCGCGGGCAGGCGCGGCGTGTCGCACGCGACGTCCGCATTCTGCGCCCGGTGGCGCAGCGCGTGATCCATCAGCGTCAGCGCCATCATGGCCTCGCAGATCGGCGCCGCCCGGATCCCGACGCAGGGATCGTGCCGGCCGTGGGTCTCGATGACGGTCGCCCTGCCGGCACGGTCGACGGTACGCCGCGGCAGCCGGATGCTCGAGGTGGGCTTGATTGCCACGCGCACCACGATGTTCTGCCCGGTCGAGATGCCGCCGAGTATCCCGCCTGCGTTGTTCGAGAGAAAGCCCTGCGGCGTCATCTCGTCGGAGTGCTCGGTTCCCTTCTGCTCCACCGCGCGGAACCCGGCTCCGATCTCGACCCCCTTCACCGCGTTGATGCTCATCATGTTGTAGGCGAGATCGGCATCGAGCTTGTCGTACACCGGCTCGCCCCAGCCGACCGGCACGTTTTGCGCCACGGCCGCGATCAGCGCGCCGCAGGAATCGCCGGATTTGCGCAACCGGTCCATGAATTCCTCGAGCTGCGGCACGATTTCCGCGTTGGCAACGAAGAAGGGATTCCCGCCCACGTCGTCCCACGACCGGAACGGCACTTTCACCGGGCCGAGCTGGACCAGGTGGCCGCGCACGATCACCCCGTATTTCAGGTTGAGCCACTTCTTCGCGATGGCAGCGGCCGCGACCCGCACCGCGGTCTCGCGCGCCGACTGCCGCCCGCCGCCGCGGTAGTCGCGGATGCCGTATTTCTGAAGGTAGGTGTAATCGGCGTGCCCAGGGCGGAACTGGTCGCGGATCTTCGAGTAATCCTTGCTCTTCGCGTCGGTATTGCGGATGAGGAGCGCAATCGGCGTGCCGGTGGTCTTGCCCTCGAACACTCCCGACAGGATCTCGACCGTGTCCTCCTCCCGCCGCTGCGTCACGTGGCGCGACGTCCCGGGCTTCCTGCGATCGAGCTCGGGCTGGATGTCGGCCTCGGAGAGTTCCATCCCGGGCGGGCAGCCGTCGACCACGCAGCCAATCGCGGGCCCGTGGCTCTCCCCAAAGGAGGTCACGCAGAAAAGCTTGCCCAGGGTATTGCCGGACATGGGTCGAGTCGCTGAAAAATTCGATTAAATTCAAAGAGAAGTTTAACATACGGTCATCGAAAGGCGATGCGCGGCGATGGCGAATAAACCCGATCCCGACAAAATCAAGGGCCCCGGCGGCCTGAACATGCGCGAGCTGCACGAGCTCGTGAAGAAAAGCCACGCGCGCGACCAGGCCGCGGGCAAGCCGCACAACAAGCTCGCGCAGCCGCAGAACCGCTGGCAGCGTTTCGTGCGTTACGTATGGGACAAGAATCGCGGCCGCGGTTGAGTCCGAATCGCAATCACTTCCAGTCGCCACGCAATGCGAGCACTTGCTCCTGCAGGCCTTCCGGCGTCACCTGCTGCGGCGGCACCGGCAGTCCCGCAACGAGTCCGATCTTGTAGAACGGCCTGATCCGGGACGGCCGGCTCATCGCCGGCCCGTCCCTGCGGCTGAAGAAGTTTCCCCACAACCCGCGCAGCGCCAGCGGCACGACCGGCACCGGCGTGCGCTCGACGATGCGCCGGATGCCCGGGCGGAACGGATATATCTCCCCGGTATCCGTGATGCGGCCCTCGGGAAAGATGCAGACGACATCACCCTTCTCCAGGGCAACCGCGATATCGTCGTACGCTTTATCGAGCATGGCGGGATCTTCTCTTGATGACGCGATGGGGATCGCGCGCCCGGTGCGAAACACGAAATGGAGCACCGGAACGCGAAATATCCGATGGTCCATGACGAAGCGGACCGGCCGCCGGCAGGCGGCCGCGATGATCAGGGCGTCGACGAAGCTCACGTGATTGCACACCAGGACCGCGGCGCCCTCGTCGGGGACGTGCTCGAGCCCGCTCTTCTCCAGGCGGTACACCGAATGGATCAGCAGCCATACGATGAAGCGCATCAGGAACTCGGGCACCAGCGTGTAGATGTAGATGGCAACCGCGGCATTGAGCAGCGCGGTCACGAGAAACAGCTGCGGAATGGTGAGCCCGGCACGGAAAAGCGCAATCGCCGTCAGCGCCGCCGCGACGATGAACAGCGCGTTCAGGATGTTGTTGCCGGCGATGATTCGCGACCGGTGCCGAACCTCGCTGCGGCTTTGCACCAGCGCGTAGAGCGGAACGATGTAGAAGCCCCCGAAGACGCCCACCAGCGCCAGGTCGGCGACGATGCGCCAGTGCCCCGCCTCGCGCACGAACTGCGCCAGGGTCACGGGCGCGCCCTGGATGTGGACGGGCAGCGCGAAGAAGAGATCGACCGCGAACAAGGTCATGCCGATCGAGCCGAACGGCACCAGGCCGATCTCGACCTTGTGGCCGGACAGCCGCTCGCACAGGAGCGACCCGGCGCCGATGCCGATCGAGAACGTGACCAGCAGCAACGTGACCACGTGCTCGTCGCCGACCAGGATGTTCCGGCTCAGGTTCGGAAACTGGGTGACGAGCATGGCGCCGAAGAACCAGAACCAGGAGATACCCAGTATCGACAGGAACACCGTGCGGTTCCCGCGCATGAACTGGAAGTTGCGCCAGGTTGCCGTGACGATGTTCCAGTTGATGCGGAGATCCGGATCCGCGGCCGGCGCGAGCGGTATGTAGCGGCTCAGCAGCAGCCCGCTCGTCGAGATGGCGATGGTCGTGATCGCAACGGCGGCGAGGCCCCATTCCGCCTGGCTCACCATCCAGCCGCCGACGCCCAGGCCGAGAAGGATGGCGATCGACGTTCCCGTCTCGACCAGTCCGTTGCCGCCCACCAGCTCGGTTTCCTTGAGATGCTGGGGCAGGATCGCGTACTTGACCGGGCCAAACAGCGCCGACTGAACGCCGCCCAGGAACAGCGCGGCCAGCAGCAACGTCAGGCTGTGCATGAAGAAGCCAATGGCGCCGAACGCCATGACCGCAAGCTCGATCGCGACGGTAATGCTGATGAGCCGCGACTTCTCGTACTTGTCGGCAAGCTGGCCGGCCGTTGCGGAAAACAGGAAGAACGGCAGGATAAAGAGCGCCTGCGCGACGTTCTGCAGCGCGTCGCTCGACATCGTCGTGTAGGTTGCCGTCTGGTAGGCGAGCAGGATCACGAGCGCCTGCTTGAAGACATTGTCGTTCAGCGCGCCGAGGAACTGGACGCCGAAGAACGGCGCGAAGCGCCGCTCCAGGAGCAGGCGGAACTGGCTGCGTTCCCGCATCAGCGAGCGTCCGGACCCTCTGTGCTACGAAGCCGCAAGAATCCTCCTTCCCCCTTGCCGGGGGAAGGTCGGGATGGGGGTGAAATCGCATCGTGCCATGACAGTCTCACCCCCACCCTGCGCCCTCTCCCATCAAGGGGGAGGGATCAGGCCTATCCCCGCTCAAGCTCACCACGCAGGAACTCTACGCCCCAGGCGACGCCGAAGCCGGTCATGTCGGTTGCAACCGCGCCCAGCCCGCCCTTGCAGCGGGCGGCGGACAGGTCCACGTGCAGCCAGGGGCGGTCGCCGACGAAGCGCTTGAGAAAACGCGCCGCGAGAATATGGTCGGCCGATCCCTCGAGCGTGCATTGCTTCACGTCGGCCACCTCGCTCTCGAGGGCCTCCTCGTAGTCGTCGTCCATCGGAAAGCCGCAGAGGCGCTCGCCGCTCGCCGTACCGGCGTCGATGGCCCGGCGCGCGAGCACCGCGCCGGTCGCGAACACGCCGCTGTACCGCTCGCCCACCGCCACGTGCATGCTGCCGGTGAGCGTCGCGAAATCGACGATCAGGCCCGGGCTGCCGCGCGAAGCAAGCGTCAAGGTGTCGGCGAGCACCATGCGGCCTTCCGCGTCCGTGTGCACGATCTCGATCGTGGTGCCGTTGAGCGCCGTGACCACCTCGTTCTGGTGATAGGCGCGCGGACTGATGTCGTTGCGCGCGATCGCGAGCCAGCAATCGAGCTGCAGCGGGAGCTTCATCGCGGTCGCCGCATGCAGGATGCCGAGCGCGACGGCCGAGCCGTTCATGTCCTTGTGCATCCCTTCCATGTAGCGCGCGGGCTTCAGATTGTGCCCCCCGGTATCGAAGCAGATCCCCTTCCCGACCAGCGCGAAGGATTTTTTCGCGCGCGGATGGCGGTAGCGCAGGTGCACGATCGCCGCATCGTCCTCGGCGCTGCCCTGCGCCACGGCGCAGAAGGCGCCCGCGCCCATTGCGCGCAGGCGCCCCACATCGTAATCGACATGCCGCCAGCCGTGCTGCCGCGCGAGCGCCTTCAACCGCTTGCGGTAGGCCGCAGGCGTCAACTCGTTGGGCGGCAGCACCGTGAGCTCGCGGCACAGGACGTTGCCGGCCGCAACCGCCCGCTGCCCCGCCAGGCCGTCGGGCGCCTTATGGCCGCGCAGGTGCAGGGTCTGCACCGCCGTTGCTTCCGGTTTCTTCTTTCGCTCCGGCAGACGCGCACCGTTGACCCACGCCGTGTAGGCCGCCAGCTCGGCAGCGCGCCTGCGCTGCGCGGGGGTTCCGGCAACCGAGATCGTCAGCTGCTCCGGCTTCTCGGCGAGAAGCGGCTGCAGCCCCTTGCGCAGCGCCGTGTGTTGCGCGAACACCGGCTGCGAGGGCTCCAGCATGACCCAGGACATCAGCGTGCCCTGCCCGAGGTCGGTCGCCAGCGGCGACTTCGCCAGCTCGGACAGCGGTTTCTTCCGCCTCGCGAGCGTGGCGGCAAGTGCCTCGGAACCCGGCATGCCGCGCAGCGCGTCCGCCGATTTCACGACCGGCAACACCACGAGGACATGCCGGAAGCGCTTCAGGTCCACAACGGTCAATGGCGCCGCGTCTTGCTCCAGCCTGGCCAGCATGAGAAGCTCGTAACCCTTTGATTGGAGGAGCGCGGATTATAACCCCCTGAAAACCCGCTTCGCCGCGGCCGCGGAGCGGGTTTTCATAACTCTCCATTGATCATTGATAATGGAGGGCCGCTGGTACAATCGCGGGCATGAAACGATTGCTGGTCGCGCTGGTGTTGTTGATTCCGGTCGGCACTCCATCAGCGGAGGACATCGTGATCCTGCCCACGCGCGATGGCGTCACGCAGTCCTACCTGCTATCCGCGCCGGAGGCCGGCAAGGCGCTCGCCGTGGCGGTCCTGTTTCCCGGCGGCGCGGGCAAGGTTAACCTGGAGCGCGAGTCGGGACGCGACGTGCTCGATCGCGGCAACTTTCTGGTGCGTTCGCGCCGTGTTTTTTCCGGCCTGGGGATAGCCACGGCCGTCGTGGATGCGCCGTCCGATTACCCGCGCGGCATGGATGACCACTTTCGCCTCGGCGGCACCCACGCCCGGGACATCGGGCGGGTCGTGGCGGACTTGAGAAAGCGCTATGCCGGGCTGCCGGTTTATCTCGTCGGCACGAGCCGCGGATCGATATCGGCGGCCGCGGCAGGCAGCCGCCTGGGCAAGGCGGTGGACGGCGTCGTGCTGTCGGCGACGCTGTTCCGCTCCGGCCGGAGCGGCCCGGGCCTCGAAGATTTCGACTTCGCCGCGGTGCCGTCGCCGCTGCTCTTCGTGCATCACACCGACGACGGCTGCGGCGTGACGCCATACACCCCGGCGAAGGCGCTCGCCGCGCGCTACCCGCTGATATCGGTTTCCGGCGGCCCCGCGCCGCAGTCGAGTCCCTGCCAGGCGATGAGCCAGCACGGCTTCCTGGGAAAGGAAACGGAGACGGTGCGGGCGATCGCGCAATGGATGCTCAAGCAGCCGTATCCGCGCGAAATCCAATAAAATTCCGGCTGAGCCCAGGTTTCACTTTCCGCGACGATGCGCCCCTATCTGAACCTGATGCGGCACGTGCTGGAGCACGGCGCGCGCAAGAACGATCGCACCGGCACCGGCACGCTGTCCGTCTTCGGCGCGCAGCTGCGCCTCGACCTCGGCGCGGGATTTCCCCTGCTCACCACCAAGCGGGTCCATCTCAAGTCCATCGTCCACGAGCTGCTGTGGTTCCTGCGAGGCGACACCAACACGCGCTATCTCAGGGAGCATGGCGTCACCATCTGGGACGAGTGGGCAGACGCGAACGGCGACCTGGGTCCGGTCTACGGCTACCAGTGGCGCTCCTGGCCGGCCCCGGACGGCCGCCACATCGACCAGATCGGCCAGGTGATCGAGCAGATCCGGACGAACCCCGATTCCCGGCGGCTGCTCGTGTCGGCATGGAACGTGGCCGACCTGCCGAAGATGGCGCTGTTGCCGTGCCACGCGTTCTTCCAGTTCTACGTCGCGGACGGCCGGCTGTCGTGCCAGCTCTACCAGCGCAGCGCGGATCTCTTCCTCGGGGTGCCGTTCAACATCGCCTCCTACGCCCTGCTCACGCTGATGGTTGCCCAGGTCTGCGGCCTGCGGGCGGGCGAATTCATACATGCGTTCGGCGACACGCATCTGTATCGCAACCATCTCGAGCAGGCGCGCGAGCAGCTATCGCGCGCGCCGCGCGCGCTGCCCGTGATGCGGCTCAATCCCGCGGTCACGGACCTCTTCCGGTTCCGCTACGAGGACTTCACGCTGGAAAACTACGATCCGCATCCGGCGATCAAGGCCCCGGTCGCCGTCTAGCTGCGACCGTCTGCGAGTCACGAGTCCGCGAGTCACCAGTCAAAAGCCGCTGGCCTGCCAAACCCACGAGCCGCGACCTGGGACGCGCTACCCGTAACCGACGACCTATGACCCGTGACCCGCGACCTGTGACTCGTGACCGCGACACGCTCCGCGTGTCGATCATCGTCGCCATGGCGAAGAACCGCGTGATCGGAGCTGGCGGCGCCATCCCCTGGCATCTGCCGGAGGAGCTGAAACGGTTCAAGCGCCTCACGATGGGCCATCACATCATCATGGGGCGCAGGACCTGGGAGTCGATCGGCCGTCCGCTGCCGGGTCGCGCGTCGGTAGTGGTCACGCGCCAGCGGGATTACCGGGCGCCGGGCGCATTGGTCACCCATACGGTCGAGGACGCGATCGCAGCCTGCGCGGGCGACAGCGAGATATTCGTGATCGGGGGAGCCGAGCTCTATGCACGGGCGATGGCGCGCGCCAGCCGTCTCTATCTCACCACGGTCGACGCCGATATTGCCGGCGATACGGTGATGCCGGCGTTCGAACCGGGAGAATGGCGGGAGATCTCGTCGGAATCATTCGCCGCCGACGCGCGGCACCGTTATCCGTTCCGCTGCGCGCTCTATGAACGCGCAGACAATAGACAGGATTAAGGATGCTCTGCAAGAGTCATCCCGGCGGAAGCCGGGATCCAGGGAACCTATGATCTCACTGGACCCCGGCGTACGCCCGGGGTGACGGATTCCGGCTTCTGCAGAGGTTCCTTAACAAGACTTACAGGATCAGATCAAAAACCCATCCGATTCCGGGCATTGTTGCATTTAATCTTGTTAATCTTGTCAATCCTGTCCATTCGCTTTTACCGGCTCTTAATCGGGTAAATCCTGTCCAATGTCGGCGATGCATTCCAGTCTGGGTATTGCCTTTTTGTTGCTTGCCCTGGGCGGCGCGGGTATCGCGCTGGCGCAGGACAGGCCGCCCGCGGGCAGGATCAGCGTCGAGGACCTGACGATCCGCTCGGCGGCAGGCGACAGGTCCGCGACCCGCCAGCTCGCGGAAATGTATTACGTCGGCCGCGGCGGCGTCGAGCAGAGCTTCGCCGAGGCCGCGCGCTGGTACGAAAAACTCGCGAAACAGGGCGACGCTCGGGCCCAGACGAGCCTCGGCCTCATGTACGCGCGCGGCTACGGCGTGCAGAAGAACCTCGCGACCGCCCACCGGTGGTGGAGCTTCGCCGCCGCGCAGAACGACCCCGGCGCGCAGTACAACCTGGGTCTCAGCTTCTCGCGCGGGGAAGGCGTCACGCAGGACTACGCCCGCGCAGCCGACTGGTACGCCAAGGCTGCCCGGCGCGGCCACATCCAGGCCCAGCACAACCTCGGCATGCTCTACCACGAGGGTAGGGGCGTGGCGCGCGACCCGGTGCTCGCCTACTTCTGGCTCAAGGTCGCGGCGCTGCAGGGGGACGACATGTCGCAGGATGCGCTGAAGATCGTGGACCAGGGACTGAGCGAGGACCAGCGGCGGGACGCCGAAGCACAAGCCACGGCGTGGATGGAAAAGTACAAGAAACAGCTGAAATGACGCGCCCGCAGCCGGGCGGCCATCCGGGCAGGCCTAGATCACCCGCACCTCGGGCAGCGGAAAGCCGTTGAAATTGCTCGCGTAGGCGGTCGTGTAGGCGCCCGCATTGGCGATGTAGATGAAGTCGCCTTCCCGCACGTCTTCCGGGAACATTTCCTCGCGCATGCAAACGTCCACCGAATCGCAGGTGGGTCCGGCGATGTTCCAGGGCACGAGCTTGCCGCTGCGATCGGTCTGCACGTCGTAGCGCAGGCCCTCGGTGGTCTCGATGATGCCGCCGAACACCCCGGCGTCCCAGTACATCCAGCGCTTGCCCGAGCGCGTCGCGGTGCCCACCACGCGGCACACGAAGTAGCCGGCGTCCGAAACGAAATAGCGCCCCGGCTCGGCCATCACCCGCACGTCCTGGGGCACGTCGCGAAGCGCGTGATTGATCACTTCCGCGATCTTCTCGATCGAGGGGATGGGCTTGACGTGGCGCACCGGGAATCCGCCGCCGAGATTGAGCAGCCGGGGATCGAGGCCCGCCAGCCGCATCTTCTTGAACACCCGCTTGGCGCCCTGTATGCCTACCCGCCAGTTCTCCGGGTTGCGGCACTGGGAGCCCACGTGGAACGTCACCCCCGCGAGATCCGCCTTGAGCGCAGCCGCCTCCGCGATGATGCCGTCCACTTCCGCCGGCTTCATGCCGAACTTGCCCGACAGCGGCCAGTCGCTGCCCACGTTGGGCGCCTCGATACGGACGTACAGCTTGGCGTCCGGCTTGATGCTGTGGATCTTCCGCAGCTCCTCCACGCTGTCCAGGACGAACCATTCCACGCCCTTGGCCGCCGCGTACTCGACGTAGGCGCGGGACTTCATCGGGTTGCTGTAGAAGACCTCGGCGGCCGGCACCCCGAGCCCGAGCAGGAGGTCCAGCTCGGCAATGGACGCGATCTCGAAGCCGGCGCCCTCCTCGATCAGGGTCTTCAGCACCCGCGGATCGGGATTGGCCTTGACCGCGTAGTGCGGGTGGACCCGCGGCATCGCGGTCTTGAACCGGCGAATCTTGGTGCGGACGATCCCGGAGTCGACCAGGAGGAAGGGACGGGTATAGCCCTGCTTGAGCGCCTTGCGGACGTGCTTGAAGTCCAGGCGGACTTCAGGATGGGTATCGAAGAGGGAGGATTGCTCGGTTTCGGGGCTGACTTGCGGGTTCTTGAGGGCGACAGGGCGCACGGCCATCAAAGCTCTCCTTGAGACCTAGGATTCCGGGATGTCCCGGATCACCACTTCCGCCGGCAGGCGGCTCTTGGTTGCCAGTGTCATGTCAGCTGCCATCAATCGTCGCGCGCGTCACAAAACAGGAAAACTTCCGCGAATTATAGGAGCGCGGTACCAGGAATCAAGAGTTTTTTCAAGTTTTCCCGAAAAATTTTCCGGCAGCGCGGCGACGGCGCAACTGGCGCCACGACGCCAACCGGCGTCGTGGCGCGTGACTCGTGACTCGTGACTGGTGATTGGACCCTGCCATTCAACCGCTGCGCGCTTCGCGCAGGCGGGCGGCCTCGAGTGAGGCCAAGGCGAGTAGAACGGCGAGCCAGCGAAGCGCGGCCGGCTTACACCAGCCTTTCAATAACCGGCGGGCCCATTCACGAGTCATCAGTCACGAGTCACACCGTCAGACTTTAGGAGGCGTGACTCCCACCTGCCCCTGGTATTTGCCGCCCCGATCCTTGTAGGAGGTCTCGCAGACGTCGTCCGGCTGGGCCTCGAGGAAGATCACCTGCGCCACCCCCTCGTTCGCATAGATCTTGGCGGGAAGCGGCGTGGTATTCGAGAACTCGAGCGTCACGTAGCCCTCCCACTCCGGCTCGAGCGGCGTGACGTTGACGATGATCCCGCAGCGGGCATAGGTGCTCTTGCCGAGGCAGATGGTCAGCACGTTGCGGGGGATGCGGAAATACTCGACCGTCCGGGCAAGCGCGAAGGAATTGGGCGGGATGATGCAGACGTCGCTCTTCAGGTCCACGAACGAGTTCGGGTCGAAGGCCTTGGGGTCGACGATCGTGGTGTTGAGGTTGGTGAAGAGCTTGAACTCGTCGGAGCAGCGGATATCGTAGCCGTAGCTCGAGGTGCCGAAGGACACGATATTCCGCCCGTTCACTACCTTGATCTGGTTCGGCTCGAACGGCTCGATCATCCGGTGATCGCGCGCCATGCGGCGGATCCAGCGGTCGGATTTGATCGACATCGTGAGGCGTGAGGGGTGACGAGTGAGGCGGGTTCGGTTGGCGCAGGATTCTACACCCCTCGCCTGACGCCTCCCGCCTGACGCCTCACGTATTCTGGACGACGATCTTCGGAAATGCCGCCGTGTGGTCCTGCGCCTTCTCGGCGATCTTGACCGCCACGCGGCGGGCGATCTGCTTGTAGATCTGGGAAACCCGCCCGTCGGGGTCGGACACGACGGTCGGCTTGCCGGAGTCGGCCTGCTCGCGGATGTGGATGTCGAGCGGCAGCGCGCCCAGCATTTCCACGTTGTAGTCCCGGCCCATGCGCTCCCCGCCCCCTTCCCCGAAGATGTGCTCCTCGTGGCCGCACTTCGAGCAGACGTGCGTGCTCATGTTCTCGACGATGCCGAGGATGGGAATGCCCACCTTCTCGAACATCTTGAGCCCCTTGCGGGCATCCATCAGAGCGATGTCCTGAGGAGTGGTTACGATGACGGCGCCGGTTACCGGCACGCGCTGGGCCAGGGTCAACTGGATATCGCCGGTGCCGGGCGGCAGGTCCACCACCAGGTAATCCACCTCCCGCCACCGGGTTTCGTTCAGGAGTTGCTCCAGCGCCTGGGTGACCATCGGCCCGCGCCAGACCATGGGGGTCTCCAGGTCGATCAGAAAGCCGATGGACATGGCCTGCACGCCGTGCCCTTCCATGGGCTCCAGCGACTTGCCGTCCCGCGATTCCGGGCGGCCGCGGATGCCCAGCATGGTCGGCTGGGACGGGCCGTAGATGTCCGCGTCCAGCACGGCGACCGATGCGCCCTCCGCCGCCAGCGCCAGGGCGAGGTTCACCGCCACCGTGCTTTTCCCGACGCCCCCCTTGCCGGAAGCGACCGCGATGATGTTCTTGATGCCCTGCACGAGCTTCACGCCCCGCTGGACGGCATGCGAGACGATCTTCATCTGCACGTTGACGTCCGCCGCCCCGACGCCGGGCAACGCCTTCAGCGCCCTGGTCACCTCCTCCTTGATGGGCTCGAGCTGGCTTTTCGCGGGGTAACCGAGAAGGATCTCCACGGAGACTTTCTCGCCGTCCACCTGGATATTGCGCACCGACTTGGTGGAAACGAAGTCCTTGCGGGTATTGGGGTCAATGAGGTTCCTGAGTGCGTCCTGAACCTGCTGCTCGTTAACGGCCATGGCTGCCTCGGTCTGTATGTAGGGCGCGATTCTAGACGATTGGCGGCATCGCGACACCTCGGCGGCGCCACATGGAGTGTTTGTTACAATTCAGGGCCTTAAGTTTCCCTCCGCCCATGGCTACCCGCCGCATTTTTGTCACCTCCGCGCTCCCGTACGCCAACGGGGCGATCCATCTCGGCCATCTCGTGGAGTACATCCAGACCGACGTCTGGGTGCGCTACCAGCGGATGCAGGGCCACGAGGTGCACTACGTGGGGGCGGACGACACCCATGGAACCCCGATGATGCTCCGGGCAGAAAGCGAGGGCATCACGCCGGAACGGCTGATCGAGCGCGTCTGGCACGAGCACAAGCGCGACTTCGACGGCTTCCACATCAGCTTCGACAACTATTACTCCACCCACTCGCCGGAGAACCGCGAGCTCGCCTACGAGTTCTATCGCAGGCTCGACAAGGCCGGCCTCATCGACCGGCGCCCCATCGAGCAGTATTTCGACCCGGTCAAGAACCTGTTCCTGCCGGACCGTTTCATCAAGGGCGAGTGCCCGAAGTGCGGCGCAAAGGACCAGTACGGCGACGCCTGCGAGGCCTGCGGCGCGACCTACGCGCCGACCGACCTCAAGCACCCCTACTCCGCGATTTCGGGCGCGAAGCCGGTCCGGAAGACCTCCGGGCATTTCTTCTTCCGGCTCGGGCAGTGCACCGACTTTCTCCGGGCCTGGACCCGCGGCTTTCATACGCTCCAGCCCGAAGCGGCGAACAAGCTCGACGAATGGTTCAAGGCTGGCCTCGCGGACTGGGACATCTCGCGCGACGCCCCGTATTTCGGATTCGAGATCCCGGGGGCCCCCGGCAAGTATTTCTACGTCTGGCTCGACGCGCCGATCGGCTACTTCGCCAGCCTGAAGAACCACTGCGCGCGCAAGGGCATCGCCTTGGAAGACTTCACCGATTCGGTCAGGAGCAAGGATGCCGGCACGGAGATGATCCACTTCATCGGCAAGGACATCCTCTACTTCCACACGCTGTTCTGGCCCGCGATGCTGGAGAAGGCGGGATTCCGCACCCCGACCCACGTCTACGCCCACGGCTTTCTCACGGTCAACGGCGAGAAGATGTCGAAATCGCGCGGCACCTTCATCACGGCCGAGAGCTACCTGAAGCAGGGCCTCAGCCCCGAGTGGCTGCGCTATTACTACGCGGCCAAGCTCGGCCCGACGATGGAGGACATCGACCTCAACCTCGACGACTTCGTCGCGCGGGTCAACAGCGACCTCGTCGGCAAGTACATCAACATCGTCAGTCGCGCGGCGGGATTTCTGACCCGGTTGTTCGATGGCGCGATCCTTCCCGTGGATCCCGATCGGCCGGTCGCCACGTCAAAATGGTCGATGCTCGCGGCGGCGGCCAACGAGCGGATACGCGGGCATTACGAGGGGCGCGAGTTCAGCAAGGCCGTGCGCGAGATCATGGATCTTGCCGACCGCATCAACGAATTCATCGACCAGGAAAAGCCCTGGGAACTGGCGAAGGACCCCGGCGACGGCGCGCGGATGCGCCGGTTGCACGAAGTCTGCTCCGACTGCGTCGACGCCTTCAGGACGCTGACCGTGTACCTCGCGCCCATATTGCCCGGGACGGCATCGCGCGTCGCCGCGCTGCTCGGCCTGCCGCCGGATCTCCGGTGGGAGCACAAGGATGCGGCGCTCGCGCGGATCCGGCCCTATCGGCATATCATGACGCGTGTCGACGCCAAGCAGGTTGCCGCCCTGGTCGCCGCCAACCGAGAATCGCTGCGGCCCGCGCCCCAGCCCCATTCGCAGCAACGCCATGCCCAGCACCAGGAGCAGAACGTGGAAACCGCCGCCTCGAGCACGATACAGATCGATGACTTCAACAAGGTCGAGCTTCGCGTCGCGAAGATCGTGAACGCCGAGCACGTCGAGGGCGCGGACAAGCTGATCAAGCTCACGCTCGATCTCGGCGGCGCGACGCGCACCGTGTTTGCGGGCATCAAGTCCGCCTACCATCCGGACCAGCTCAAGGGGCGGCTGACGGTCGCCGTCACCAACCTCGCCCCGCGCAAGATGAAGTTCGGCGTATCCGAGGGCATGGTCCTCGCCGCGAGCGGCGACGGCCCCGGCATATTCATCCTGAGCCCCGATTCCGGCGCCCAGCCCGGCATGCGGGTGAAGTAACGCAAAGGGTGAAGGCGGAGAGATGAAGGATGAAAGACTTGGATTCGCCCCGCCGGCTGGCGGGCACGTGATCCGTTCACCCGTCACCGGTCACTAGTCACGCCTTTCCAGCATGCAAGCGGCTTCCAACCGGACCTTCATCTGCAGCGTCGTGTTTCTCGACATCGTCGAGTACTCGCGCAAGCCCGTGGCGGAGCAGATCCGGCTCAAGGAAGGGCTGAACGCGCTGCTGACGGAAGCGCTCGCGAACGTCGCGCCCAACGACCGCATCATCCTCGATACCGGAGACGGCGCGGCGCTGTCCTTCCTCGGCGACCCGGAGGATGCCCTGTTCGTGAGCCTTTCGCTGCGAGACGCGCTGGCGGGCTCGCCGCCGGCGACGCCCGGGCTCAAGCTGCGCATCGGCATCAACCTCGGGCCGGTCAAGCTGGTGAAGGACATCAACAATCAGCCCAACATCATCGGCGACGGGATCAACGTCGCGCAGCGCGTCATGAGTTTCTGCCAGCCGGGACAGGTGCTGGTGTCGCGGTCCTTTTACGAGGTCGTGTCCTGCCTCTCCGAGGATTACGGCAAGCTGTTCCACTACGAGGGATCGCGGACCGACAAGCACGTGCGCGAGCACGAGGTCTATGCCGTGCAGGCGACCGGCGGCGCGCTGCTCCGGCTCGCCGCCTCGAATCCCCGGGCGACGACCACGGCGCGCGGCGG
>Ga0326597_10004120_pt1 | contig 20570 bp, 18 predicted proteins | sample RVTome_12_FD_203789 | JGI IMG/M metagenome (GOLD analysis project Ga0326597, IMG submission 203789) | Soil microbial communities from uranium-contaminated site in the Upper Colorado River Basin, Wyoming, United States - RVT100D185 | ecosystem: Environmental > Terrestrial > Soil > Contaminated >...
TTCGTGCCTTCTGGGCAGCATCAGGAGATGTGAAAAACCAGAAACAGTGGTTGGAGATCGGCAAGAAGCGCTCCTTCGTGAATTGGTCCAGCGGGATTTCCTCCAACGTGTCCGATAGCTCGATGAGACTCCTCAGCGACTGGCTACAGTGCTGAAGCAGGTCCTTGATCTCTTCCTTGACGTGCTCGGCATCAGCCTTGCCGAGACTCAAGAACCAGCCGAAAGGGTTCAAGAACTCTCTAAACCAGCCAAGATCGACCATAATCACTTCCAATCGTTGTAGTGGCCTAACCTCATCTAAGTTCCAAGCGAACCACGAGGTTCCCGGCAAGACACCGCTACAACGACAAGCCGAGCTTATCTTCCACGTCGTGGAAGGCAGCCACCGGCGCGAGTCGATTAGGCAATTGCACGCTCGGCTCAGCGTCGAGAGTTGCGAACCGCCAAATGGAGATTAGTCCGCCAATTGCTGCAAGCGGATGAATAAAAGCACCCCCAATCGCGCCAACGAGGGTCTGGGCCAGCATAAAGCCGGTCTTCTTGCGCAACGGAACCCCCTGCTTCTTCAAATATGCGGTTAATTCTCGATTCCGGTCACGCAATTCGGCGACCACAGCCTTGGCCGATATCCCACGACTTAAACACGTCATCTGAAAATCATACAGGTCGGCGCGCTTGTTACGAAATTCCGACTCCTTGGCTAGGCCGATCGCTTCTCTGAGCGCAACTTCCGGGTTGTCGATACTTGGTACCCCTAACTCATGCACGATCAGCAGACCTATGCGGGAATCTTCATTGAGCGCATCGGCCTCTATTATTGTGTGGGGTATGTCTTCTTGTGTGCTCAGCCTGGAATTGTAGGCAACGAAGACATCAGCATGATTAACGCCTGGAGGCAACTGATAGTCCGAAGCCTGCGTGAGTAGCCAACGCGTGATCATTTCCCCATTGGCTTCAGCATTGAGCTGTAGTGCAGCCCTATATCGATCAGTATAAGATTGCCGTCGATTCTCATCCCACGCACATTCGATAGCGAGCTCGCCAAGTTGTTTACGTCGGGCGAGTTGCTCGTCGGGTTTCCAATTCTTGGTTTCCCAGAACGCTCGCTCATCGCGATCGCCACATTCCGTGTACATGGGCATGACCAATCGGTCATACAGCAACACGTTGGCCACTAGCGCTAGCACGTCCTTATGATCGGCGACAGATAAGGATCCCCAGCGTTCAATAGCCATACGTCCCTCCTTGGCCTAGCTTGAACTCCGTGGCTCAAAAGTGGTGAATGGACACCGCATTCTGCATTGAGTCCTATGGTCCTTCAAGCAGATCAATCTGTTATCGGAACGGAGTGCCGGTGTGGCGAGAATTCGCGAACCACGGCGGCGTCCCGTTATTCGGCACACGCCCGTTATCGGCTGCTTAGCGATCGCACCATAGGCGCGGTGGCCGCCGCGCTGCTAGTCCTACACTTCCGTCTGCTTTTCACCCTGTGTGAGGTTGAAGCCGCGATTAGCGTGCGGCCAAATTGCGGTTATCTGGACATTCGGATAATCAATGTGACACCAGAATAGTCAACGCTAAGAGATTGTGCTCGCAAGCATATTGTCCTTATCTCGAGATATCACTTTTTCAGAGGATTGCTTTGTGCGAATTCTTGGGATGAAAATAAACGCGTCGCAGGTCGGAAGCCCGGGGCGTGAAATGCCCTGAGTGGCCGCTTACCGGAAGTCGCCAGGCAGGTTGCTCTCACGGGGGTGGGGGGACGGATGGCGCGCCAGGAACGTGTATTGGGCGGAGGCGCTGCTGGCGCGCGGCACTTCGCCATGGCGCAGCCTTCAAGTGAGTCCTCGCATCGAGCCGGTCCGCACTCCCCCCCGCCTGTAAATCTACCGAAGGTAGGTGGCGCGATCTGCGGCATTGGCGAGGAGTCCGCCGCAAACCCGGCGACTAGGACCGCTTCGATGACTGTCCCTATCCCGGTCTCGTCGGGCCGCCCCGGGTTCGATCCGCAACTCACCCTTTTCTACGATTCGCGCGCCGACAACGGACTGTTCGGCATCGGTTGGAACCTCTACCTGCCTTCTATCGCGCGCAGGATCGACAAGGGCCTGCCGCAGTATCGCGATGTCGAGGGATCCGCTGAATTCATCCTGTCAGGCTCGGAAGATCTGGTGCCGGTGCTCAAGGGTGATGGAACGCGCTTCGCGGACCGTGCCACGGTGGCGGGATTCACGATGCACCGCTACCGCCCGCATATCGAGGGGCTTTTCGCTCGCATCGAGCGCTGCGATCGGCGGGAGCGCACAACGAGAAAAGGATCAATTTACCTGGCCGTTCGCTCGAAGAGTCCGCCCGCTAAGAGCAGGCCGAGCTTGACGGCGAGGCCCTCACCGTGCGCGGCGACCCGCGCCTACTTCACCGCATGATCCTCAGCCTCCTCGACAACGCGCGCCGCCATCGCTCGTCTCCCCTAAGAGTCAATCAAATTACTCCGCATTCAAGAGCGATGCGATGATTGGTCAGTCGCTGGCGTTTCTTCGCATACAGGCGCAAATCAACACGATGGCGGCATTCGACGCGCCTGTGCTCATCGAAGGCGAGACCGGAACGGGAAAGGAGCTGGCCGCCCGGGCTATCCATTACCGGGGCGCGCGGCGCGACCGGCCGTTCGTGCCGGTGAATTGCGGCGCGCTCCTCGACCAGTTGATCGACAACGAGCTCTTCGGCCATCGCCGCGGAGCTTTCACCGATGCGCGTGACGATCAGCCGGGCCTGGTCGAACTGGCGCGTGGCGGGACACTTTTCCTCGACGAGATCGACACGTTGACCCTTAAGGGACAAATAACGCTGCTGCGCTTTCTCCAGGATCAGCGGTTCCGACCGCTTGGCGGGCACGGCGAGCAGCAAGCGGACGTACGCATCATCGCGGCCGGCAACCGCAGCTTGGAGCGCCAGGTCGATGCCGGCGAGTTCCGTCTCGACCTGCTCTACCGCCTCAAGCTGCTGTACCTGGCGCTGCCGCCACTGCGGGAGCGGCAGGGCGACATCGCTTTGCTCGCCGAGCATTTCGTCGAGGTCGGCAGCGCGCGCTTCCACAAGCACGCGATACCGCTTACCGCCGCGACGCTGACCTGGTTCGAGCGCTATCACTGGCCGGGCAATATCCGCGAGCTCGAAAACTTCATACTCCGGGAGTTTCTGCTGGCGGATGGGGCAGAAATCTCGGTCCCGCCGCCATCCGCGGGGCTTGCCGCCGGCCCGCCTCATGACGGCGCGCCTCTGAATTACCGGCTCGCTAAGAACCAGGCAATCACGGAATTCGAGTCCCGCTTCCTACGGCACCTCATCGAGCAGGCCAACGGCAACGTGTCGGCCGCTGCGCGCCTGTGCGGCACGGAACGCCGCCATCTCGGCCGCCTGCTCAAGAAATACCAGATCTCCAAGGCTCCCCCTCCGCTGTAAGTTCCGTGCCTGGCCAAGGCGTGCGCGTCCTGGAACGTTGTCGCGTGTGGGTGACCACGCACCCATGTGGGTTCGAACGCGCGCAAATCCGGCGAAGCCGCGCCCCGCCTGACCGGGGAGCCATCCGCGCCTCGGAGCCGGGTCGCCTGAGACCCAGGCAACCTCGCCGCCGTCCCGAACGATTCGTTGCAGATCAAGCAGTTGATTCAGCGCTCGACCGGGGCACGTCGCTTGCATGACGTACTCCGGGAGGCTACACCGCGCATGACAATCGAGATCCGTTGTGGCCCTTGACGATGCCGCACAAAGAGCCCGACTCCGCGAAGCCATCCTTCAGTACACCCATAGATGTCCGCTCGCTGCGGATACCGTGGACGGAATTCTCGCATGCTGGCTCCCGCACCCGGGATTCGAGGATGCTCCGGAACACATTGCAGCCGTCCTGGGGGACATGGTGGCCAATCGCTGGCTGCACGTCCAGCAACTGCCCGACGGCAAGACTCTCTTCTACGTACGCAGTGAAGCGGCGGACAAGTTCGGTGACGCTCCGGAGCCGGCCCCGGCCGTCCCGAACCCCGGAGGGGAGTGAGCTTGGCAAAGCGCCAGGCAACGGCGAGTTCGCGTCCCCGCTCCCGGCAAACGCGCAGTTTCCATTCGCCAACCCTGCTTAGGAGTCACCAGCATGCCTGCAGCCCTGTCTTACCCGGGTGTCTATATCGAGGAAATTCCAAGTGGCGTGCGAACGATTACCGGGGTGCCGACATCCGTCACGGCATTCATCGGCGGGGCGCCGCGCGGTTCCGACAACGAACCGGTGCTCGTGAACAGCTTCGCCGATTACGAGCGGAGCTTTGGCGGACTGGACGTCCACAGCATGATGAGCTACGCCGTGCGCGATTTCTACCTGAACGGTGGAAGCCAGGCGCTGATCGTCAGAGTTCACAATGGCGCCGCCAAGGCGACGCTGCAGCTACCCACCGAGGGTTCTCCCGGCGGCCCGCTGGTGCTGGAGGCGCGAAGCTTCGGAAGCTGGGGCAACAAGTTAACGGCCGAAGTCGACCACGACACCAGGGACCTGCGCGATCCCTCGCTGTTCAACCTTCGGGTGTTCGAGGACACCGAAAGCGGCGCGCGTGAAAGCCATCTCAACCTTTCCACCGAACCGGCAAGCGCGCGCTATTTCCCCAGGGTCCTGGAGCGCGAGTCGTCTCTCGTACGGGCGCGGAAAAACTCCTCCGGCGGCTGGGACGAGACAGATCGACCAACGGAGACGATTCCGCTCGTTAGCCCGCCCGGCGACGAGCATGTCCCCATCAAAGCCGATGGAGGGCTCAATGGAACGGATATCACCGCGACCGAGCTGATCGGCGCAGAAGCGGCTGAAACCGGGATGTACGCGCTCAAGCGGGCGGACATCTTCAATCTGCTGTGCATCCCGCCGGCGAAGCGAGGTGAAGCCACCGACCCCAGCGTTTATCAGGCAGCGCTGAAGCTGTGCAAGGACCGTCGCGCCATGTTGATCGTCGATCCGGATCCGGCCTGGGCAGCCCAGCCGCAGGGCGCGTACAAAAAGGCGATAACCGGCAAGAACGACCTGGGTCTGTCCAGTAACAATGATGGCAGGAACGCGGCGCTGTTCTTCCCGTGCGTCCGCCAACGCGATCCGCTGCGCGATTTTCAGCTCGACAGCTTCGTCCCCAGCGGCATCGTCGCCGGCGTCATGGCGCGCACGGATACCGAGCGCGGAGTCTGGAAAGCGCCTGCGGGGCTCGACGCCGGCTTGGCCGGGGTCGACGGCCTGCAGGTGAACCTGACGGACCTGGAAAACGGGGAGCTCAACAAGCTCGGCGTCAACTGCCTGCGGTCCTTCCCGGTGACGGGTCGGGTGGTATGGGGCTCCAGAACGCTGCGGGGAGCCGATCAGCTGGCGGATGAATACAAGTACATCCCGGTGCGGCGCCTCGCGCTTTACATTGAAGAGACCCTGTATCGCGGCACGCAGTGGGTCGTGTTCGAGCCGAACGACGAGCCGCTCTGGGCACAGATCCGCCTGAACCTCGGGGCGTTCATGCAGAACCTGTTCCGACAGGGGGCGTTCCAGGGCAAGACGCCCGCCGAAGCCTACCGGGTGAAGTGCGACAAGGAAACCACGACGCAGAACGACATCAACTTGGGCGTCGTCAACATCCTCATCGCGTTCGCTCCGCTGAAGCCGGCGGAGTTCGTGGTGATCAAGATCCAGCAGCTCGCTGGCCAGGTTCAGGCGTGAGGAGGCGGCAATGGCGCAGTTCTCGGTGAATGCAGAGCGGTTCGATCCGTACAAGAACTTCAAATTCCGGGTCAAGTGGGACGGACGTTACGTCGCCGGCGTGAGCAAGGTGGGGGCACTCAAGCGCAGCACCGAATTGGTCGAGCATCGCGAGGGCGGCGATCCCTCCACCTCCCGGAAATCGCCCGGCCGGAGCAAGTTCGAGGCGATCACGCTGGAGCGCGGCGTGACGCACGACCTGGAGTTCGAGAGGTGGGCGAACAGGGTCTGGAGCTATGGGTCTGGCCTGGGTGCAGAGACTTCCCTCGAGAACTTCCGCAAGAACATCACCCTCGAGGTCTACAACGAAACCGGGCAGCTGGCGATCGCGTACAAGATCTACCGCTGCTGGGTTTCGGAGTACCAGGCGATGCCGGACCTGGATGCGAACGCCAACGCCGTCGCCATCCAGAGCATCAAGCTCGAGAACGAGGGCTGGGAGCGCGACTACGACGTGCCCGAGCCGGACGAGCCGGCGCTCCCGGACCGGGCGTGACCCGTGGCAGCGCTTACCGCGGCGCAGCTCCTGCGCGTATGGGAGGAGGGATGCACCCTGAATCAGGCGGAGCGCCCGCTCGCCGTCCTTGCCGAAGCCGCGCCCGATGCATCGCACGGCGAGCTCGCCGCGCTGTCGATCGGCCGTCGCGACCGCCGGCTGCTGGCGCTGCGGGAGGCCACGTTCGGCCCGCGCTTCCAGGCGCTCGGGTCGTGTTCCGAATGCGGCGAACGCCTGGAGCTCGCCTTTTCAGCCGCTGACGTACGAGCAGGCACGGACGATGTCGGGCCACCTGGGCCGCTCAGTCTCGGGGAGCTCGCCCTCGAGATTCGCCTGCCCGACAGCACCGATGTCGCCGCCGCGGGGCAGTGCTCGAGCATCGCGAGCGCGCGGCAGACGATCGCCCGCCGTTGCATCGGCTCGGCGCATCGCGACGGCGTGCCGGTGGCGCCCGAGTCCGTTCCGGACGAGCTGATTCCCGAGATAGCGCGCCGGCTCGAGGCCGCCGACCCCGGGGCCGACACTACGCTGGAAGCATCCTGTCCCGCGTGCCAGGCGCGCTCTGAGCTGGTGTTCGATATCGCGAGCTTTTTCTGGGCGGAAATCGAGGGGGAGGCACTGCGGCTCTTCCGGGACGTGCACCGGCTCGCGCAGAGCTATGGCTGGCGCGAGGCAGACATCCTAGCGATGACGCCTTTGCGCCGCCGGGCGTATCTCGAGCTGCTCCACCAGTGAGCGATTACCTCACTCGATTGAGCGCGCGCGCGCTGGGCGTTGCCCACGCGGTGCGGCCCGCGATTCCCCCGATGTTCGCCGCGGCACCCGCGGTCCTCATGCCGCCGCCCGCAAACGAGGACCGGCGCGGCGAACTGGACGCGCCGAGCGAGCCGGAGCGCGATGAAGAACGGCTACCCGCTGCGCCCGTCGCACCGCGCAGGCCTAGCTTACCCGCGGCATTGTCCGTCGAGCCTGCTGCGCGGCCTTTCCATGCCGACGACGCGTGGCCGCTCCCGTCTCGACCGCATGACCCAGGTGCGCGCGCCTCCTCCGCATCGGACAACAGCGACGTGCAGCCGTCCTCACCGCCATTCCGCGCAGGTCGCGAGGCCTTTTCGCCGGCACGCGATTCCCGGCTCGACCGCAATGAGCATGCCGTCGAGACCTCGCGCGCCATCAAGCCGCCAGCGCTCGCCGCAGCGCCGGCGCCCTCGGCGGTCGCGAATACCGCCGGTTCCGCCGCTCCGGCAAGCCGCTCTGCGGAGCGGATTGCGGCCCCCGCGCCCGTACCGCTCCCGGACGACGGCGAGTCCGAGATGCCGGCGGCGCCGGTGAATCTGCCCGTTGGGGACGTCCACATATCGCTCCAGCGCGATAGCGGGTCCGATACGTCTCCAGTGATCGAGCCTCCCCGGCACCGCGCGCTGCGGGTTGAGACACCCGCCGCCAGGCACGACGACGCGGTGCCGCAGCGCGCGCTCTATTCCGACGCGCGAAGCCAATTCGACCGGCTGCGCGCGCTCGGCGACGGCGCGCGGCCGCAGCCGGTTGCAACGCCACAGAATTCGGGGCCGCCGATCGTGCGGATCAGCATCGGCCGCATCGAGGTGCGGGCGGTTCCAGCGCGCGCGCCCGCCGCCCCGCCCGCGTCGCGGGGGCCCGCTCGTCCGGGCATCACGCTCGCCCACTATCTGGCGAGGAACCGCGGAGGGCGGACGTGAGCAACGCGCTGGCGATCGCCTCGGTTACCGCCGTGCTCAAGAACCTGCTAGACGACGGCATCGTCGACGACCGCGTGGTCAGCACCGTGGGCAACGCCACGGTCACGGCGCGCGCGCCCGATCTGATCACGCTCGGCGAGAACGGGCCCAGTCAACTCAACCTGTTTCTCTATCAGGTAACGCCCAACCAGGGGTGGCGGAACGTCGGATTGCCGGCGCGCGACTCCGCCGGCCAGCGCGTCGGCAATCCGCCGCTGGCGCTGGATCTGCACTACATGCTGACCGCGTACGCCGCTCGCGAGCTGCACGCCGAGATTCTCCTGGGGTACGCCATGCAGCTGTTGCACGAAACGCCGGTGCTGCCGCGGGGGGACATCCGCCGCGCCCTTGGGGTCCCGGGTCTGGTCGAGAGCCCGAGTGACACCCTGCCCGGCGCCCTCGGCGGCGGGCTGGTCACCTCGGACCTCGCGGAGCAAGTCGAGGCGATCAAAATTGCGCCCGCGGTGATGGGCACCGAAGAAGTGTCGAAGCTGTGGTCGGCATTTCAGAGTCACTACCGCCCAAGCGCGGCGTACTGGGTCTCGGTGGTGTTGATCGAAGCGCGCCGCTCGACCCGCGCCGCGCTTCCGGTGCGGGCGCCCAAGGTCTACGTCATCCCGTTCCGCGAGCCGGTCATCGAGCGCGTGCTGGCGCAGGAAACTCCCGGCGGGCCCGCGCGCTCGGACTTGCCGATCCTGGCGCGCCACCGTCTGGTGCTGCGCGGGCGCCAGCTCCGGGGCGAGCGCACGTCGGTGCGGATCGGGCGCCTTGCCGTCATCCCCGATTCGGGGTCGCTCGAAGATACCGAAATCGGGCTCGCATTGCCGAGCGGCCTCGAAGCCGGCGTGCAAAGCGTGCAGGTCGTGCATGAGCGGCTGATGGGAGAGCCGCCGGTGGCGCACCCCGGCGTGTCGTCCAACCTGGCGGCGTTCGTATTGCACCCCGAGATCGTCTCGGCGCCGACTCTTGAGTCGGGAGACGTGGTGCGCGTGACGATCGCTCCTCCCGTCGGTCAGAGACAACGAGTCGTGCTGCTGCTGAACGAGCGGTTCGCCGCTTTGAGCCCGCCCGTCGAGACGCCGCCGCGCGCGTACAGCTTCGTCGCCCCTCAGAGGCCGGTCTTCAGTCCGTCCGGCCCGACGAGCCAGATCGATGTGCCGATCTCCGGAGTGGCGCCGGGCCAATATCTGATCCGCGTGCAAATCGACGGGGCGGAAAGCCCCCTTGTCCCGGACGCGTCGTCCGGGCTCTACGTTTCGCCCAGCCTCACGATCACATGAACGCGCGCAGCGCCGAGGACTGGACCGAGGCCAATCAGCGCTACCTGACGGCGCGGCTCGCCCTCGTCCGCGAAGCGTTGGCCCGCCATGGCGCGAGCCCAGACGCGATGCCGGCGGGAGCCGATGCCGAGCAGGCGCTGCGCGAGGCGGCGCAGGCGATGCTCGCGCCGGCGGCGCTGGACACCTTGTGCGACGCGTTCTCGTTATCGCCTTTCGAGCGCGACTTGCTGCTGCTTTGCGCCGGGGTGGAACTGGACTCTTCTCTCGCGGAGCTCTGCACCCTTCGTGGCCCCGGGCAGCGCGCGGGCCCGAGCTTCAGACTGGCCTTTGCCGCCTTGCCCGATCCGCACTGGAGCGCGATTACTCCCGCCGCGCCCCTGCGCCACTGGCGCCTGATCGAACCCGGAGCGGGCGAAACACTGACGACGGCCACGCTCAGGATCGACGAGCGAATCCTGCACTACCTGGCCGGAATCTCGTACCGCGACCCGCGCCTGCAGGGCCTGCTCGAGCTCCAGCCGCCGCCGGCGGACCTGCCGCAATCGCATCACGCCCTCGCCGAGCACATCACCGGGCTCTGGAAGCGATCTCCACCGGAGGCGCCGCCTCTCGTGCACCTCATCGGCGATGACGCTTCCGCAAATCGCGCCGTCGCGTCGTTCGCCTGCGCCGCGCTGGGATTCCAACTGCACGTGTTGGACGCGGCCAACGTGCCCGCGAATTCGGCCGAGCGCGAAGCCCTCGCGCGCCTGTGGGAACGCGAAGCGGTGCTCGCGCACAGCGCGCTGCTGCTCGATCTCGAGGAATCCGAGAATCCGCGCGCCGTCCTTTCGTTCCTGCAACAGACGCGCGGCTGCCTGATGGTCGCGAGCCGGACGGCGCTGCAGGTCGCCGGGCGTCAGACCGTACGCGTCGAAGTCAGGAAGCCCGGTGCAGAAGAGCAGATGCAGTTATGGCGCGCGTCCCTCGGCCCGGCGGCATCGGGGCTCAATGGCGAGCTGGAGAACCTCGTGGGCAACTTCCGGCTGGGAACGGCACAGATCGCCGGCGCCTGCGCCCAAGTGCTGGCCGAGCCCACCGAGGACAAGTTGGGCGACCGGCTGTGGGACATCTGCCGCATCGATGCGCGCCGCGGCCTTGACGGACTCGCCCAGCGCATCGAGCCCGCCGCCGCATGGTCGGACCTGGTGCTCCCGCCGGCGCAGCTCCAGACGCTGCGCGAGATCGCCGCACAGGTGCGCTGGCGGACGCACGTCTACGGAAAATGGGGACTTGCATCGAAAAGCAGGCGCGGCCTGGGTATCAGCGCGCTCTTCGCGGGCGCGAGCGGAACCGGCAAGACCATGGCCGCCGAGCTTCTCGCCCAGGAGCTGCGGCTCGATCTCTATCGCATCGACCTCAGCCAGGTCGTGAACAAGTATATCGGGGAGACCGAGAAGAACCTGCGCCGCGTGTTCGACGCTGCGGAAGCCGGCGGCGCCGTGCTGCTTTTCGACGAGGCCGACGCGCTGTTCGGCAAACGCAGCGACGTCAAGGACAGTCACGATCGCTACGCCAACATCGAGGTGAGCTACCTGCTGCAGCGCATGGAATCCTACCGCGGGCTCGCGATCCTGACAACGAACATGAGGAGCGCGCTCGACCCCGCGTTTCTGCGGCGTATCCGCTTCATCGTCGAATTTCCGTTCCCCGACAGCGCGCAGCGCGCCGAGATCTGGCGCCGGATCTATCCGGCGCAGACGCCGGTCGAGAACCTGGACGTCGCCAAGCTCGCGCGTCTCAACGTGGCCGGCGGCAATATCCGCAACATTGCGATGCAGGCCGCGTTTCTCGCCGCCGGATCGGAAGAGCCGGTCAGGATGAGGCATCTGCTGCGCGCCGCGCGCGGCGAGTACGCCAAGCTGGAAAAGCAGTTGACCGAGAGCGAGGCGAGGGACTGGGCGTGAAAAACCCGATGGCCGCGAGCATCGAACTGCACATTGACGAGCTGGTCCTGCACGGCTTCGCGCCCGGCGATCGCCATCGCATCGCCGCCGCGCTGGAGCGGGAGCTCGCCCGGCTGCTCGCCGCGCGAGCCGACCCGGAGCGCCTGGCCGATCGCGCAGGCGCCGCTCGACTCGAGGCGGGCGCCTTCTCGATGGCTCCAGATTCACGACCGGAGGCGACCGGCGCGCAGGTGGCACAAGCGGTGTTCGGAAGCATAAGCGGATGAGCGCGAGACTTCATCAGGCAAAGGCGGCGCCCGCGCCGGCTTCGACCGGCGTGCGAGACCCACTCCGGCGGCACGGCGGTGAGCGCTCGGAGTCCGGCTGGGATGAGCTGGGCTTGCAGCGCGCTTCCCTCGTGTCCGGTACAGGGATCGAGAAGCAGGACACCGTAGCCCCGCCGATCGTGCATGACGTGCTGCAATCGCCCGGCCAGCCACTCGACTCTGCGACCCGCGCCTACATGGAGCCGCGCTTTGGCCACGACTTCAGCCAGGTGCGTGTGCATACAGGCGCGAAGGCGGCGGAGTCTGCGCACGCCGTCAATGCGCTCGCGTATACGGTCGGACGGGACGTGGTGTTTGGGACACGGCAGTATGGATCGGGCACGTCTGAAGGCCGACAACTGGTTGCTCACGAGTTGGTGCACGTGACGCAGCAAGGTTCGCGCGGAGTTCTGCCCTGGGCGTCGGAATTGGCGATCGCGCAAAAAGCCGACCCCGACGAGCGCGAGGCCACAGCCTTAGCGAAGGTGGTTCAGGCCGGGCGTCTACCTTTGCCTAAGCGCGTAATGAGCGCTGAACCACGCCTTTACCGTCTTTCCTTCGGTGAGCAGATCGCCCGCTTTTTTGGCGGCGGGGCCTTCAGCGACGAAGAACTCCTTGCCTACGTGAGGTTTCTGGACGTCCAGGATCGAATCGAGGATGCGTACGACAGCGACAACAAAGCGCGCGCCGTCGTGGCGAAGTGGAGGAGCGGCGATGGTCGGTTCTTCCTCCCGGTGCGACGCAAGACGTTGCTGATTGAGGAGATGATGTCAGGTTTCACCGGTGACGACGACGAGCGTGCCATCCTCCAACTGCTGGAGGGCGCCAGCGACACGGAGATCGATCTCATCCTTACGGACATCGGCGAGGCGAGCCTCCTCGGCAAGTTCCACACCGACGAGCGCGAGCAGCTCGACGCTTTCCTCGCCGCCTATCATGCCCGACGCGCCGGCCTGTTGGCGCCGGCCGCCGGATCCCGGCGGGGCGGCGGAGTCGTCATCGAACGGGTCGTCGTGAACCAGGCAACCACGCAGACCGTCACCATCCATTGGAGCGACGGTCGGCGTGAGAGCGACATTTGCTCTACCGGCAAGGGACAGTGCTGTGTGGACCCAGAGGCAACCGGTCCGGCTGTTAGCGAGGCCGGCACCCGGACAGGCGGCAGCGCCTGGACGCCGGTGGGCGAGCACATCGTCGCACTCAAGCTTCCGCAAACCCCGTCGGGCGTGAGATTGTGGACCGAGTTCGTCGATCCCCGCGACATCGCCTTGCACTATTACCGGCCGGTGGATGGCACACCGCTGTCCCATGGTTGCGTCCGCCTCAACTGGGAAATGGCGCAGAAGATCTACGATGGATCGCTCGCCACCAACGATCCGCGTGTGCGACGCGGTGAGCTGTCTGCGACCCGAGTACGCGTCGAGGGCTTGCCTCGTCCGCGCTGCGATTACCCGCCGCTGCAACGTGAGTGGGCGGGTGATTTCGCCACGGCCGGCACGCGCCCGCCGGACGGTGAAACTCCGGTGCTGCGGCGCGAGCGCACTCACATCGCCCGTACGCGGGGACAGTTGCGCCGCTCTTTGGGGGTCAACGACGCGGAACTGGACGCGCTCACCGAGCGTCTGCGTACGGAAAGCGGCGGCCTGCCCACCGACATCTCGGACGAGGCGCGTGCCAGCACGCTCGAGAGCGTCGCGCCCGTGGGGGCGGAAATTCCGCGCTGCACAGGAAGGTCGCTGCCGACGCAGCCTGGAGCAAGAACCTCGACAGGGAGTCGGCCCGCGGTTCAACGCAAACCGCTGGATTCAGCGGTCGCGGGTGGCGTCAGGAACGACGCCGCTTTGTTCGCCTCGTCGGCGCTGCGCGGCCCAGGACAGCCTCTCGAGCGCGCGACGCTCACAAGTCTGCTGCCGCACGTCCGATTGGCGCAAGGGGGCGAGGCATCAAGTCCCGCCACGGCGGCCGAACGCCAAGAGGAGGCGGCACTACGCGTCGAGGAGCGCGTGCTCCACGCCGAGCCGGCTACGAACAAAGCCGTCGGCGTGATCACGGCCTCGCGCGCGGGCCACGACTTTGGCGCCGTGCGTGTCCACACCGACGAAGCCGCGGCAGCCACCGCTCGCGCCCTCAACGCGGCGGCCTTTACTATGGGCAACCATATCGCCTTCGCGCGGGGGCGCCACGCACCCCACAGTCGCGAGGGACAGGCGTTGCTCGCCCACGAGCTCACGCACGTCGTCCAGCAGCGCGCGGCCCCCTGCGAGAACCTCGTCCAGCGCCGGCTAGCGACCAGCTATGGGCAGATCGAGGACCGGCTGTCCTACGGCATCGTCGATTGGGCGATCACCGATCGAGAGGCGCGCGAGGTGCTGGAGATCTTGGCGCGCCTTTCTGATCAGGACTTGGCCGACACCGTCGCCGCGATGGATCGCGACGGCCTGGCCGAGCGGCTGCTCGACAACGTCTCCGACGAGGACCGCGAGGGATTCTTCGTGCTCATTGCGCGCATCACGCGACGCCGTTCCGTGGCGCGATCCGCGGAACGCATCGTCGATCGGCTGAGCTACGGGGTTTTCGATTGGGCAATCACCGATCAGGACGCGCGCGACGCCCTGCAGGCGCTGCTCGGCCTCGAGCCGCAGCAGCTGCGTACGGTCGTGGGCCGATTGGTGAACGCCGGGGTCTTTGATCGCCTGCTGGAGAACCTGCCCGACGAAGATCGCCGACGCTTTGCCGCGTTCATCGAACGGCTGCGCCGCATTCGCGCCGAGTTCTCTTCGCTCGTCGCCGGGCATCTCGCCTTTCTGCGCGGGCGCCCCGGGGGCGCAGGCCGCGCCGTGCGTCAGCGCGTCGAGTCGACTGGCTACGGCGGGTCGCGCTCGACATGGGGCGATCTGGATCCCGAGACACGGACCGACTGGCGGCGGCGCGCGCGCGCGGCGATCACCGCCGTAATCGCGAGCCTGCGCGGCACCGAGCTTGAGCCGATCGTGGCGCGCTCGGAGCTAGTGTTTGAGCCCGAGGAGGCAGAGCGCCTCAATGCCTATGCGTACGTCTCCGGCGCCAACCGGCTGTTCTTCGGGCGCGGCTGGGTGGAGGGCGCCGAGGAGAACGTGCGCAACGTGTGGCAGAGCATTGCCCACGAGCTAGGCGGGCACGAAGAGTTCGGCGAGACCTGGTCATGGGAAATCATGCAGGCGGTCCTGGCCGGCTTCACCGCCGAGGAACGCGCCGAGGCGCTTGGCAGCGCGCACAGCCTGTTCAGCGCCTACGGCTACCTCGAGACGGAGATCTATGCCGAGCTGCGTGAGCTGCCCTATCGCATCGAGACCAGCGGCGGTGACGTGCCGGATACGGACGTGCGCGCCCAGCTCACGAAAGTGCGTGAGGCGTTCGGGCCTGTTGTCGGCCGGCAGATCGCGCTCCGCCTTTACTACCGCGTGCTGGATGACCCGCGCGTCACCGAAAGCGCGCGCCGCCTGCTCTATAACGCCGTTCAAGAGATCTTTGGCTTGTTCCCGATAGCGGAGCCCGTCCTGCCATGACGCTCGCTGACGCCGCCGCCGCGCGCTCCGCTGCCCGCGAACATTCTCGTTCATCCGACAGGCACGAAATACGAGCTTGTCGGGTTCAAGTGATGTCGGAGCGGATTTGAGCCACGTTGACCGAATGAACTTCGCCAACAAAGCCGGCCCCACGGCGCGTCCGGTCCGTATCCGAGGCGGAGCGGCCGGCATGCTCCTTCAGCGTAAATGCGCCTGCGGCGGCAACGCGCGCCTCTCCGGCGAGTGCGCCGAATGCGGCAAGAAGAAATTGAGCCTGCAACGCGCCTCCCTCGCTTCCTCGTCGAGAGCGGCTGAGGACAACACGGCGCCTCCGGTCGTGCACGAAGTGCTGCGCTCCGGCGCCGGCCAGCCGCTCGATCCGGCCACGCGCGTTTTGATGGAGCCGCGCTTCGGCCACGATTTCAGCCGGGTGCGGGTGCATACCGACGCGAAAGCGGCGCAATCCGCGCGCGCGGTGGATGCGCTCGCGTACACCGTCGGGCGCGACGTCGTATTCGACGCAGGGCAGTACGCTCCGCGAACGCCCGCCGGACAAGGGCTGCTCGCGCACGAGCTAACCCACGTCGTGCAGCAGCGCTCGGCAGCTCACGCTCTCCCGGGCCAAATCGAGGTCGCTCCCGCGTCCGATGCTCTCGAAACCGACGCTCGGGCGAGTGAGACCAGGCGCGCGCCGCCGATCGGTTCCGCCGGCGCCGTGCGGGTCCAGCGCCAAGTTGCCGCAACGGCGCGGCCGGACGAAAACGCCGAGCTCGACCAGGACTTTGCCCGGATCGTCGCCATCCTCAATGAAAGTCACTACAGCGACCGCGACGAAGCCGAAGTGATAGCGATCCTCAGGCGCTGGGCCTGGCGGAGCGAGCCGGCGGTCGTGAGCGGACGCGGTCGCAACCCTCTCGACGAGCTGTTCGCCCGGCTGACAATGAAAACCACGACGATAGGCGTGGTCGTCGGCGAGCTGACGAGCTACTACAGCCTGATCTTCAATCACTTCGACCGGGTCGGCGAGGTGAGGGAGATCCGCGACCGGTACTCGCAGCGCTTCCAGGGCGACGAGGGAATCGCCGAGGTGTCGCTCGTCGAGCCGCGTACGAGGCAATTCATCTCCGATCTAATTGCTTCCATTCGCGAGTCGCCGCAATACGCCGTCGAATTCATCACGGGCGACTTGTGGGACACGATCCGCGAGCACTGGCCGGCAATCCTTGCCGTGACCCTAGGGCTGCTCGCGATCCAGGCGGTAATCGCGGCGCTGGGCGTTGCTCCGACCGGCGTCACCCAAATCATCGCGGCGATCCTCGAGGTCATCGTGCTCGCGGTCCTGGGCTATTTCGCCGCGGTCGAGATCGTCGGCGTCATACAAGAAGGTTATCGCTGGTGGACCACGGCGCGCGACGCCAACGGCGATCCAAGGAGGATCGCGGACGCCTCGCGCGCGTTCGTGCGTATGGTATGGCACATCCTGATGGCGGTGCTCGCGCTCCTGGGAGTGCGGGGCCGGATTCGAGCGGGAGCAGTCGGTCGGGTAACAGCGCCGATTCGCGGGACGCCGCCGCCCACGACGCCGCCGGCGCTTCGGTCCATTCAAGGCGGTGACCCGAGGCCGGTGAGAATGGAGGGCGGCCGAGTGGTGTCTCAACCGCGAGCCGCGCCGCGCAGCCAGGGCGTACCAGTGCGTGCGCCACGAGGCTCGGCTCAACCGGCCCGTGCGCCGCAGCCGGTTCCGGAGCCGGTCGTGCGACCCGTTCCGGAGCTCGTGCCAGCGCAACCTGCGCCGGCAGTGGTCGCGGCGCCCCGAGCCGCCGCAGGTCCTCGCCCGGGATTGCAGCCCGTTCCCGCCGCGGGGGCGGGGGTGGCCCTCGCTCCCGATGTCCTTCAAGAGGAGGAGACCGATGAGCATGGTTGCCGCTACGAGCCGATCGCCATGAAGTTCGGGCGCTATCCCTGCCACGCCGACTTCGCCTCTTCCCTCAGCGGGGACCGCAGAGAATTTCGCGTGACGACGCCCGAAGGCAAGTCCGTGGACTTCGACGCCATGGACCACGGCAGGAATCTGTACGAAGTAAAAACGGGCTACGGATGGCTCCTGAATCCGCACCCGTCCATGCAGGATCGGATCAGTGAGACACGAGCGCGCTTCATCAACCAATCTGCGGACCAAATGCAGGTGGCCGAACGTTGCGGGCGACCTTTGCGGTGGTATTTCAACCAAGAGGCCGTGGCCCGTGATTTCGACGGCCGCATTCAGCCGCCGGTGATCTATCAGCGTTTCAGATGTGACGTCGATAGCGACCATTGACGGCGAATGAGTTGAGCATCTGATGAGCATCTTTCCGAACTCTCCCCGCGTCCTGAAAGGCGGCATCGTGCTCGCCGATCCGGCGACCGCGGCGGTGCAGCGGATCATCGTCCTGCAATACAACCCGGACTCGGTGTCGCGCACGCTCCAGGTCCAGGCTACGGGCGGCGAGGGCGGGAACCGGTTCGAGCCGCTCCGGATCAAGGGTCCGGCGGTGGAGACCATCTCGCTGACCGCCGAGCTCGACGCCACCGACCAGCTCGAGTTTCCGGCGCTGAATCGGGTGGCCGTCGAAGTCGGGATCCATCCCCACCTCGCCGCGCTCGAGACCATGCTTTACCCTTCGAGCGGAACTCTCGTCGCCAATAACGCGCTCGCGCAGTCGGGCACGCTCGAGATCGCGCCGATGCAGGCGCCGCTCACGCTGTTCGTCTGGAGCAAGCAGCGCGTGGTGCCGGTGCGGATCACGGAATTCAGCGTGACCGAGCAGGCGTTCGACCCGGCGCTCAATCCCATCCGCGCCGAGGTGAGGCTGGGCATGCGGGTGCTGACGGTGGACGACCTCGGTTTCGAGCATCGCGGCGGCGGGATTTTCATGAGCTATCTGCAGGTCAAGGAGCAGCTCGCCGCCCGGGCGCGGCGCGGCGCGCTCTCGGAGCTGGGAATCACGAGGCTGCCATGATCGATCCCGTAAAAAACCTCCTGCTCGGCCCGCCGCTCGAGGCGACGCGCCATCCCCCCGAGAGCCGCTATCACGGCATCGAGATCGCCGAAATCACGCTTCCCGACGGCAGGACCGTGAAATACCTGCGCCGGCGCTTCGTCGCCCCGGCGGAGGAGTTTTCCCCGCTGGCCGAGCACACCGTCGTCGAGAAGGACCGCCTCGACAATGTCAGCGCCAAATACCTCGGCGACGCGCTCCAGGCCTGGCGCATCGCGGACGCAAATGCCGTGCTGCGGCCCGGGGAGCTGACCGAGGAGGTCGGCACGACGATATGGATCACGCTGCCGCAAGGCGTGCCGGGGACATCCGGTGATTAGCGGCGTCCACCTCACTCTGCTCGTCGGCCCGGTGGTCGCGGTTCCCGCGCCGAAGATCGTCATGGACGCGCTCCAGAGCGTGGAAGTCACGAATTCCGCCGGCCGCGAAGGCGACAGCGGATTCCAGCTCGCTTTCGCCTTCAGCAGCAAGTCGCCGTTGAACACGATCTTTCTGGTGGCAGGCGCTCAGACGCCGATGCTGCGGGTGATCATCGTCGCGACCTTCAACTCCATACCCCACGTGCTGATGGACGGGGTGATGACGCACCAGGAGATCCAGCCGGGATCGGGAGACAGCCCCTCCACGCTCAGCGTCACTGGAAAAGACCTGACGAAGGTCATGTCGCTCGTGGATTTCGGCGGCCTGCCCTACCCGGCGATGCCGGTCGAGGCGAGGATCGCTCTCATCGTCGCCAAGTACGCGGCGTTCGGCATGATCCCGCTGGTCATCCCGACCTTCGCCACCGACGTGCCGCTGCCCGTAGACCGGATTCCCGCTCACGAAGGAACCGACCTCGAATACATCGAGCAGCTCGCGAACGAGGTCGGATACGTGTTCTACATCGAGCCCGGACCCGCTCCCGGCACCAACCTCGCGTACTTCGGGCCCCAGATCAAGGTCGGCGTGCCGCAGCCCGCGCTCAACATCGACATGGACGCGCACACGAACGTCGAATCGCTGAGCTTTCGATTCGAATCTTCCGAAACGACTCTGCCCGTACTGATGATCTACAACCAGCAGACCCGCCTTTCCATTCCGATCCCGATCCCGAGCATCAACCCGCTGCAGCCGCCGCTCGGGCTGATCCCGGCGCCGATCACCAAAGTCGAAGTCCTGCGCGACACCGCGCGCATGACCCCAGGGCGTGCGCTGATGCGCGGGCTGGCGGTCGGCGGCCGCTCGCAGGACTTCGTGAAGGGGAGCGGCTCGCTCGACGTGCTGCGCTACGGCCGGGTGCTGAAAGCCCGTCAGCTCGTGGGGGTGCGAGGGGCAGGGCAGGCGTTCGACGGCCTGCATTACGTGGAGAGCGTGACCACGACGATGAAGCGCGGAGAGTTCAAGCAGAACTTCTCGCTGTCGCGCAACGGACTCGTGTCGATCACTCCGGTGGTGCCCGTATGAGCAACAACAGGTACTACGGCAAATACCGCGGCACCGTGCTGAGCAACGTCGATCCGATGCTGCGCGGCAGGCTCATGGTGCAGGTGCCTGACGTGACCGGCGTCACGCCCGGGACCTGGGCCGAGCCCTGCGTCCCGCTGGCCGGTCCGCCCGGCACGCCGATGGGCGTCTACCTCGTGCCTCCCATCGGCGCGGGCGTGTGGGTCGAGTACGAGCAGGGCGATCGCGATTACCCGATCTGGGTCGGCTGCCTCTGGGGAAGCGCCGGGGAGATCCCGCCCCTTGCACGCGCCGGCCTGCCGGTGAGCCCGAGCATCGTCCTTCAGACCGCCGGGCAGAACACGTTCGCTATCAGCGATCTTCCAGGGCCCACCGGCGGAATCATGCTGAAGAGCGCGACGGGCGCGACCCTGATCGTCAACGACACCGGCATCTACATCCAGAACGGCAAGGGTGCATCCCTGGTGATGACCGGACCGGCGGTCAATGTCAACAACGGCGCGCTGACCGTCATATAGGGGAGCGCAACCATGCCCGGACCTGTTCTGCACCTCGGCGCGACGGTTCTGTGCGCGCACGGCGGCCAGGCCACACCGACCTCGCCGAATCCGCGCGTGCTGGTGTCAGGCCAGCCGGTGACGACCTTGGGCGCTCCGTACCTGGTGGCCGGATGCGCATTCCCGCCGCCGCCGGCCGGGAACGGCCCCTGCGTCACGGCCCAGTGGGTGGTAGGCGCGACGCGCGTGCTCGCCGGCGGGCAGCCGGTGCTGCTGCTTTCCGGCCAGTCGGTGTGCGCGCCGACGGGGACGCCGCTCATGCCGGTGATGGCGCAAACGCGAGTGATTGCCACCTGAGGACGCCATGTACGTCGACTACCCGTTTCACGTAGACAGCCGGGGGCGCACTGCCGCCGTCGATCACGACGGGCATATCAGGGACCTGATCGAGCAGGTTCTGTTCACGGCGCCGGGGGAGCGCGTCAACCGCCCC